>Ga0209585_10000328_pt1 | contig 18355 bp, 17 predicted proteins | sample NGEPerone_FD_185491 | JGI IMG/M metagenome (GOLD analysis project Ga0209585, IMG submission 185491) | Arctic peat soil microbial communities from the Barrow Environmental Observatory site, Barrow, Alaska, USA - NGEE Permafrost154B-one... | ecosystem: Environmental > Terrestrial > Soil >... | reverse complement strand
GCATACATTGTCACTATATTTTCTTTTGCATTTTTATCAAGCGATAGTGTAAGGGAAATAGGTTTGTCAGATAATCTTTTATGAGATAATACTACTTTGCCATTGTAAAATACAGAAATGGAATCGCCATCAATTTCACCATTGTCATAAAAATCCAACTTGAAAGTAGGCTGCTCTATCGTTATCGTTTTTTCAATATCTTTTCTGCGGCTTTCGTATTTTGGTGAATGTGTAGAAAGTGTACTACTACTATTTATTTCCGGTTTAGTAATCGTATTTTCCTGTATGGGCAATTCACCTTTTACAATTTGATTTTTTTCAATTCCTTGTTTTACTGTGGGTGTTTTTTTAACAATAGCTGGGGTCGTTTTCCTGGGTGCGGCAGCTATCTGTTTTTTAGGGGCAGGTTTTTTTACCGGCGATTTTACGACAACCTCATTTTTCTTTGTTTTTATTCCTAAAGGAAGCCTATTCACAATTCTTCTGGAAAGCACTGTTGTCCCGCTTCCGCACCCTGCTCCCTGGTTGGGTGCCGGTATCCAGGTTCCCCGCAATACTTCTACACTATCGCTGTCTTTTTCATAATGCAGGCGGTGCGTTTGAAAACAATTTACAAAATTGGGAGGTGTATTGAATTTAGTTCTTTCAACTTCTGTGACCACCAGATCATTTGTTGCACGGTCAAGTGAACCGGAAAGGCGGCAAATAGTAAAGAATTTTTTATTTCCTTCTATGAAATAAGTGTAAGAATATCCTGAAACTTTTGAACCTTCTGTTGTTAATTCTAAAACATATACAATATTGCCTCCACCATAATCGGAAAGGCCATAAGGGGTTTCATCAAACCCGCCTCTCCATTGTCCATTAAAATTTACCGACTTTAAATTTGTATGAGAATTATTTAATCTTGAAGAATACTTTTTAGATACAAGATCTTGAGCAGATAAAGAAAAACTCAGCAACATGAAAAATGATAACGTAAATATTTGTTTCATTATGCCGTATAATTTTTAGATTCAAAATTAATTGTTATTAAAAAAATATCCTTCCAAAGGAATAGCATCTTTGTCTAATACTTCGTTAAATTTGCTTTTCAGAACAATAAAAACAAAATCAATTTTTTTAGAATAATTATGAATATAACTTTTCCGGATGGCGCTGTAAGGCAGTATGAGAAAGGATTTTCCGCTTTAGAGATCGCAAAATCAATTAGTGAAGGACTGGCCCGAAAAATATTAGCAGCCGAAGTAAATGGCGAAGTTTGGGATCTCTCACGCCCTTTACATAATGATGCTTCCATAAAATTTCTTACCTGGGATGATGAAAAAGCGAAATCAACTTTTTGGCATTCCTCAGCGCATCTAATGGCAGAAGCAGTGGAAGATACTTTTCCCGGTGTGAAATTCTGGGTGGGGCCCCCAATTGAAAAAGGATTTTATTATGATATTGATTTAGGCGAAAATGTAATTACAGAAACTGATCTTGTAAAGCTCGAAAAGAAGATGGCAGAGCTGTCAAAACAAAATAATTCATTCATCAGGAAAGAAATTTCAAAAGATGATGCAATAAAATATTTTGAAGAAAAAGGTGATGAATATAAATTGGATTTGCTTTCCGGTTTAGAAGATGGCAACATTACTTTTTATACACAAGGACAATTTACAGATCTGTGCCGCGGCCCTCATATTCCTTCTACAGGATTGATTAAAGGAATAAAACTGACCAGTATTGCCGGCGCTTACTGGAAAGGAGATGAAAAAAATAAAATGCTGACTCGCATTTATGGCGTTACATTTCCCAATCAAAAAGAATTGGAGGAATATCTTGTTTTTCTTGAAGAAGCAAAAAAAAGGGATCATAGAAAATTAGGTAAAGAACTGGAACTGTTTACTTTTTCTGAGAAAGTAGGAGCGGGCTTGCCATTGTGGTTGCCCAAAGGCGCCATGCTTCGCGAAAGGTTGCAACAATTTTTACAGAAAGCGCAGTTAGAATCGGGTTATCTTCCGGTGATTACACCACATATTGGTTCTAAAAATTTATATGTTACCAGCGGGCATTATGAAAAATATGGAGCAGATAGTTTTCAACCCATAAAAACACCGGTGGAAGGGGAAGAATTTTTTCTAAAACCGATGAATTGCCCGCATCATTGTGAAATATATAAAGCTTTACCAAGAAGCTATAAAGATCTGCCACTGCGACTTGCAGAGTTTGGAACCGTTTATCGTTATGAGCAATCAGGCGAATTACATGGCCTTACAAGAGTTCGTGGATTTACACAAGATGATGCGCATTTATTTTGCATGCCCGGTCAGGTAAAAGAAGAATTTAAAAAAGTAATTGACCTGGTACTTTATGTATTCAGTTCATTGGGATTTAAAGATTATACAGCACAAATTTCTTTAAGAGATAAGGAAGATAGATCAAAATATATAGGAAGTGATGAAAATTGGGATCTGTCAGAAAAAGCTATTATAGAGGCAGTTGAAGAAAAAGGTTTAAAAAATGTAGTAATTGAATATGGTGAAGCGGCATTTTATGGCCCCAAACTTGATTTTATGGTTCGCGATGCTATCGGGCGTAAATGGCAATTGGGTACCATCCAGGTTGATTATAATTTGCCTGAAAGGTTTGACCTTACTTACGTTGGGGAAGATAATACCAAACACAGGCCTGTAATGATTCACCGCGCGCCTTTTGGAAGTTTGGAAAGATTTGTGGCAGTACTTACCGAACATTGTGCCGGTAAATTCCCGATGTGGCTCGTTCCTGTGCAGGTAAAAATTTTACCTATAAGCGATAAATTTATTTCTTATGCAGAAAATGTTTTATCTGAATTAAAAAATAATGATATTCGTGCAGAAATTGATGACAGAAGTGAGAAAATCGGCAAGAAAATAAGAGATACAGAGTTGGCAAAGATCCCAATAATGCTTATTATTGGTGAAAAAGAAGTGAATGATGAAATGGTATCTGTGAGGCGGCAGGGCAAAGGAGATGAAGGCACGAAAACTTTAGAAGAGTTGATTGCAAATATTAAAGAAGAAATCAATAATAAAGCAGCATTTAATCCGGAAACAATATCTTAGTAACAATAAAAAAATAATTTTTAATTTAAAATCAATTAATGGCATTTCCACCCAGACCGCCCAGAGGCGCATTTAATCCACGTTTTAAAAAAGAACAACAACAGGAGCATCGTACCAATCACATGATAAAAGTACCCATGGTACGATTGGTTGGCGAAAACATTGAAGTAGGAGTTTATCCGATTGCAGAAGCACAACGAATAGCAAATGACCAGGGACTCGACCTGGTAGAAATATCTCCGCAGGCAGATCCTCCGGTTTGTAAAGTAATTGATTATAATAAATTTCTTTACGAAAAAAAGAAACGTGAAAAAGACATGAAGGCCAAAAGTAAGGTCTCTGAAGTAAAAGAAATCCGCTTTACGCCTAATACTGATGATCATGATTTTGATTTTAAATCAAAACATGCTGAGAATTTTTTAAAAGATGGGAATAAAGTAAAAGCATATGTTCAGTTTAAGGGAAGAGCCATCATGTTTAAAGAAAGAGGAGAATTATTATTGCTGAAATTTGCAGAACGACTTGTAGAAGTGGGTACGCTTGAGAGTATGCCTAAATTGGAAGGAAAAAGAATGTTTGCCATTTTTGCTCCTAAGAGTCAGAAGAAGAAATAATTTTTGTTGTGATATTTTCAACTTCATTGATTATAAACAATGTACATAGGAAAATTTAATTATTATATAAAAGCATCGTTTTGCTGCGGTGCTTTTTTTAATGATTAAGGTAATCTTTTCCAGATCTTATTTTTCCATTTTATTAAATATTTTAGATACCCTTCCCTGAGTAAAATCCAATTATTGTTATAAAGTTGTTAGTATATTGTTAGTTGTTTTACCTTTTTTATACGTATTATTACTATACCTTAAATTTGGTAATACTTCTGTATGTTTTACCATAATAATAATCGATTTTTGCTATGTTACTAAAATTCAAATTTATCCAATAGACTACTTATGAAACAAGAAACTGATGATGTGATTAAAGTGATGATTGTTGACGATCACGTACTTTACAGAGCAGGTGTTAAAACCGCTCTCTCTTCAAAAAAAGATATTAAGGTAATTGCTGAGGCAGATAATGGAGCTCATTTGCTTAGCATGCTAAAAGGCATTCAACCTGATGTAATTCTCTTAGATATACAAATGCCTATTATGGATGGTATAGCTACTTTACCAGAGATAAAAAAATTATATCCACAAATAAAGGTCATTATGCTTACATTACTTGATGATCAAAGTATGATCACCAAATTAATGGAATTAGGAGCAAATAGTTATCTCGTTAAAACTTCTGATGCTGAAGTAATTTATGAAGCCATAAAAACCTGTCATCAACAGGAATTCTATTTTAATTCTTTAACCAACAAAGCGTTGCTGAATAATCTTCGTCAGAAAAATATGACCTCACCTTTTAAATTGCAACAGGAAGATGCTACGCTTAATGATAAAGAAATTACCATTTTAAGATTGATGTGCGAAGAAAAAAGTACAAGAGAAATTGCGGAAGCGGTCGAATTAAGCCCACGTACAATTGAAGCGATACGAGATAAACTGAAAGCCAAGACAGGCGCTAAGAGTACCGCAGGCCTTATTATGTTTGCGGTTAAAAATAACCTGCTGGACCAGGAAAATTAATCTCCTTTACTCAATACATAAAACTATTTTTGCTCATTCATTTTTAATTATGAATGAGCATTTTTTTATTTACAACGATCAGTTTTTTCTTTCTGGGAAACCGGTTATTAGCGCCGGAAACCGATTATTGCGGTACGGTGATGGTTTATTTGAAACTATTCGTATCTATAACGGAAGAATCTTAAACTCTGATTTTCATTTTGATCGTCTTTATAACGGACTTTCCATTTTGCAATTTGAGATTCCAAAATTATTTACTCCGGAATTCCTGATAAATAAAATAAACGCTCTGTTGAAAAAGAACGGTCATGAAAAAAATGCAAGAGTACGTTTAATGGTTTTTCGGGGCAATGGTGGCATTTTTGATCCGGAAAATAATTTCCCTAATTATATTATTGAAACATGGCCACTTTCTGACAAAATAGAATTGAATGAAAATGGATTGACCGTAGATATTTTCCCTGATGCCAGGAAAAGTTGTGATCAATTTTCTAATTTGAAATCCAATAATTATTTGCCTTATGCAATGGCAGGTTTATTCGCGAAGAAAAATAGGTTGAACGATGCCATTGTGTTGAATGCATTTGGAAGAGTTTGTGAATCGGCTATTGCGAATATTTTTATCATAAAAGATACAACCATTTATACTCCACCACTATCAGAAGGTTGCGTAGCAGGGGTTATGCGCCGTTGGATGCTGGAAAAATTTTCATTAAAAAACTATGTGCCAGCAGAAAAAAACCTTTCGGTAAATGATATTCTTGATGCCGATGAATTTTTTCTAACTAATTCAATTCATCCAATCCGGTGGGTGCAAAATTTTAGAGAAAAAAATTATGAGAACCAAAGAGTAAAAGAAATTTTTCTTTATTTAATTAAGAATATTTAAAAGAAATCATGCTTCCTCTAAAAAGAGTTCTCTTTCTGAAAAGACCGGATGATCAACAGTAGCATGTGTGCTTCTATAAATTTCCATGAATTTTTTTATAGCATTCTTTCCATCAAAGCCAAGATTAATGGAAAATTGATTTACATAAAGGTCAATGTGCTTTTTCATTACTTCAGGTTCCATTTCCTGTGAATGACATTTTACATAATCAGTTATCAGCGGATAATTTTCAAAGGCATATTCAATACTTGCTTTGATGAGTGCGTCTACCTGCTTAGCAATATTTTCATCAATATTTCTTTTTGCAACTATACCACCTAAAGGAATTGGGAATGATGTTTTCTCCTCCCAGAAATTACCGAGATCTAAAATTTTATTTAATCCCTTTTCCATGTAAGTAAAACGGTTCTCATGTATAATTACACCCAATACATTATTGGACTCAAGCACTGAATTTTCAATCTGGTCATATCTCTTAAAAACTTTATTTTTTGCATTGGGAAATGCAAGTGAAAATAAAAGATGAGCAGTTGTATTTTCCCCGGGAATGGCAATTGTATAGTTTTCTACTTCATTAAAATTAACCGGTTCTTTTGAAATAAGCAATGGGCCAACACCTTTGCCCAGGGCACTTCCGCTATTGAGTACTTTATAATTTGGAGCAACTAATGGTAACACGCCATAGCTGATTTTTGTAAAATCAAGTACCATGTTTTTTGCCATTTCATTCAAAGTTTCTACATCTTCGAGCCGTACATTAAATTTAAAATTACCGGTATCTATTTTACTATTTACGAGCGCATCAAAAATAAAGGTATCGTTAGGACAAGGAGAAAATCCAAGTGTAAAATCCATCATGATATTTAAAGGTTTTGAATAATTTTTAATAATTCTTTGTTCAAATTTTCAACCGCGGTTTTCATTTGCCATTTTGTTTTATCTCTTTCACCAACAACATTTGAAATACTGCGTATTTGTAAAAAATTTATTTTTTGCTGAAGACACACATAATGAAAAGCAGCGCCTTCCATGCTTTCAATTTGTGCGGAAAATTTTTGTTGAATGTTTTTAATTTGCAAATGATCATCAGTTATTTTATTAATTGTAATGGCATTTACAATTGGAAGATTATTTTTTTTTAAGAGGGAATTATTAACAAGCCATCCTTCTGTGTAGGGAAAATCATTATCATCTAAAAAACGTATTTCAAACAACGTTTTAAAATTTCCTTTTTCATTAATTCCTAAATCGGCAAACGTATCTTTTTTTATGAGTACGACTTCGCCCAGGTTTAAAGAATCAGTAAATGTTCCCCCAATGCCGGCCTGTATCACAAAATCATATTTTTTTTCAATTAATTTTTTTGTCAAATGAAATACAGTTGCCGGAATTCCCACACCTGTTATTAAAATATCGGTTTTATTATTTTCTTTTAAAAAAGGGGCAATTTCCATTTCTGTTGCAGCTACAATAAGTACATTCATCGTGCAAATTTCGTATTTACAATCGTATTTTGGATTTCGGGTTTACCTTTGCCAAAATTATTGAAATCGGTTTATGGTTTATTTAACGCGAATAGAACATTTTAATGCAGCGCACAAATTATACAACCCTGCCTGGGACAAAGTAAGAAATGAAGTGGTTTTTGGTAAATGCGCCAATGAAAACTGGCATGGCCATAATTATGAATTGCATATAACTGTAAAAGGAAAAGTGGTGGAGGATACAGGATTTTTATTTGATGTAAAAATTTTAAGTTTATTAATAAATCAATTTGTTTTAGAAAAATTAGATCATAAAAACTTGAATCTCGATGTAGAATTTTTAAAAGGAAAAATGTGTTCTACAGAGAATATTGCCATAGCAATCTGGCAACAGCTGCACGACCGTTTACCAAAAGAAGTACTATTGCATTGTGTAAAATTGTATGAAACTCCACGCATTTATGTAGAATATTTTGGCGAATAATTTAATGTATTATTTATATTTATATAATGATCAAAAGAGTATCAGTTTACAGAAGAGAACATTTTAATGCAGCGCACCGCTTGCATAATCCTGCATGGGATGAGGCTAAAAATGACATCGTTTTTGGTAAATGCAATAATCCGAATTATCACGGACATAATTATGAAATGGAAGTGAAAGTAACCGGAGAACCGGCTGCTGATACTGGTTTTGTAATTGATCTCAAACTTTTAAGCGACACAATTAAAGAAAATATCTTAGAAAAATTTGATCATAAGAACCTCAATTTAGATTTACCTGAATTTGCAAAACTGAATCCTACGGTTGAAAATATTGTAATCATTATTTATGATATTTTGCGCAAGAAAATAGATGCTAAACTGGATTTACAGGTACGGCTCTATGAAACACCCAGGAATTTTGCAGAATATCCTGTTTTATAATTTTTTTTATTTAAAATATTTCATTTTTATGGCTTATAAAAAGACTGAACATTACGATGAAAATGTTACGGAAGGTTTAATGAAAAATTATCGTGAGGCGATTAAGTTAATTGGCGAAGATCCCGATCGTGAAGGATTATTGAAAACACCCGAACGCCTTGCCAAAGCAATGCAGTATTGTACTCAGGGATATGGAATGGATGCGAAGGAAATTTTAAATTCCGCTAAATTTCATGAAGAGGTTAGTGAAATGATCATAGTTAAAAATATAGAGTTGTACAGTATGTGCGAGCATCATATGATACCTTTTTATGGCAAAGCTCACATCGCATATATACCAAATGGATGGATTACCGGTTTGAGCAAACTTGCAAGAGTGGTAGATGTATATGCAAGAAGGTTACAGGTGCAGGAAAGATTGACCTCTGAAATTTTAAATGCTATTAAGGAAACATTAAATCCTTTGGGTGTGGCTGTGGTAATAGAAGCTGAGCACTTATGTATGATGATGCGCGGTGTTCAAAAACAAAATTCTGTAACTACTACTTCGGCGTTTTCAGGTGAATTTGAAAAGCAAAGTACCCGCAATGAATTTATCAATCTGATACAGTCGGATCTTTTGAAAAGAAAATAAATAAAAACGAAACTATTTTATGAAGCATGCTTTTGTATTTCCCGGGCAAGGTTCCCAATTTATTGGAATGGGAAAAAATTTATATGATGAAGATGAACAGGCAAAATTGCTTTTTGAACAAGCTAATGAAATAATGGGTTTCCCCATTTCTGATGTAATGTTTTTTGGAACTGCAGAAGAATTAAAGCAAACCAATGTAACCCAGCCAGCAGTATTTATTCATTCTGTTATTGCCTTTAAAACGCTGGCCCAAACCAGGCCCGATATGGTTGCCGGCCATTCTCTTGGAGAATTTTCTGCATTGGTTGCTAATGATTGCCTGAATTTTGAAGATGCACTTAATCTTGTATCAATAAGAGCAAAAGCTATGCAAAAGGCTTGTGAAATTAATCCTTCAACGATGGCTGCTATTCTTGGGCTGGATGATAAAAGAGTTGAGGAAATATGCTCATCTATAATAAATGAAATTGTTGTGGCTGCTAATTTTAATTGTCCGGGGCAGGTTGTTATTTCCGGTTCTGTAAAAGGGATTGAGGAAGCCTGTATTTTATTAAAACAAGCAGGAGCAAAACGTACACTTGTACTTCCGGTAGGGGGAGCTTTTCATTCACCATTGATGCAACCGGCAAAGGATGAATTAACTGAAGCAATTGAGAAAACAATATTCAGGTCTCCATTTTGCCCTGTTTACCAAAATGTTGTTGCTAAAGCAGTAACTGATCCTACTGAAATAAAAATGAATCTGATTTCGCAATTAACTGGTCCCGTTCGATGGACACAAACTGTGGAAAAAATGGTTGCGGATGGAGCTGGCCTTTTTACTGAATGCGGCCCCGGTAAAGTATTACAAGGGTTAGTTTCAAAAATTAATAGAGATGTTATCGTTGATGGAATAGGGTAGTTTGTAAATATCTTATTAATTAAAAAGACACTTTTTTGATGAAAATTTAGTTTCCTATTTCCTATTTCCTGTTTCTTATTGTAATAGTTCTTTAAATTATTTTATCTTCATTGGTAAAACTAATTTATCATGAAGTTTCTAATTTTCTTTTCTTTAATGTTAATATCTGCACTAAGTTTTTCGCAAATAAAATATCCTGATACCAAAAAAGTGGATCAACAGGATGACTACTTTGGAACCATTGTAAAAGATCCATACCGCTGGCTGGAAGATGATAACAGCGCCGAAACCAAAGAATGGGTGGAAGAAGAAAATGCCGTTACTCAAAACTATCTTTCCAAAATTCCGTTTAGAGAAAAGGTGAAAGAGAGGCTTGAAGAAATGTGGAATTATGCCAAATACAGTTCACCTTTTAAAGAAGGGAATTACTATTATTATTATAAAAATGATGGGTTACAAAACCAGTCTGTATTGTACCGTCAGAAAGGATTAGATGCAAAGCCGGAAGTATTTATTGACCCAAACATAATGAGTAAAGATGGTACTGCCGCGATTGGTACGCCTGCCTTCAGCAAAAATAAAAAATATGCAGTCTACCTGGAAGCCCAGGCTGGTAGTGATTGGCAGGAAGCACATGTAATGGTAGTTGGTGATAAGAGCCAGTTGAAAGATGAAGTGAAATATATAAAATTTAGCGGAACTTCATGGAAAGGTGATGATGGTTTTTATTACAGCCGTTACCCAACACCTGATGAAAAAAATAAGCTCACTACCCAAAACCAGCATCACAAAGTTTATTATCACAAATTAGGTACACCGCAAAGTGAAGATGTATTGATTTATGAAGATAAGGATCATCCGCTGAGGACAATAGGAGCAAGACTTACAGAAGATGAACATTTTTTATTATTACAAAAAAGCGAAGGAACAAGTGGCGATGAATTGTGGGTAAAAGACATGACCAATAAATCGCCGGGAAATGATTTTGTTTTATTAATAAAAGGATTTGATACAGAAGCGAATTTTATAGATAATGATGGTGATAAAATATTGGTGCGCACCAATGCTGACGCACCAAATTATAAAGTGGTTTTAATTGATCCAAAAAATGCCGGAAAACAAAACTGGGAAACTATTATTCCTGAAAGAAAAGAATTGTTGGAATCAGTTGGCACAGCAGGTGGTAAATTATTTTTAACTTATTTACAAGATGCCTCAAGCAGAGTTTATCAAACCAATTACAAGGGTTATTTGGAACGCGAAATAAAATTGCCGGGAATCGGTTCTGCTGCTGGATTTGATGGCAATAGAGATGATAAGGAAATTTTCTATTCCTTTTCTTCATTCAATTATCCGCCTACTATTTTCAGGTATGATATTGCTACCGGTAAAACAGATCTTTTTCGTAAAAGTGAAGTGAAAATTAATACTGATAATTATGAAACCGTACAATCGTTTTTTACAAGTAAAGACGGAACAAAAGTTCCGATGTTTATTACCTATAAGAAGGGATTAAAATTGAATGGAAATAATCCTCTATTGCTATATGGCTATGGTGGATTTAATATCCCGATGACTCCTGCATTTTCTATTTCCAATGCGTTCTTTATAGAGCAGGGAGGCGTATATGTTGTGGTGAATTTACGCGGTGGAAATGAATATGGAGAAGCATGGCACAAGGCTGGTATGCTGCAAAACAAACAAAATGTATTTGATGATTTTATTGGAGCTGCAGAATTTTTAATTGAAAAAAAATATACTAATTCCGAAAAATTAGCGATACGCGGAGGTAGTAATGGAGGTTTGCTAATAGGAGCTGCTATGACTCAGCGCCCTGAACTTTTTAAAGTTGCTATCCCACAGGTGGGCGTTATGGATATGTTGCGATATCATAAATTTACGATCGGTTGGGCATGGGCAACAGAATACGGAAGAAGCGACAAAAAAGAAGATTTCGAAAATTTATATAAATATTCTCCTTTGCAAAATTTGAAACCCGGTGTGAAATATCCGGCGACTTTAGTTACTACAGCCGATCATGATGATAGGGTAGTGCCTGCACACAGTTTTAAATTTGCTGCTACTTTGCAGGCTGATAATGATGGCACTAATCCAACATTGATACGCATAGAAACCAAAGCGGGGCATGGCGCAGGAAAACCAACCAGCAAACAAATAGAAGAGGCTGCCGATATCTGGAGCTTTGTGATGTATAACCTGGGAATGGATTTTAAATAAAGTCGCTCTGATAATTTTTAATTAATTCCTTTCCGTTTACAATATTTCCGGGTTCAAGTTACTACCGTAAAAAATAATTTCATTATATAAAAAAGCCGCTTCGATTTTGAAGCGGCTTTTAATAATTTAAATCAGTGGCGGAATTTCTTCAGGAATTTCATGAATCTCATCACGTTCATCCGGAGGATATTTTTCAGGATTTCTGAGCTTGCTATGTTTTCGGCTGTATCCAAAATAGATGATAAAACCTATAAGAAGCCATCCAAGAAGTCTTACCCAGTTTATCCATCCTAAACCAAAGATCATTGCTGTACAAACTAAGATACCAAGTATGGCAACTAGTTTTACCGCAGGTACTTTAAATCCCCTTGGAATTTCCGGATGTTTTACACGCATGATCCAGACTCCGGCACATACAAGGATGAATGCAAACAAAGTTCCAATGCTGGTCATGTCGCCTACAATATCTCCTGGAATAAAAGTGGCAAAAGCGCCAACGAGCAATAAAAATATTAAGTTTGATTTATAAGGTGTTTTAAATTTTGGATGGATTTGGGAAAATATCTGGGGTACTAACCTGTCTTTACTCATTGAATAAAATACCCTTGATTGCCCCATCAACATTACCAGAATTACCGAAGAGAATCCTGCGAGAATGGCTATAGTAACTAAATCGCTTAACCATTTAAAAGCAGGCACCCATACTCCAGCGACCATAGACCCTTTCATGTGTTCAATGGCATATACAACAGATGCTTCACTTCCTTTGGTTCTGAATTCTTCTACTGAAGCAATTCCTGTAAGTACATAAGAAAATAAGATGTATAAAATAGTACAGATTATCAATGATCCTAAAATACCAATGGGCATATCTCTTTTAGGATTTTTGGTTTCCTGTGCAGCAGTAGAAACTGCATCAAACCCAATAAAGGCGAAGAATACGGTGCCTGCCGCTCCTAAGATTCCGAGAATACCTCCATAATTATAAGAGATTCCCTGGTGGTCTATATAAGTGGTTGGTGCAGGTATAAATGGAGTATGATTTTCCGGCTTGATATACTGCCACCCTATCACGATTACCACAATTACAATGGCTACTTTTAAAATAACAATGATTGCATTAACCAAGGCAGATTCCTGCATTCCCCTGATTAATAACAATGATAAAACAATCACTATACCTAAAGCAGGAAGGTTCATAATTCCATGATGTAGCCCATCTGTCGAATACTGAAAAGGCGAATGACACCATTCATAGGGGACCCTGGTTCCAAATATTTCCAAAAATTTATTAAAATATTCGGCCCAGGCAACTGCAACTGTAGCAGCACCTACGCCATACTCAAGAACAAGATCCCAGCCAATAATCCAGGCAATAAATTCACCCATGGTGGCATAAGAATAAGTATAAGCGCTCCCCGCGATAGGGATCATGGAGGCAAATTCAGCATAACATAATCCGGCAAAGGCACATCCAATGGAAGCAATTATAAAACCGATGGTTACCGAAGGGCCTGCATGTTGTGCAGCAGCTGCGGCAGTACGAACAAATAACCCGGCACCTATAATAGCGCCAATACCCAGCGCAATCAGGTTGCCCGCCCCTAAAGTTCTTTTTAATGTGTTTTTTGATTCACCTGCTTCATGCATCAGATGGCTTACAGGCTTTGTAATGAATAAACTTTTCCTGATGGTCAAACTCATAATTATTGTTTGGTTTTTATTTAAAAAGATTTGGAAAAATAAGGAATAAATTAAAAAGCCCGTTAAAAGATTTATGCACGGTTCAAAAAACACATTTAAAAAAAGCAGGCTTTTGCTTTAAAAAATACTTTGGTTTCTATTTGTTAGTTTTGAATACTTATCATACTTAAATGATTTTATGAATAAAAGAAAAAGCGGTATTCTTGTTTTTATTGTTCTTACCATCGTAGCCATTTTTCATTTAATCGATATCTATAATTTCAACAGTATCTCTCCTTTATTTTTAAAAGTATTGCGATGGGTATTCATCGCTTCCATTGTACTCTATGCATTTTATAAACGTTCGCTTACCACCTGGATCCTGGCGAGTATGGTAATTGGTATAGAGATCGGGTTGGATTTCCCATTATTTGCCCAAAACTTAAAAGTTCTTAGCCTGGTTTTTTTACGAATGGTGAAAACGATAATTGCGCCCATTCTTTTTTCAACCCTTGTTGTTGGTATCGCTGGTCATTCAGATTTAAAACAGGTGGGAAGAATGGGTTGGAAATCAATTTTATATTTTGAAGTGGTTACTACCCTGGCTTTAATTATCGGTCTTATCGCTATTAATATTTCACAGGCTGGAGTTGGAATTCATATTCCGCCCGGGTTTCATGAAGATCTTCCTACTCCATTACCACAAACCTGGCAGGAGGTAATATTGCATATTTTTCCGGAGAACATAATAAAATCAATGTATAATGGTGATGTATTGCCAATAGTTGTTTTTAGTGTCATATTTGGAATTGGCCTAGCTATGGTTAAAGAAGAAAAGCGTAAACCAATGCTGCATTTTTCTGAAAGTCTTGCTGAGACCATGTTTAAGTTCACGAATATTATAATGCAGTTTGCTCCTTTTGGAGTAGGTGCAGCCATAGCAGTTACCGTAGGCCATTTGGGCCTTGATATTCTTGCAGCTTTAGTGAAGCTGCTTCTCACTTTATATGCTTCGTTACTTGTTTTTCTGGGGGTAGTACTTTTTTCAATTGCTTACTTTTTTAAAATACCTGTTCGTCAATTTATAAAGGCAGTTTCAGAACCGGTATCTATCGCATTTGCAACTACCAGTTCCGAATCTGCGCTTCCAATTGCAATGGAGAATATGGAAAAATTTGGAGTTCCCCGAAAAATTGTATCATTTGTTTTGCCTACCGGTTATACTTTCAATCTTGATGGAACTACATTATATCTTTCACTTGCAAGTGTTTTTGTAGCTCAGGCAGCAGGGATACACATGCCTTTTGGAACCCAGCTTTTTATGGGGCTTACCTTAATGCTTACCAGCAAAGGAGTGGCAGGGGTACCCCGCGCATCTTTGATTATTTTGTTAGGAACTGTTTCTTCTTTTGGATTGCCTGTGTGGCCTGTGATGGCAATTTTAGGAATAGATGAATTAATGGATATGGCCCGTACATCAGTAAATGTAATTGGCAATACATTGGCCAGTTGTGTAATTGCCAGGTGGGAAGGAGAGTTTGATCATGCAAAAGCTTTGGCATTTGTTCCTGATTAAAATGGTTTTTATATTTCTTTTACCAATCTTTGTTGTTTCTTTAATAACCAGAATTGTTTTTAATCCTAATAAAAATTAAATTAAGTGAACCTATTGCAAATTTTTGGAATCAGCTTACAAGACCTATTGAATCCGCAATTTTACATTGAACATGGTGGGTTATGGATGATCTTATTTATTGTATTTGCCGAAACCGGCTTATTTGCAGGCTTCTTTTTGCCAGGCGATGCCTTGTTATTTGTTACAGGAATTTATAGTGATCAACTCGTAACTGCCGCCTTATTTCCCAGTCACAATGAATGGCTTGATCTTGGAATTTTATGGATATTAATTACTACTGCAGGCATTCTTGGAAATTTTATAGGCTACTGGTTTGGTAAAAAAAGCGGCCCTTTTTTATATGAAAGAAAAGATACTTTTTTCTTTAAGAAAAAATATTTGCTGCAGGCGCATGATTTTTATGAAAAAAATGGTGGCAGCGCAATTATCATTGCAAGATTTATTCCGTTCGTGCGCACGTTTGCGCCTATTGTTGCCGGTATTGTACAAATGGACAGAAGGAGATTTACTTTTTATAATATCATTGGCTCTATGTTATGGGTAGGCAGTATGTTGCTTGGAGGCCATTTTTTACAAAGGCTGATCATGAAAGAATTAGGATTTGATTTAAAGCAACACTTAGAAATTATAGTATTAGGAATTATTATTGTTACTACTTTCCCGGTTATATGGAAGGTGTTTTTTCATAAAAAAAAAACAAAAAGCCCTTAATCAAGTAGTTCAGCTATTTTATGAATAAAAAATCAATTGCTATTTTTTCACTGCCTGTTATCGTTGCTGCTTTGGGCTATTTCGTAGATATTTATGATTTATTGCTTTTTAATATTGTAAGAATTCCCAGCCTCCGGTCTCTTGGCTTAAGCGCAACAGATATTGATAAGAAGGGCGAGCTTATTATAGGAATTCAAATGATGGGGCTTTTACTCGGCGGTATTATTTGGGGCATTGCCGGTGATAAAAAAGGGAGGTTGAGTGTATTGTTTGGGTCCATAATATTATATTCCATTGCCAATATTGCCAACGGTTTTATACAAACAGTTCCACAATACGCTGTGGCCAGGTTTATTGCCGGGATAGGGCTTGCGGGAGAACTGGGCGCCGGTATTACATTGGTTTCTGAATTATTAAAAAAAGAGCAAAGGGGTATAGGGACTTCAGTGGTAGCAGGAATTGGACTTTTGGGTGCTGTAGTAGCTTATTTCATTTCACGTGAATTCGATTGGCGGGTATGCTATTTTATTGGTGGTGGATTGGGAATTATGTTGCTCTTTTTGCGGGTGAGTGTATTTGAATCGGGCATTTATAAATCGTTGGAAAAATCAGTGTCAAGAGGAAATTTTTTGATGTTTTTTACTAATGCAAAACGTTTTAAAAAATATCTTTTTAGTATATTAGTAGGACTTCCTACCTGGTTCGTAATAGGAATTCTTATCGCTTTTTCAAATAAGTTTGCAAAACAATTTGGAATTACCGAAGAGGTAAATCCGGGCAAAGCAACGATGTATGCCTATATAGCTATTTCAATAGGAGACGTATTAGCAGGGCTTATCAGCCAGGTTTTAAAAAGCAGGAAAAAAGCATTATATATTTTTTATGCAATGACAATAATTATGATCGCATTCTATTTTATGCAATCAAATAAAAGTAGTGCTGCTTCAATGTATTGGATAGCTGCAGGCCTCGGGTTTGCTACTGGTTTCTGGGCAATTTTTGTAACTATGGGTGCGGAGCAATTCGGCACCAATCTTCGTGCAACTGCGGCAACTACTATTCCTAATATGGTACGCGGATCATTGCCATTGATGCTTTTGTTATTTAACGGGCTCCAGGTTTCTTTTACTTATCTTGAAAGCGGAATGATAACAGGCGCCATAGTGATGATCATAAGTATTGTTGCAGTCATCTTTACCGAAGAAACTTTTCATAAAGAACTTGATTATGTGGAGATGTGAAAACTATATTGGTTTATTCAATAATTCATGAAAAATAATTAGTGCAAAAAAAAATTCTCATTATACGGTTTTCTTCAATTGGCGATATCGTGCTAACGACTCCGGTTATACGCTGCTTACGGAAAAAATATCCTGAAAGCACCATTCATTATCTTACTAAAAAAAAATTTGCCGGTATCGTACAATCCAATCCTAATGTTGATAAAGTGCTTTTGCTTGAAGAGGATATTAATGTAACTATTGAAGAAATAAGAAATGAAAATTATCAACACATTATTGACCTTCATCATAATTTACGGACATTAAGGATAAAACAATCTATAAAAAAAGTTGCTTTTCATTCCTTCAATAAACTTAATATTGAAAAATGGATATTTACTAATTTTAAGATCAACCTGATGCCTCATAAGCACATTGTTGAGCGCTACATGGCAACAGTAGAAAGTTTAGGAGTAGAAAATGACGGATTAGGTCTTGATTATTTTATTCCGGAAAATGATTTAGTAAAGGAAGATGATATTCCATTTTCTCATTCACATGGCTATATCGCTATTGCTATTGGTGCTGCACATAATACCAAAAAATTACCTGTTGAAAAATTAAAAGAACTTGTAAGTAAAATTGAATATCCCATCATTTTATTAGGAGGCAAAGAAGATTTTATTAATGCTGAAAAGATTGTAGAATCTGATCCAGTTAAAATTTATAATGCCTGTGGAAAATTTTCTTTAAATGAGTCCGCTGATATTGTAAGGAATTCAAGGTTAGTAATTAGCCACGATACAGGAATGATGCATATTGCAGCCGCGTTCAAAAAAAATATTCTATCTGTTTGGGGAAATACTGTTCCGTCTTTCGGAATGGTTCCTTATCAAACTTTATATGAAGTTTTCCAGGTTAATAAATTGTGGTGCCGACCATGCAGTAAAACCGGGTTTGATAAATGCCCACTTGGTCATTTTAAGTGCATGAACAATCAATCTATAGAGACCATTGCCGAAAGGGCCCATTCTTTTGTTAAGAAAAATGCTTCTTAACTTTTCATTTAAAAACCAATGCTCATTTTTACAGGGAACTATTTATAAATGATCCGGACAAAATTTTATTTTTTTACCATTTTATCTCTTATTTTTTCGCTCCAATGTTTTTCGCAAAAATTGGTGGTTAATGTTTTTATTGATAATAAAATATCAAAACCAAATAGTGATACCATTTATTATGATTTTAATAGAAAATTAGCCTGGCCTGATTTCCAGGGGAAACCAGATCCTAATCATTTTGGCGGCGC
>Ga0209585_10000327_pt1 | contig 18358 bp, 15 predicted proteins | sample NGEPerone_FD_185491 | JGI IMG/M metagenome (GOLD analysis project Ga0209585, IMG submission 185491) | Arctic peat soil microbial communities from the Barrow Environmental Observatory site, Barrow, Alaska, USA - NGEE Permafrost154B-one... | ecosystem: Environmental > Terrestrial > Soil >... | reverse complement strand
TGATCACTGCTTTATTATCATTGGCATTGCCGTTGTTTCCACGGTTATACATGGCTTTGTAGATCTTCTCACGTAAACTGCGGTTTTCAGCGTAAGTAACGAAAGGAATCCAGCTTGGTTTTTGAAGCGTGAAAACCCATTCGCCCTCCATCTTTTCAGTTTTTGCATCATCGGCAGCTCCGGCGATAGCAGATTCGGGCAATCCAGCCAGGTCTTCCTTTTTGTCAATCACCAATTTAAAAGCATTTGTCTCGGCGAGCATATTATCGCCGAATTTAAGTTCGAGCAACGAAAGCTCTTCGTTGACTTTTTTCAACTGCTCTTTTTTATCTGCCGGGAGGTTCGCGCCACCCCGTACAAAACTTTTGTAGGTCTCCTCGAGTAACCTCGATTGCTCAAGATTCAGATTCAAGGAACTCTTCTGATCATTAACAGCCTTTACGCGGGCAAAAAGCTTTTCATTCAGATTGACTGCATCATTGTGTTGCGATAACAATGGCGATACTGTACGGGCTATTTCCTGCATCGAATCGGTTGTTACCGCTTCTTTCAAATTAAAGAAAACCATGCTAACACGTTTTAAAAGCGATCCGCTAGAATCAAGCGCCTCGATTGTATTGGCAAAGTCGGGCGCTTTATCTGAATCGGTAATAATTTTAATTTCAGCATCATGCTGTTTAATTCCCTCTTCAAAAGCGGGCAAATAATGCCTGTTCTGAATTTTATCAAACGGGGGAACTTCGAAAGGCGTATTATAAGCCTCAAAAAATGGATTCATCACGGTAGATTTTTTCTCTTGTTTTGTACAGGAAGTCATTAGACAAATGACAGCCAAAGGAATAAGTAATTTTTTCACTTTCATAATATTAATGTTCAATCGGATTATCCCGACAAATTTACGAAAACTATAAAGATTTGTCTAATTGCATATTATGACTTATTTCATGTAATGGTTCTTACAATTATATATTTTTCAAAATAGCCAGAGCATTAAAACTAAAAAGCTACCAGAGACCATATACATTAAACATCATAATTACAATGAGTTGAAATACGCAATAATATTTTTCAGCGAATCATCCTCCCGAACTGAGAGTTTATTCTTCGAAATATAAGACTCCATTTCATCCTTTCGGTTTCCAAATAATTCAAGCAGGCTCTTTTTATTTGTAAACAATTTAGCAGGAGCTTCATCTATTTTCATATAGTACTCCTTTTTAGGCGTATCAAAGCGGGCGGGTTTGGGATCTGCAAAAGCCTGAACTTTATCTTTTTCCAGAAACTTTATCGTATATTTTACCAGTAGGGTGGCCTTTCCCTCCGTCAGAATTTCAAATAATCCATTTTGAATTTTACCGAAAAAATCATATTTCATGCAGCCTAAAACAACACCTCCAAATTCTGCCTTCCTGATAATTGTCTTTGGATCGATGTTGTAAATATCTTCACCTTTCTGAAATTCCAAATCATCGGAATAGGCATTGTATCTCAATGGTATACCATCGTAGGTTGTTCCTTCAGGTGTAATTATTTTCCCCGGACTAAATTTCTCATTCAGATAAGGTGTGCCCTGAATATCAGTCATTTTCAGATTTGAACTTGTATAAACGCCATCCGTCATCTTTTTAAACCGATAACTATCCATCAGACCGTTAATCATGGTTTGCGCGTTCAAACTATTCGTCAATACAAACAACAAAATAAAAAAAATGACACGTTTCATCCGTGAATAATTTGTTTTTATATGGCCGGATGGAACTCGCATGAGGTAATTCTCATCAATGCTTGTATTTTGAAAACATGCTCGTTTCATTTGGACTGATTTTACGATTTGCGTAATGATAAAAATAAGGAAATAAAGTAAACCAATCATCAATTACGAGAATTTTGAACCTTTTTAATTCCCGGTTGTTTAAGAAGTATATTTATTGGATTACCATGATTTGGTTTGGTTGGTTTTGGTAGGTTTTCAATGTTATTTTGGCCCCGGTATACAACTACCGGGGTCAATTTTTTATCAACTATCCGATCTTATCCCATCTTAAAGTCCCATTTTGTTGGAAATCAACTGCTATATTTGACCAAAATTTTTGCTTTGAAAAATCAGTTGCTCTCAAGCCATCTCAAACTCCATTTTGTCGTATTAATTTATGGTTTTACAGCCATTTTGGGAAAGTTGATTAGCCTTTCAGCTGCACAATTGGTGTGGTACAGAATGTTGATTGCAGTTGTTGCATTCTACATCTTCATCCGATGGAAAAAAACAGATCTCTCAATTAGCCGCAAACAGTTTTTTAAACTTTTTGGAATCGGAATCATCGTCGCAATTCATTGGATCACTTTTTTTGGTGCGATAAAAATCTCAAACGTTTCGGTCACGCTTGGCTGCCTTGCCACCGCCACCCTATTTACAAGTCTGCTCGAACCCTTTTTCTTCCGTAAACGAATTAATGCTATTGAAGTAATTGTCGGATTGTTGATTATTTTGGGATTATACCTGATTTTCAGGTTCGAAACCAGGTATTCTTTGGGAATCATCGTTGCGCTGATCTCTGCCTTTCTGGCGGGGTTGTTCACTGTGATCAACAAAAAAATGGTGATGCACCAGAAAGCATCCGTGATCAGTTTCTACGAGATGTTGGGAGGACTAACCGGAATTACGATCTACCTTTTGTTCTTCGGATCTGGCCAATCACCGCTGGCACTTCCTTCACCAATGGATTTTGTTTATTTACTCGTGCTTGGAACTGTATGTACCGCTTATGCATTTGCGGCACAAGTAGATGTGATGAAACATTTATCAGCCTATATTGTGGCTTTAACCATTAATCTTGAGCCGGTTTACGGAATCGTGATGGCCTATTTTATTTTCGGAGAGACCGAGCACATGACCGGTGGTTTCTATATTGGTACCGCAATTATCCTTATTTCGGTTTTAGGATTTCCTGTATACCATTATTACCTAAGAAAAAGGAGTCTGAAATATTACAAATAGCCTCTACTCAAACTGATTAATTACACCCTGGTCAAGCATAACAGGTTCAATATCGAGATCGTGTTCCAAAAATTCATCCATATCTTCTTCGGAAGTGAATTCTGCAATTACGCCATTGTAGATAACCGTCCAGGTTTCGGAGGACGACTGCAATATCTTCAAACCTGGCAGTTCCGGACTAAAGTCCTTAACCGGAAAACCCTTTTTCCCGCCATCTTCCGCTTCAATTTCCTCAAGGTAATGTGTATAGTAATTGCGGGCAGGAAATAGTTCATCAAGGACATCATCATCTTCGGCGCGTTCATAAAGCTCGGTTAACGTGAGACGGTAAATCACCATTGCAGCATCTCCATTCACATAAAGGATATCGGCAAACGGTTTTTCCGGCCGGTTTTCAATCTCATCAAAATCAAGTTCTTCAACTTTTGCCAAAAACCGTGGATGGTGATTGTGAAGAATAAACTCTGCCGGCTGACCTTCTGCTGCCAATATATCGTTACAAATCAGGTATTTTGAAGTTTTCATCGTTATGCTTTATCAATTTTGGCGCAAGTTAAAGATTTTTTGAGCGATATTCCCCGAGTAATGATCAGATTCAGATATTTTTGCAGGATGAAGCCCGATATCTACTTATTTAATCCGACATGTGAGCTGGCAGTGGCCAATGGTTCGGAAAACTATATGGCTCCGGCACAATTACGTAAATTTGAAGATGAGCTTGGTACACTTCCGTGGATTCTTGCAAGGTCTCAGGATATCATTCTGGTTGATAAGGTCCCATCACAACAATTTACAGATCTGCTGGAAACTGCCGGATTCAGGCTTCCCATTTTTCTGAAGAAAGAAAGTTCATTATCTGACCCTTCTTTTTTGACTGCTGACAAAGGTTTTCTTTTCCCCTGGGGTTGGAGTCCAGCGGCGCATAAACTGCTTTTGCCTTTAAAACCAGCGTGCTGCTCTGAATTTTTAAACGCTCCGGTTGCAGAATGGCGTGAAGTACATCGTGAATTGTACAGCCGGAAATCTGCGCTCACAATTCTGCAACGCATTATAAATGAAAATTATTCGGAAAATAAACTATCCATAAACGATATACCTGAAGTCTGCGCAAGTCATGAACAGATAATCGCGCTACAGCACAAATGGGGAAAGGTAGTTGTGAAAGCGCCCTGGAGCTCTTCCGGCCGTGGATTGCAGATTTTGAGACCCAATGAATATAACCAGACGAACCGTCAGGTAATCAATGGTTATCTGAAGCAACAGGGATTTGTAATTGTGGAGCCATGGCATAATAAAGTACTGGATCTCTCGTTCCAGTTTTTCTCTTTTGGAAATGGGAAAATAGAATATCGGGGTCTGACCCCATTTTCGACCGATCATTCAGGCCGTTACATTGGCAATTACCTGCAGGAACTACCTCCTGAACTCACTCCTGAATTAAAAGAATTTCTTAGTGAAAACCTTGATAACGTGAAAACAGTACTTTATCAAATGTTAGCATCAAGTAACTATTCGGCAGACTATTACGGATGGTTTGGCGTCGATGCCATCATCTTTAGATCATCTGACGGAAAGTTGAAGTTCCATCCCTGTCTCGAAATTAATTGCCGGTTTACGATGGGTGCGATAGCCTTAAGCTTAAGAACTCACCTTGCAGAAAAATCGATTGGTGAATTCCGGATCACACACGGAAAGGGAGGACATTTTGCACAATTTTGTGAAGAAATGACCCTTAAAGAATCGCTAATCGTTGAATATGGAAAAATTGTTAGCGGATTTTTGCCACTAACTCCTCCCTTGCCTGAAAATGGTTTCGGAGCATACCTAAGCATAAAGGAAATGAAGAATTGAAAAATTTGTAATTTTATTCCCCCTCTTTATCCAGTTTCGATTTCAAGTCTGCAAACTGACTGTTATTGAATGGCAAATATGTATTCTGCTCAGGTTGCTCCTCAATTTCAAAAAGAATTTCATCAATGCGGATATCATTGAAACCTATTCCGGTGACACCGGATATCTGTTTCCGAACCGATACTTCATCAGTACCAATCTCACGCATATGGATCACCCTTCCAATCATCCCGATTGTATCACCAACGGGCAACGATTTTCCGGCAATTTCACAAATTCGCTCAATAATCGCGTTAATTTGTTCCTCCTGACCGGCAATTATATTCTTTTGCATACGCTGTATTTTAATTAAACATAAACCAAATTGGTTACGCGAATAAAAATAGGGACTATTTTTCTATATTTGCGCTCTCAAAATGACAACACAAAAGTAATGGAAATCTTAATCAGGAATAAAGTAATTGAAGCAATTAAAGAGCTTTACGGACAGGATGTTGACGAAAAACAGGTGCAGGTTCAAACAACCCGGAAGGAATTTACGGGCGATAAAACCCTTGTGGTTTTTCCATTCCTAAGGTTTTCAAAGAAGACCGCCGAGCTGACTGCCGAAGAAATCGGCACCTATCTTGTAAAAACAATACCTGTAATATCCGCCTTCAATATTGTAAAAGGATTTCTCAATCTTGTGATTGACAATAGTTATTGGATCGCTCAACTCAACCTTGCAGCCAATGATGAAAAATACGGATTTAAAGCCTCCGATGAAAAGTCAGAACTTGTGATGATTGAGTACTCCTCCCCAAACACGAATAAGCCGCTACATCTTGGGCATATCCGGAATAATCTGCTCGGTTTTTCTATCAGCGAAATCATGAAAGCGAATGGCAACAAAGTAGTGAAAACCAATATTGTCAACGACCGTGGTATACATATTTGCAAGTCGATGCTTGCATGGCAGAAACTGGGAAATGGAGAAACACCCGAATCATCAGGTAAAAAAGGGGATCACCTTGTAGGTGAATACTACGTTAAATTCGACCAGCTTTTTAAAGCCGAAGTAGCAGGTTTAATTGCTGAAGGACTGAATGAAGATGAGGCAAAAGAGAAATCGCCGATCATCAACGAAGCCCGCGAAATGCTACGGAAATGGGAAGCCAATGATCCCGAAACACGCGATCTGTGGCAACGGATGAATAACTGGGTTTATAAAGGATTTGATGAGACTTATAAAACACTGGGTGTTGATTTCGATAAAATTTACTACGAGTCAAACACTTACACCGTTGGCCGAGACGAAGTACTGCGTGGAGTAAAAGAGGGTATCTTCGAACAGATGGACGATTCCTCCGTCTGGGCCAATCTTGAAAAAGATGGACTCGACAAAAAAATCCTTCTCCGCTCCGATGGAACCTCTGTATATATGACACAGGATATTGGTACCGCCAAAATACGGTATGCGGACTTCCCGATCGATCACATGATATATGTCGTTGGAAATGAGCAAAACTACCACTTCCAAGTATTGTCGCTCCTGCTTGATAAACTTGGTTATAAATGGGGCAAAGATCTGTATCACTTCTCGTACGGAATGGTTGAACTGCCTCAGGGCCGGATGAAATCACGTGAAGGGACAGTTGTTGATGCGGATGACCTGGTAGCCGACATGATTGATGTTGCCCGCAAAGTCTCCGAAGAACTCGGAAAACTCGAGGGTTACACTGAAGCGGAAAAAAAGAAGATCTATGAGATGGTAGCGCTCGGAGCGCTCAAGTACTTTATCCTTAAAGTCGATCCTAAAAAGACGATGATGTTCAATCCGGAGGAATCGATTGATTTTAATGGAAATACAGGACCATTCATTCAATACACCTATGCGCGGATTCAGAGTGTTTTACGAAAAGCAGCCGATGCAGGGATTGTGATTCCTCAGCAAGTTCCCGAAATTGTCCTTAATGACAAGGAAAGTGCGCTGATTAAAATTTTAAGTGGATTCCCCGATGCAGTGAAAGAGGCTGGCGAGAACCATAGCCCGGCGCTTGTAGCCAATTTCGTTTACGAACTTGTGAAGGAGTTCAACCAGTTCTATCACGATATCACAATTATGAATGAGCCGGATCAAGATATTCGTAAGTTTAGGTTACTGTTAGCCAAAACAATTGGTCAGACAATCAAGAGCGGTTTTTCTTTACTTGGGATTGAAGTTCCGGAAAGGATGTAAAAATCGATTATCAGTACGCAATATTCAGACAATCAGTAGAAATAAGAATGGCATCCTATCCGGATGCCATTCTTATTTTTTTTGCTCAATAAGTTAATAAGTAATCTTAGCATCAAGCCCTTTTGCCTGTTCAATAAAATCTTCAATTTGCTTAAGAGCAGGAACAGCCCGCGTTAACTTCGTAGCCTCCTGAACTTCAACAAGCTTGGCATAAAGGTTTGCCGCATTACGATTTTTAAGCTCTTTCACGGTATCAACCCCGGCAGCTTCGAGCAATTCAGAGAACTGTGAACCGATCCCTTTGATACGGAACAAGTCAGCTTTGTTAACCCAATTCAGAATTTTCGATTCGTCAATTCCTGTCGCCTCGGCAAGTTTTTTGCGTCCACTCTTTGAAGCTCCTGCTTCGAGTAATTTTTCAACAGAATTAACATCTGCATTTTTGAAATTTTCAGCAAAAACAGGTCCAATTCCTTCAATGTCAGTAATAGATGCCATAGTTATTCAAATTTAAATTTATAAATTAATTCAGACATATAAAAATAACAACTATCAAAAATATAAGTTCAGGTTAATTCTAAATTCAACAATGGAAAAAACCTGCAATCAAACGGATGATTACAGGTTATCAAATTATGTGACAGCTTCAAAAAAGTTGACCGATCAGGTCAATCTATTTTAATTCAGCAAAGAAGTCATTCCCTTTGTCATCGACTATGATAAAGGCAGGGAAATTTTCGACGTAAATCTCACGGACAGCTTCCATTCCAAGCTCTTCAAAATCAATCACCTTCACTGATTTAATACTATCCTTTGCAAGAATCGCCGCAGGACCACCAATCGATCCAAGGTAGAAACCCCCGTGTTTTTTACAGGCATCGGTCACCTGTTTCGAACGGTTCCCTTTGGCAAGCATAATCATCGATCCGCCAAGATCTTGGAAAAGATCCACATAACTATCCATTCGACCAGCTGTTGTCGGTCCAAAACTACCCGATGCCATTCCTTTCGGAGTTTTTGCAGGACCTGCATAATAAACCGGATGCTTTTTGAAGTATTCGGGCATTGGCTGACCTGCATCTATCATCGCTTTAATCTGAGCATGGGCAATATCACGGGCAACGATCAACGTTCCTCTGAGGTTTAACCTTGTTTTAACGGGATATTTCGAAAGCTCTTTGCGAACTTCATCCATTGGCCGGTCAAGGTCGATATCAACGGCAGGTTGCATAAACGGAGCCGTTTTAGGAAGGAAGTGCGCAGGATTACGTTCCAATTCTTCAAGAAAGATGCCATCTTCGGTAATTTTTGCTTTGATATTACGGTCAGCACTACAGCTCACCCCAATTCCAACCGGACATGAAGCTGCATGACGCGGCAGACGAACCACCTTTACATCATGAACGAAATATTTTCCTCCAAATTGTGCTCCTATCCCGCTATCCTGGCAAATCTTTGTGATTTTCTTTTCCCATTCCAGATCGCGAAAAGCTTGTCCGCCTTCGTTTCCTTCAGTAGGAAGATGATCCAAATACCCTGTGGATGCCTTCTTTACGGTAGACAAATTTGCTTCGGCTGAAGTACCGCCAATCACAATCGCAAGGTGATAAGGCGGGCAGGCAGATGTCCCTAAATCTTTGATCTTTTCTTTGACAAATTTGGATAGACTCTCTTCGTTCAACAATGACTTGGTCTGCTGATAAAGGAAAGTTTTATTTGCTGATCCGCCACCCTTTGTAACAAACAGAAATTCATAAGTATTTCCTTCAGTTGCGTAAATATCAATCTGGGCCGGAAGGTTCGAGCCTGTGTTTTTCTCATCAAACATCGTATAAGGAACAACCTGAGAATAACGTAGGTTACGATCGCGGTATGTTTCGTAAATCCCTTTCGAAAGCGATTTTGCATCGTCGCTACCGGTCCATACATTCTCCCCTTTTTTCCCAAGTACAATTGCTGTACCTGTATCCTGGCATGTAGGTAATTCACCCTCGGCCGAAACAACCTGATTCAGTAACATTGTGTAAGCGACAAAGATATCGTTGTCGCTTGCTTCGTCATCTTTCAGGATGGATGCCAGCTTTTCGAGATGTGCTTCTCTTAAATAAAATGAAACATCTGCAAAACCCTCTTTGGCGAGCAGTTCAAGTCCTTCGGGCGCTACTTTTAGAATTTTACGACCATCAACTTCGATCGTCGAAACAAAATCTTTGGTCAACAACCGGTACTTTGTGGTGTCTTTCTTAATCGGGAAAGGTTTTTGATAAATAAATTCTGACATGATTAAAATATCTATATGATTATTAATACGATAAACAATTCATCTTAAAGATTATTCATTCCATAACCAAAAGCAAAAATACATAAAAAGATGGAGAGAGAAGACCGGAAGGTTGAATTTAATAGTCTGGTAATGTTGCGGAGGTTCGATCGCTGCATTTTGAATAGCCTCCTGCTTTAGCTGGAGGAGAATAAGAATTTAATTTCTATCCGGCTTTAGCCGAAGTCTTTATAAATTGTCTGATTTATAAAGATCCTCAATATTTTGGCTAAAGCCAATTTGCATTCTCAATAATAGTCCACTGGCTAAAGCCATGTGGCAATTCATAAAAGCCTATTGTAAAAATTATTAATCACTAGATGCCAATTGAAGTCAATTCCGCCAATGGAATCCGGTCCGTTTCTGAATATTTCCCATTTTCGAACCCATCCACAAAATCTTTATTGATTTGATATAGCCGACTGTTAATTCTGTCCATCGGATATGTATTTTCCTCATCAAAATCGTCCAGATCAAAATCGGTGAAATTCAATTCGCAACACGACAATTCATAATCGTCACCATCCAAACTCATATACAGCAATGGCAATCCGTGTGTGCGGCAAATAACCGGCCTCGAAGGATATATTGCACAACTATGATCAACCAAATAACGGCAATCTTCATCATTTTGAGGAACAGCCAATTCGGAAATAGATTTGATATCTAATTCAGCTTTAATCGCATAAAACTCAACTGGAAATACGGAAATAGCCATACAGCACAGATCACACCCTTTCTTGCAATTGAGATGTTTTTTGTGCTGTTTTTCAAGTGATTCGCTCAACACATCAATCTCAGATCGTAACTGATAATAAGGGGCAAAAGTGGATTTATCCGACTCGTTCATATTCTGCTTAATTCTTAAGCCACAAAGGTAGGGAAATCAGCATGAACAGAAAATGAAAAAATATTCTGTAATGGCTTGCACATTTTTGATCAATTACACTGCTTTACAGCATAAATGCACAATCATTTTGGTTATTCCGACCCGATATTCCCGTTTCTTCTCCCGTAATCCTTTCCGTTTCTCTCCTTTTTCCTATTTTTGTTCCCTTGTTAAATGAACCGCCAATTTGGTGCAAACATTTGACTGATAATTTGAATGATAAAATAGTAAAGGCGATGATTGAAATTCCGAGCAAATACGATCCTTCGGTAGTTGAAGATAAATGGTATAAATACTGGATGGAGCAAAACTTCTTCCATTCAGAACCCGATGAACGTGAACCTTATACCATAGTCATCCCACCACCGAATGTGACGGGTGTTTTGCACATGGGACATATGCTGAACAATTCTATTCAGGATATTTTGGTACGTCGGGCACGTATGCAAGGGAAGAATGCCTGCTGGGTACCCGGAACTGACCATGCATCAATTGCAACGGAGGCCAAAGTCGTTGATAAATTGCGTAAAGAAGGAATTTCCAAAGATAGTCTTACACGTGACGAATTTCTCGCACATGCATGGGAATGGACTGATAAACACGGCGGAATCATCCTCGAACAGCTTAAAAAGCTTGGTGCCTCATGCGACTGGGAACGGACGTGTTTCACGATGGACAAGATCCGTTCCGAATCTGTCATCAAGGTTTTTGTCGATCTCTACAATAAAGGATATATCTATCGCGGTGTTCGCATGGTGAACTGGGATCCCGCTGCCAAAACCGCACTTTCTGACGAAGAGGTCAATCACAAGGAAGAAAAGTCAAAACTCTATTACGTCCGTTATAAAATTGAAGGAACCGAAGACGAATATGTGACTGTTGCCACCACACGTCCGGAAACTATTTTGGGTGATACGGCAGTTTGCATTAATCCAAATGACGACCGCTTCCGCCATCTTGTCGGTAAAAAGGTTTTTGTCCCTTTGGTGAATCGCCTGGTTCCGGTTATTGCCGACGAATATGTTGATATGGAATTCGGTACTGGATGTCTTAAAATCACGCCGGCTCACGATATCAACGACTACGAAATCGGATTGCGACATCATTTAGAGGTAATTGATACGTTTAATGATGATGGCACATTAAGCGAAAAAGCACAATTGCTTGTAGGTGCCGATCGTTTTGAAGCACGGAAACAGATCATCCCGATGCTTGATGCCGCCGGAAACCTCGTTAAAATTGAAGATTATAATAATAAAGTGGGTTATTCAGAACGTACGGATGTACCGATCGAACCAAAACTTTCGGCACAGTGGTTTCTTAAAATGAGTGAGATCACAAAACCTGCAGCCGACGCAGTCGAAAATGATGAGATTAAATTCTATCCTGCCAAATTTAAGAATCTCTACCGTCACTGGATGGAGAATATTAAAGACTGGTGCATCTCGCGTCAACTCTGGTGGGGACATCGAATACCGGTTTATTACCTGGCAGACGGCTCATTTGTTGTAGCTGACAGCGAAGAGAAAGCACTTGAACAAGCCCGTCAGAAAACAGGAAATAATCAACTTACCATAAATGATTTGCGACAGGATGAAGATGTGCTCGACACGTGGGCCTCATCGTGGCTTTGGCCGATTTCGGTTTTCGACGGAATCAACAATCCCGATAACAAAGAGATTAATTACTATTATCCTACCAATGATCTTGTAACTGCGCCCGAAATTATTTTTTTCTGGGTAGCGCGCATGATTATCGCAGGTTACGAATATCGTGGTGCACTGCCATTTAAAAACGTTTACTTCACCGGTATCGTGAGGGATCAACAACGTCGTAAGATGTCGAAATCGCTCGGCAATTCACCCGATCCACTTGATCTGATTGCCAAATATGGGGCTGATGGAGTCAGGGTCGGAATGTTATTCTGCTCGCCCGCCGGGAACGATATCCTTTTTGATGAATCACTCACCGAACAGGGTCGTAATTTCAGTTCGAAGATCTGGAACTCGTTCCGTTTGATTAAAGGCTGGGAAATAGATCAAACAATCCCACAACCAGAACATTCAAGGTTGGGCATTGAATGGTTCAAAGCTAAATTAAGCGAAGTGATCGTAACGATGGATGACCATTTTGACAAATACCGGCTTAACGATGCTTTAATGACCATTTACAATACGATTCGTGATGAGTACTCAGGGTGGTTGCTCGAAATCATTAAGCCAGCTTATCAGCAGCCGATTGATGCAAAAACTTTTCAGGAAGTCAGCGAACTCTTCGATGAAGTGCTGCGTCTGCTCCATCCGTTTATGCCATTTATTTCGGAAGAGATCTGGCAATTGCTGAAGGAACGCAAACACGGAGATTCGATCATGATTTCATCATGGCCAAAACCTATTGCAAATCAGGAAGATATCTGCGAAAAGTTTGAATTGATCAAAGAGGCAATTACAGGTATCCGCGCCATGCGTAAGGAGAAAGATATTGCCAATAAAGAGCACCTAAAGTTGTTTATCGTCCCTGGAGAGAAAGGCTTTATTCCGGAATACAACCCGATCTTACTGAAAATGGGGAATCTTTCAGAACTTGAGGTTACTGACCAGGAAGTTGACGGTGCCATGTCATTCAGAGTAAACACTTCGGCTTTTTACATCCCGCTTGGTGATGTTGTGAATATTGAAGATGAGATATCAAAAATTGACGAAGAGCTCAAATATACGATCGGTTTCCTCGAATCGGTGAAGAAGAAAACAGGCAACGAACGTTTTATGAACAGCGCTCCTGCCCAGGTAGTTGAGTTGGAACGTAAGAAACAAACTGATGCCGAAGAGAAGATTAAGATGCTTCAGGAAAGGCTTATATCTTTTAAATCATCAATGAAGTAAATCTATGCTTAAGCGAGTGACCGTGCGACTGACCATGTTTTGAAGAGTCACCCGGTCAGTAATAAAAAGACCTTCCAGATATCAAAATAGGAAGGTCTTTTGCATTTTTAAGAATCAGGAATATTATCTCAATACTTCATTGACTTCATGGTATGGAAGACCAAATGCTTCAGCTACACCTTTGTAAACAACTTTTCCGTCTACAATATTCAGCCCTTTTTTCAGGGATTTGTCTTCAGCACAGGCTTTCTTCCAACCTTTAGCAGCCAATTGTATTGCATACGGCAACGTTGCATTTGTCAAGGCAATTGTTGAAGTACGGGGAACGGCACCGGGCATGTTGGCAACTGTGTAATGAATTACTTCTTCAATTACATATGTAGGATGATCGTGTGTTGTTGGAACCGTAGTTTCAAAACATCCACCCTGGTCAACTGCAACATCAATCATCACAGTACCAGGCGCCATGGTCTTAAGCATGTCTTTGGTGACCAGGAAAGGTGCTTTCGTGCCTGGAATAAGCACAGCACCTACAATCACATCACTTACTTTAACCTGTGACCTGATATTGTAATCATTAGACATCATGGTCTTTACATTGGCAGGCATAATATCGTTGAGATATCTTAAGCGACGAAGGCTTACATCCATAATTGTAACGTCGGCACCCAATCCTGCAGCCATTTTAGCCGCTTCAGTTCCGACGATACCACCTCCAAGTATTAAAACTTTTGCAGGAAGAACTCCGGGAACTCCACCTAGCAACATTCCGCGACCACCAAAGGTCTTCTCAAGGTATTTTGCACCTTCATGAATTGACATCCTACCAGCAACTTCCGACATCGGAATTAAAAGAGGTAAAGAACGGTCTTCAAGTTCTACGGTCTCGTAAGCAAGACACACCGCTTTACGACGGATCATCGCATTGGTAAGCTTTTCACCTGAAGCAAAGTGAAAGTAGGTATAAACCAATTGGCCTTCACTAATCAGGTTGTATTCTGATTCAATCGGTTCTTTCACTTTCATGATCATCTCTGCAATTGCATAGACATCCTCAATTGCAGGAAGAATCTTCGCCCCGGCTGCAACATACTCTGCATCGGCAAAACCGCTGCCATTTCCAGCAGTTGCCTGAACATATACTTCGTTGTTCCTTTTTACCAGTTCAGCGGCACCAGCGGGGGTCAGTGCAACCCGGTTCTCGTTATTTTTAATCTCTTTCGGTACACCTATAATCATAATAGCTTTTTTTATTTTGGTCAAAATTAAAAAATACTTACAGTTCAAAATATGACTAAAATCCATATATTCAATTACTTTTATCAATATATCCAAATGAAATAAAACAATCAATTTTTGATGTTATTTTCTAATATTCATCGACGTTTCTTAATGAAAAGAAAGTAAAATCATCCAAAAAGCGAATAATTATAATTGTATCTTTGCCCCTTGTCAAAAATGAATATAAAAAATGCCTAAAATTTCGAACAGGGGAGAATTATTACCGGAATCAGCAATCCGCAAATTGGTGCCATATTCCGAAAAAGCAAAAGAATTGGGAAGAAAGGTTTATCACCTGAATATAGGTCAGCCCGACATTAAAACTCCCCCGCATGCCATTGAACGGATCAGAAACTTTGATTTTGAACTGATCCCCTACGGTCATTCATTTGGAAACCATTCATATCGTAAAAAACTCGCTCAATATTACAGAGACCGCAACCTGGATGTTGATCAAGGTGAAATTCTGATCACAACCGGGGGTTCTGAAGCAATCTCCTTCGCCTTTATGGTTTGCTTTAATCCTGGTGATGAAATCATTGTACCAGAGCCATTTTATGCTAATTATCTTTCGTTCGCCATTGCAACAGATGTTGTTATTCGTCCAATTACAGCATTCATCGAAAATGGATTTAAACTCCCGTCAATCGATGATTTTGAGCAATTAATCAATCCGAAAACAAAAGGAATTTTCATCTGTAATCCCAATAATCCAACAGGATACGTCTATACGAAGGAAGAGCTTGAGAAACTGAGCAAATTGGTTCTTAAATACGATTTGTACCTGATTTCAGATGAGGTTTACAGTGAATTCGTTTACGACGGAAAAACACACCACTCGGTACTTGAACTAGAAGGTATTAGCCAGAATGTGATCATGATCGACTCGGTTTCCAAACGTTTCAGCGCCTGCGGAATCAGGATTGGATCTCTTGTATCGAAGAATAAACTGGTTATTAAATCAATACTTAAACTGGCCATGGCGCGGCTTTGTCCACCAATGCTCGGGCAGGTAGTAGCAGAAGCTGCAGTTGATTCGCCACCTGAATATATGGAAAAGGTTTATAATGAATATTTAAGCCGCCGAAATTACATCATTAACGCGTTAAATGATATCCCGGGAGTTTATTCTCCGATGCCCATGGGTGCTTTTTATTCGATTGTCAGGCTTCCAATTGATGACAGTGATAAATTCTGTCAATGGATGCTCGAAGAATTTGAATATCAGAATGAAACCGTGATGATGGCACCTGCTTCAGGATTTTATTCGACGAAAGGAATTGGCAAAGATGAAGTCAGAATTGCCTATGTTCTTAATATTGATGACCTGAAACATGCAGTTGAATGTATAAAAGTTGCACTTCAGGTTTATCCGGGAAGAACGAATTGATTTGACAATTGGGAAATTCGGGAATAGGTGATGTGGGACATTCTGACAATTTATTCGATGGTTGGCAAATGAAAACGGGTATCTTTTAAAAAATTTGGTACATAATTTATATCAAAAATATTATCTTTGGGATTTATGATTAAATTACGAGGGGTAAATATTTTTTAATCTAAATATACCAGCCAATGAATCCTAATCCGCCAAAGTTCAAATTCAGAAGTTCATTCTTTTTTCTTCTTTTTGTTGTGTCGCTTGCATGCAATGCTGAAACGGCATTCGGACAGACCTTGACGTATAAAAATCTATGTCTTTCGGAAGCTTTGGCAAAAGCAAAAAAATCAAATCAAATTGTATTTATACAATTAGAAAGCGATTGTGAACCATGCAATTCAGTTGCCAATGAAGGGCTTTCGGGTGGCGATATTGTTAGGCTTTATGAAAAATTTGTCAGCATTAAAATTGGTTTTAACACAGAAGATTACAAAAAAATAATTTCTGACTTCCGAATTTTCCCCAACCTTCCATCATCCCTTTTTGTCGATTCAGATGGCAATTATCTGGCATCACTTCTAAACCATAGCACAACCAACCGAAACGAATACTTTAAACTGGCTGCCAATGCAATGGCCAATGAAAAAAATCCTCCTTTCAAAATATACACCGACAATTTATCGAAAGAAAAGTTTGATAAGGAGTTACTGAAACAGTACATCAGCAAATTAAATGAAAAGAATTTTAATATAGCTGATTTAACAGAAATATATGCCAGGAATCTTACCTTAAAGGAGTTTGAGGATACAACTGAATTAAAATTTCTGATCAAATCAGCGCCAATCGTAAATTCCAAGTTGTATAAGCTTATTCGCAACAATAATGAATTGTTCCAAAAAGCATTCGGATCAATTCCTTTTGAAGAACGGGTAAGAATTAACCGGAAAGTATTTGCCCATTCAAGAGAAAAGGCATTCGTTGAAAAAGACCTAAATTACCTGTATGCGGTATCTTCTTTTTTGGCATCAACATACGACAAGGATTATAAAGCTGCCCGGAAAGCAAGCACAAATCTTCAAATGGACTTTTATAAAGCAACCAAAGATTCATCGAAATATTTTTCACTTTCACAACAATATTATAACTCTAATATCAAAGCACTTAAAATGGATTCAGTATGCAACGCAGAATTGAACCAAACCAGCAAACGCCCGGAGGGAGTGATCATTAAAGGCGGGTCGCTATATCAATATGGAAACCAATTAAACAAAATGGCCTTTTCGCTTTTTGAGCTAAGCAGCGATAAGGAGTATCTTGGCTTTGCACTTAAGCTTTCGGAGCAAACCCTAAACTACAATTATCCGGCATATATCGATACTTATGCCCGGATTTTGTACAAGCTTGGTGGAAAAAAGGACGCCATCGACTGGCAACAAAAGGCGGTAGACCTTACCGATTCGCTTCATCAGCCAAATAACGAATTAAAGGAAGTGCTTGCAAAGATGAAAAATGGAACACTTTAAAATTCACCAGATCAAAAACGCAGATGATCCGCATTTTGCTGAATTCTGGAAGATATATTCAGCCAGTTTTCCGCTCAACGAAAGAAGAGAATCCGATCAACAAGCAGATGTTTTTAAAAAGCAGGAATATCAGGTTGATATCTATTTATCGGATAATCATGTTATTGGGTTTATTGCCTACTGGACAACAACAAATTTCATTTACATCGAGCATTTAGCCATTGCGCCTGATGTTCGGAGTAAAGGGTTTGGGAGCGCCATTTTAAAGCCATTTATTGAAAGGGAACCAATCCCCGTGATTCTTGAGATCGAACCAATCATCAATGATCTTACCCGAAGGCGGTTAAAATTTTATGAATCTTTAGGTTTTGTTCTGAACGATCACCCTCATAATCAACCACCATATCATACATCAGATCAACCCCTTCATCTTGTAATTTTAACCTATCCAAATCAAATCGACAAGGACATTTACTGGCAATTCACTCAATTCCAGAAAAATACAGTAATGAGTTAATGAAAAGTGATTTCAGTGATTTGAAAATAATCCATGTTACCAGGAAGGAGATCCGCTTAAGTTTAACAAATGAACGCAGCCAATAATAATTGATAGACGAAAATATGGAAATTGCCCTTGTGAGCAGCAAATTGCTCCTCCGAATGGCAATTTGCTGCTCAGAACTCCGGTAAAGGTGCTCTTATGAGGAAAATTGCTTCCCGGAACAGCAATCAGGGTGTTCTATGGAGGAAATTTGGTGCTCAGAGGAGCAATTTGGTAGCTCCGAAAGGCAAATTTGATGCTCAGAGGGGCAATCAGGTAGTTCCGAACAGCAAATTTGGTGCTCGGAGGGGCAATTTAGTAGCTCCGAAGAGCAAATTCGTGCTCAGAGGGGGAGTATTTACGAAACTGTGTCTAACCTATATTTTCTTTTTGAGAGGATTTACACCTGCCTTTTAGGATATTTGTTTTTGTATAGCAAGGGTGGCGGAGGTACGGAGCCACTTGTATACCCTTGCG
>Ga0209585_10000326_pt1 | contig 18363 bp, 15 predicted proteins | sample NGEPerone_FD_185491 | JGI IMG/M metagenome (GOLD analysis project Ga0209585, IMG submission 185491) | Arctic peat soil microbial communities from the Barrow Environmental Observatory site, Barrow, Alaska, USA - NGEE Permafrost154B-one... | ecosystem: Environmental > Terrestrial > Soil >... | reverse complement strand
AGGGTCCGCCGAGCTCAGGGAGTCACCCCACATGGTCAGCCGTATCGCGATCGTCAACCGCGGAGAGGCCGCGATGCGACTGATCCACGCCGTGCGAGAGCTCAACGCGCTGGGCGGAGCCCAGATCGAGACCGTTGCCCTGCACACCGACGGCGAGCGGTCGGCCATGTTCGTGCGAGAGGCGGACTCGGCATACTCCCTCGGCCCCGCCATGGATCGCCCCTACCTCGATCTGGCGGTCCTCGAACGTGCGCTGACGCGGACGGGCTCGGATGCCGCATGGGTGGGTTGGGGTTTCGTCGCCGAGGATCCGAGCTTCGCCGAGATGTGCGCCCGGATCGACGTCACGTTCATCGGCCCGAGCGCGAGCGCCATGCGACGCCTGGGCGACAAGATCGGTTCGAAGCTGCTGGCCGAGGAGGTTGGCGTGCCGGTCGCCCCGTGGAGTCGTGGCGCGGTTGACGACATCGAGGCGGCGCTGGCTGCTGCGAGCAAGATCGGCTACCCGTTGATGCTCAAGGCGACGGCCGGTGGCGGCGGTCGCGGCATTCGAGTGGTCACCTCCGACCACGAGCTGACCGACGCGTTCGAACGTACTCGTGACGAGGCGGCGCGCGCCTTCGGCAACGGAGTGGTGTTTCTCGAGCGTCTTGTCACTGGCGCCCGGCACGTTGAGGTGCAGGTCATCGCCGATGGCCAGGGAACGGCGTGGGCGCTCGGCGTGCGCGACTGCTCGGTACAGCGACGCAACCAGAAGGTCATCGAGGAGTCGGCCTCGCCTCTTTTGGACCACGAGCAGGTGGGCGAGCTCAAAGCATCTGCCGAGCGGCTCGCTCTTGCTGTCGACTACTGCGGTGCGGCAACCGTCGAGTTCCTGTACCACCCCGGTGAACGCAGCTTCGCGTTCCTTGAGGTCAACACCCGGCTGCAGGTCGAGCACCCGATCACCGAGCTGACCACGGGCTTCGACCTCGTCAAGGCGCAGCTGCACGTCGCCTCGGGCGGCCGCCTCGAGGGGGAACGTCCGACCGAGTTCGGGCACGCCGTCGAGGCGCGGCTGAACGCAGAGGACCCGGACCGTGACTTCGCGCCGTCACCAGGACGCATCGCACTGCTCAACCTGCCCTCCGGCGCGGGCATCCGGGTCGACACCGGCGTGGCGCAAGGCGATCTGATCCCGGCAGACTTCGACTCAATGATCGCCAAGGTCATCGCCCATGGATGCACCCGCGCGGAGGCTTGTGCTCGGCTGAGCCGGGCGCTTGCCGACACCGTTGTCCTCATCGAGGGCGGCACAACCAACAAGAGCTTCCTGCTCGACCTGCTCGACCAGCCCGAGATCATCGATGGCAGTGCCGACACCGGCTGGATCGACCGGGTCCGCAGCGTCGGGAGGCTCCAACCCGACCGCTACGCCGGGGTCGCGCTCGTCGCCGCTGCGATTGAGGCGTACAAGGAACAGGTGCAGGCCGAGCGACTCCACTTCCTCGCCACCGCACACGGCGGTCGGCCACAGGCCCGGCACGAGGTCGGACGCGCCATCGAGCTGAAGCTGCGCGGCACGTCCCATCGGGTCACCGTCGCGCAGGTCGGCCCGACCCGCTTCCGGGTGGGATTCGGTGCGGCACAACAGGACCGGCAGATCGACGCCGACCTCGAACAGCTCGATGAGTACGCCGCCCGCCTGGTCATTGGCGACGTCCGATACCGGCTGATCAGCGCCACTCACGGTCCCGTCCACCTGATCGAGGTCAACTCAACCACCCATCGGGTCACACGTGACGAGGGCGGCGTACTGCGTTCGCCGGCGCCGGCGCTCGTGGTGGCGACGCCTGTGGCGGTCGGTGACCGCGTCGAGGCCGGCGCGCCGGTGCTGGTGTTGGAGTCGATGAAGATGGAGACAGTGCTGCACGCCCCGTACGCCGCCCAGGTGCGCGAGCTGTTCGTCAGCACCGGCGGTCAGGTCGAGACAGGCACGCCGGTCGTCCGGTTGGAGCCCGTCGCCGAGGACGAGGTCAGTACGCCGGGAGCACCCGTCGTGACCACCCCGCGCACGAGCCTGGACCTGCCCACGCCTACTCCTACGAAGGAGACCGCGGCCACCCGCGCCGCACGAAGCCTTGACGACGTGCGCGGCCTGCTGCTGGGCTTCGACCTCGCACCAGAGGGCGCTACCAGCGCGCTCGCCCGCTACGAGCTCGCACGCCACGAGCTGTCGTCGACCGGTCAGCTGGTGCTGGACCACGAGATCGACGTCTTCAGCGCATTCGCCGACCTGGCAGAGCTGGCCCGCAACCGGCCGGCTGAAGAGGATGGGGCCGACGAACGGGTCCACAGCCCGCGTGAGCACTTTCACAGCTACCTGCACAGCCTGGACGTCGACCGCGAACACCTGCCCGACGGCTTCCGTCGGCGCCTGGCCCGAGCCCTCGCGCACTACGGGGTCAGCGATCTCGAACGCGGACCAGTGCTCGAGGAGGCTGTATTCCGGATCTTCCTTGCCCAGCGCACGGCGTCCGATCTGGTCGTCCTCCCCCTCCTGCAGCATTGGATGGCCGGGCAGCCGCCCGTGGGCAGCGCAGGTAACACGGCTCGAGAGGTCTTGGACCGGCTCGTGCTGGCCACCCAGCTGCGATACCCGATGGTGGGCAACCTGGCGCGCAGCGTCCGGTTCCGCTGGTTCGACCAGCCGGTGGTCGACGCCGAACGCAGCGCCGTGCTGGCTGGCGTGAGCGCCGAGCTCACCTACCTGGCCGATCATCCCAACGCGGCCGACCACGGCGCGCGGCTGGAGGCTCTGGCCGCGATCCCGGAGCAGATCGTGAGATTCCTGGCAGCCCGGATCGAGCACACGCTTCCCCACCACGAGCCGATGCTCGAGGTGCTTGTCCGCCGGCACTACCGCGAGTATGAGCTGCACGACCTGCGCCAGCTGACGGCTGCAGGGAGGCCGCTCGTCGTGGCGGACTATGCCCTGGACGAACGCCCCACCCGACTGGTGACGACCATCGCCCAGTACCCCGAGCTGGCCGAGTCTTCGGACCTCGTCGCCGCGATCAACGCCCAGATCGAGGATGCCCCCACCAGCCACGCGGTCGTCATCGACCTCTACTTGTCCTGGCCCGATGCCCCGGACTCGGTGGCCGAGGCCTCGAACGACCTGCAGCGTCTTCTGAGGGTGCTGCCGTTCACGCAGAGAGTTCGGCGCACCGCTGTTGCGGTCTGCCCCGGGGGCGAGCGCCCGGTGTGGTACTTCACGTTCCGTCCCGGCCCCGAGGGTGTCGTCGAGGATGACCTGGTGCGCGGCGTCCACCCCATGGTCGGCCGCCGGCTCAACCTGTGGAGGTTGCGCGACTTCCAGATCACTCGGCTCGACGCCCCGGAGGATGTGCTCCTGTACCACTGCGTCGCACCCGACAACCCGGCCGACCAGCGGCTGGTCGCGCTGGCGCAGATCCGTGAGATGGCCGTCGTGCGAGACGCCGATGGGCACGTGACGTCGCTGCCCCACGCCGAGCGTGCGGTCGCCAGCTGCCTGGAGGCGATCCGGCGGGCGCGCGCCATGCGGGGTGCGGCCGGGCAGCGGTTGGACATGAACCACGTCTTCCTGCACATCTGGCCCGTGATAGCAGCGCCGCTTGATGAGCTCACCGCCCTGCAACGCACCATCGCGCCGCTGACCTCCGGGGCGGGCATCGAGGAGGTTCTCGCACAGGGCCGCATCGCGACCCCGGACGGCCAGGTGCGTGTCGCTGCCGTCCGGTTCTCCTACCAGCCGGGCGCCGGGGTCGTCATTGCTGTGACCGATCCACCGACCGAGCGACTTCGACCGCTGGACGACTACGCGCAGAAGGTGCTCCGCTCCCGCCGGCGCGGCACGGTCTACCCCTACGAGCTGGTGAGCCTGATCGCCGGGCACGGCGGCAGCTTCGTCGAGCACGATCTCGACGACATCGGCGTACTCGTGCCGGTGCAGCGCCCTCCGGGCGGCAACCACGCCGGTCTGGTGGTCGGGCTGGCCCGCACACTGACAGCGCGACACCCCGAGGGCGTCACGCGGGTCGTCCTGCTGGGTGACCCCACCCGAGCGCTGGGGGCAGTGGCCGAGGCCGAGTGCGCGCGAGTGATCGCCGCGCTCGACATGGCCGAGCGGCTCGGTGTGCCCGTCGAGTGGTTCGCCCTGTCAGCGGGCGCGCGCATCTCGATGGAGTCCGGCACCGAGAACATGGACTGGGTGGCGCTGGCGCTACGTCGAATCGTCACCTTCACCCAGGGCGGCGGCGAGATCAACATCGTCGTGGCCGGGATCAACGTCGGGGCCCAGCCGTACTGGAACGCGGAAGCCACGATGTTGATGCACACCAAGGGAATCCTCGTGATGACGCCCGACAGTGCGATGGTGCTGACCGGCAAGCAGTCGCTCGACTTCTCGGGCGGGGTCTCGGCGGAGGACAACTTCGGCATCGGCGGCTATGACCGCGTCATGGGTCCGAATGGACAGGCGCAGTACTGGGCGCCGGATCTGTACGGCGCGCGCAACGTGTTGCTCGCGCACTACGACCACACCTACGTCGTGCCGGGGGAAGGATCACCCCGCCGGGCCGTGACCACCGACCCGATCGAGCGCGACGTGCGCGCCTACCCGCACGACATGGCTGACAGCGAGTTTCGCACGGTCGGTGACATCTTCTCGTCGGCGACCAACCCCGACCGCAAGAAGCCTTTTGACATCCGCACTGTGATGCGCGCGGTGGCCGACCAGGACCACCGCGTGCTCGAGCGCTGGGCCGGCATGGCCGGTGCCGAGACCTCAGTCGTCTTCGACGCGCACCTTGGCGGCTGGCCAGTGTCGTTGATCGGAATCGAGTCCAGGCCGCAGCCCCGACCCGGGTTCCCCCCGAGCGACGGACCAGACACGTGGACAGCGGGCACGCTGTTCCCGCGATCGTCGAAGAAGACTGCCCGGGCGATCAACGCCGCGAGCGGGAACCGGCCGGTCGTCGTCCTGGCCAACCTGTCGGGCTTTGACGGGTCACCGGACTCGATGCGGCATCTGCAGCTGGAGTATGGCGCCGAGATCGGCCGGGCGATCGTGAACTTCACCGGGCCAATCGTGTTCTGCGTCGTGTCGCGATACCACGGCGGGGCGTTCGTGGTGTTCTCCAAGGCGCTCAACGCCGGGATGACGGTTCTTGCGGTCGAGGGCTCGTTCGCGTCCGTCATCGGTGGCGCCCCGGCGGCGGCGGTCGTCTTCGCCGGTGAGGTGGACTCGCGCACCGCGTCCGACCAACGGGTCGCCGATCTCGAGGATGCGCTGGCCCGCGCTGAGGGCGCACCACCGGCCACCTTGATCTCCGACCTGGCATTGCTTCGCGCCAACATCCGGTCCGAGAAGCTCGGTGAGGTCGCTGCGGAGTTCGACGCCATCCACAGCATCGAGCGGGCCGTGAGGGTCGGCTCGGTCGACGCGGTGATCAGCGCCCGCGAGCTGCGCCCGCGACTGGTGGAGGCCGTCGAGCGCGGGTTTGCACATATGGTGGCGGCCCGACTGCCGTGATGACAGCATCAGGCGCATGACAGGTTCCTACGCGACGGCGGTTACCGCCATCGCCCTGATGCTCGCGGTGTGGACGCTGGTCCTTGTTGCCATGAACAGGTCGCCGGGCCTCTCCCTCCTGGCAGCTGGCGGTGTGCTGGAGGCATTGCTCGTCGGCTTCCTGATCGGGGGCATCCTGCAGATGGTCGGGAGCGACCACCACTTCGCTCGGGCCGAGTTCGTTGGGTACCTGCTGGCATGCTTGGCCATCCCCCCCATGGCCGTCGTCTGGGCATGGGAGGAAAAGTCACGGTCGGGCACACTCGTCATAGCCCTTGCGTTTCTCCTCACACCAGTCATGGTGCTGCGCGTCCAGCAGGTCTGGGCGGGTCCCCTTGTCTGACACCATCAAGGCGGCGGGCCCTGCCCCAACCGGAGAAGGCTTCGGCCGCATACTCGTCGCCGTCTACGGACTCTTCGCGCTCGCCGCGACTGCGCGCTCCGGGGTACAGCTCGCCACCAAGCTCAGCGAGGCCCCGCTTGCCTACCTGTTGTCGGCTCTCGCCGGGATCGTGTACATCGTCGCGACGGTCTCGCTGGCTCGCCGGGGCGTCACCTCGCGGCGCCTCGCGACGACGGCTATCAGCGTCGAGCTGGTCGGCGTGCTCGTGGTCGGCGGCGCGAGCTTGCTGTTTCCCGATTCCTTTCCTCACGCAACGGTGTGGACCGGTTTCGGCAGCGGCTACGGTTTCGTCCCGCTTGTGCTGCCATTCGTCGGACTGTGGTGGCTGCGGCACACACGCTGACTCCTGACGCGTGAGCCCGAAGGTCACGCAGCGCACCGGGTTCGATGATGCGGTCCACCGGCGTGTTCGATGGGGTGGGCATCGAGGGCGGCTCCCGTCACAGAGGTGATTCAGAGGAAACCCCCAACCCCAGCACAGGCTGGGGCTGGAACGTGAACCCATGATCAACGAGCAGCGAACGACCTCGTTCCCCCCAAACCGGGATCGGAGCACGACATGATCACGGCACCCACCTCTGGCTCAGACCGACAAGGCGCCCGCAACAAGGGACTGGCCCGGATCTCAGCCCTCACTCTCGGTGCCGGAGCAGCCGGACTTGTCGGCGCTGCCGCCATCGCACTCACCCTGCCGAGCCCAACCTCGGCGACGAACGCCAACGGGACGACCGTGGCGTCGAACACGTTCACGAACCCGTTCACGAACGGCGGCGATGATGACTCCGGCCCTCGGTTGCAGAGCGGCACACCACCAGCGCCCAGCTTCCTCCCGCCCGTCGCCACCTCCGGGGCCTCGTGATGAGCACAACGTCGACCCTCCGCCGTACGAAGTCCGCGAGGCTGCATGCAAGCGCTTGGGGCGCCATCGGCACCACGGTCCGCATCGTCGTCACCGACGCGGCGCAGCTTGACTCCGCCCGGGCGATGCTCGCCGACGACCTGGCCATCCTTGATGCGGCCTGCAGCCGGTTCCGCTCGGACTCCGAGCTGATGCAGCTCAGGGCGAACGCCGGCCAGCCGACAAAGATCAGCCCAGTGCTCGCTGGTGCAATCCGTGCCGCGCTGCGCGGGGCGCAGCTCACCGACGGCGACGTCGACCCGACGCTCGGGCGCGCCATCGAGACGCTGGGCTATGACCGCGACTTCGCCACGGTGCCGGCACACGGTGGGGCGCTCCGTGTCACGATTCGACACATCCCGCGGTGGCGGCAGATCGAGCTCGACGAAGCGGCCTGCCTGCTCACTGTTCCGGTCGGCATGCGCCTCGACCTCGGCGCGACCGCGAAAGCCTGGGCTGCCGATCGATCGGCCGAACGGATCGCCGAAGCACTGAGCTGTGGCGTGCTCGTCAGCCTCGGCGGCGACATCGCCGTTGCCGGTGAGGCGCCACGCGGCGGATGGTCGATCCGGGTTCAGGACGTCACCGGTGATCCACACACCCCGAGCTCCGGACCTTCCGGCATCATCGCCATCATCCGCGGTGGGCTGGCCACGTCCAGCACCACCGCCCGCAGGTGGCAGCGCGGCGGCGACATCATGCATCACATCCTCGACCCGAGGACCGGCCTTCCGGCCGACAGCATCTGGCGCACCGTCTCTGTCGCGGCCGGCTCAGCCCTTGACGCCAACATCGCCAGCACCGCGGCGATCATCCGCGGACATCGCGCCGCCGGCTGGCTGGCCAAGCTGGGGCTGCCGGCTCGGCTCGTCACGGTTGATGGCTCCGTGACGACGATCGCCGGCTGGCCTGCGGAGGTTTCGTCATGACCACCGGAACCGCTCTCTGGTACGCCAGCCGAGCCACCGGTGTGGTCACTCTCGTCCTGTTCTCCGTCGTCGCGATCCTCGGGATCATGGTCAACCGACAGGGCCGTCTTCCGGGGCTCCCCAGGTTCGTCGTGACCGGGCTGCACCGCAACCTGTCGCTGCTGACTGTGGCCTTCCTCGGCATGCACATCGTCACTGCGATAGCCGACGGATACGTCCACATCCCTTTGCTCTCAACGATCGTGCCGTTCACGTCAGGGTACGAACGGTTCTGGATCGGACTCGGCACGGTCGCCGTCGACCTGATGGTCGCGGTCATCGTCACCAGCCTGCTCCGTGACCGACTTGCGCCTGCCGTATGGCGGTCCGTCCACTGGCTCTCGTATGTCTCCTACCCGGTGGCTGTCGTCCACAGCATGGGTGCGAGCAAGGACCTCCAATCCGGCTGGCTGCTCGCGCTCACCATGACATCGGTGTTCGGGGTCGCCACTGCTATCGGCTACCGCGTCAACAACGCATTCGCGTCCGTGCCCCGCCCGCACCGCGTACCGCGCCAGCTCGCGCGCGCGGACAAGGCCGGGAGCCTGCGATGACTACAGCCCCTCCGATGAACCCAGCCATGGGAGAGATCGCCACCGACCGGTCCCGCGCCGCCTCCCATCTACCCCGGCTTCTGTCCGCCACCGGTGCGCCGATGGACCTACTGGCGCACCTGAAGGTGCACGGCGACACGCCCTACCGTGGTGGCCCCCGGATGCTGATCCACACCATCGAGTCCGCCGGCCTGACCGGACGCGGAGGAGCGGCCTTCCCCACCCACCGCAAGCTCACCGCCGTCGCCGATCAGAAGGGCTTCCCCGTCGTGGTCGGCAACGGCGCCGAGGGCGAGCCGGCGAGTGACAAGGACAAGCTCCTTCTGTGGTCCTCGCCGCACCTGGTCCTCGACGGTCTCCAGCTCGCCGCCGAGGCTGTCGGCGCCCGACGCGTCCATCTCTATGTGCATCGCCACCCCGAGCTGCTGCAACGGCTGCGTTCGGCGCTGGCCGAACGGGCAACCGCCGGTCTCGATCGCATCGCAGTCGGCCTGGTCGCCGCGCCACCCCGCTTCCTGGCCGGCGAGGAGACGGCATTGGCCAGTCGCGTCGAGGGCGGGTCGGCCCTGCCCCGTTTCGCGCCGCCACGTATCTTCGAGCGCGGCGTCGACGGGGCGCCGACTCTGGTCCAGAACGTGGAGACCCTTGCCCAGATCGCTCTGATCTCGCGATACGGCCCTGCCTGGTTCCGGGCCATCGGCACCGAGCAGGAGCCCGGCACCATGCTCACCACGGTCCGGCTTGCCAACGGCAGCGGTGGGGTCGCCGAAACGGCGATCGGCACCCCGATCGCGGAGCTGCTCAGGCTGGCTGAGCACCCTGCGCGCGCGGTGCTCGTCGGCGGCTACCACGGTGCGTGGCTCACCCCGGAGCAGGCCGGACACCTCACGCTCAGCAACGCCGACCTGCGCCCGTTCGGTGCTGTCGTCGGCGCCGGGGTGCTGGTCGCACTTCCGACCGACCGCTGCGGGATCGTCGAGTCGGCCAGGGTCGTTCGCTACCTGGCCCTGGAGTCGGCCGGGCAGTGTGGGCCGTGCCTGAACGGCTTGCCCCGAATCGCTGCCACCTTCTCGGCGCTCGCCAAACGCCAGTTCGCCCGATCTGCCCTGGAGGACCTGCAGCGATGGTCCACGCTCGTCGAGCGTCGGGGCGCCTGCCACCATCCCGATGGCACCGTGCGGTTCCTGCGCAGCGCGTTGAACGTCTTCTCCGACGAGGTCGCGTTGCACTCAGCGGGCCGGTGCAGCGCCGGAACCACCGCCCCCTTCCTGCCCATCCCCACGGCAGCACCGTCATACGAGGAAGACTGGAGCTGACCGATGGACGAGCGACTGCGTGTCAACCCGATCCTCTGTTCCGGCCACGGGCTGTGTGCCGAGCTGCTCCCGGAGCAGATCGTCCTCGACGAGTGGGGCTACCCGATCCTCTCCGGCGAACCGGTCCCAGCTGGGCTGAGCAGACTGGCCCGTCGAGCCGTGACCGACTGCCCCGCGCTCGCTCTCGCACTCGTCCGGGGCAGGTGACCCTGGTGACTTGCCACGAGCCGGCTCTCAGAGGAACCTCAGAGGAACCATTCAGCAAGTTCTGAGCCTGTACCACGATCCTCGACGAATGAGCCCGATGACCGGACGCGAGACCAGCACCAGGTATGCCGGTCTCATCCGTCCGGACGGATCACCCGTCCGCGTCCTCGTCGTCGACGACGAGCCGAACCTCGCGGAGGTCCTGTCGAGCGTGCTGCGGCACGAGGGATGGGACGTGCGAACCGCCTCCACCGGGTTGAGCGCGGTCCGAACGGGTCGAGAGTTCCGCCCTGACGCCGTCGTCCTCGACATGATGCTGCCGGACTTCGACGGGCTCGAGGTGATGCGACGGCTCCGCACAGACAATCCGCGGGTGAGCGTGCTTTTCCTTACCGCTCGCGACTCGGTCGAGGACCGGATCGCCGGGATCACCGCCGGCGGGGACGACTACGTGACCAAGCCGTTCAGCCTGGAAGAGGTGCTGGCCCGGCTACGCGGCATGCTGCGACGCGCCGGAATGAGCCACAACGAGTCGGACGCACGGCTCGTCGTGGCAGATCTGACCATGGATGAGGAAGCCCACGAGGTGCGCCGCGGCGGTGAGCTGGTCGAGCTGACCGCCACCGAGTTCGAGCTGTTGCGTTTTCTGATGCGCAACCCCCGACGGGTGCTGAGCAAGGCCCAGATCCTCGACCGGGTCTGGAACTACGACTTCGGCGGACAGGCACATGTCGTCGAGCTCTACATCAGCTACCTGCGCAAGAAGATCGACGTAGGTCACGATCCACTGATCCATACCGTGCGCGGCGTCGGGTACGTCCTGAAACAGGCAAGGTGACCGTACAAGGATGGTTGGCCGGCCGGACCTTGCGGACCCGACTCATCGCCGGCGTACTCGTCCTCCTCGCCTTGTCGTGCCTGGGCATCGGGATCACCACGAGCATCACCCTTCGCGGCTTCCTCGTGGACCGGCTCGACCAGAACCTGGCCAGTGCGGGCAGCCGCCTCGACGTAAGCCTCGAGCACCCCACCAGTACGGGCGGAACCGGCGGGCCCTCGGCCTCCGTGGGCGATCCTGGGGTCGAGGGCCAAGTCGTGGGAACGCTGGCCATCCGGGTCGCCAACGGATCGATCGCCCAGGCAGTCGTCGTCCGCGACACCGCCGGCCAGGTTGGTCTCGGCAATGTTGTCCTGACAACGGCGGACCGCTCGGTGCTCCTCCACCTGGCCCCCGACGGTCGATCGACGACCACCCACCTGTCCTCACTCGAGGAGTACCGGGTGCAGGGCACCCGCAGCCAGGACGGCGACATCCACATCACCGGGCTGCCGATGGGGGACGTCGAGTCGACGGTTCACCGGCTCGAGGCCACCGAGCTGATCGTCTTCGTCGCCGCCCTGCTGCTGACCGGGCTGGCCGGAGCCGGCTGGGTCCAGCTTTCGCTTCGCCCGCTGCGCCGGGTCACGTCCACAGCCAAGGAAGTCAGCTCGTTGTCCCTCAGCAGCGGCACCGTCGACCTCCCCCATCGAGTGCCTGAGACCGATCCGCGCACCGAGGTCGGCCAGCTCGGAGCCGCGTTCAACCAGATGCTGGGGGACGTGGAGACCGCGCTCGACCAACGCGAGGCCAGCGAGGCCCGGCTTCGCCGCTTCGTCGCAGACGCCAGCCACGAGCTGCGAACCCCCCTGGCGGGGATCCGCGCATACGCGGAGCTGGGCCTGCGGAGCAACGAGGCGGTCCCCGATGAGGTGAGTCATGCGTTGGGCCGGGTCGAGTCCGAAGCCGTACGCATGGGCCGGCTCGTTGACGACCTCCTGCTGCTCGCCCGCCTCGACTCCGGTCGCCCGCTGGAGCAGGAGGACGTTGACCTCTGCCGGTTGGTCGTCGAGGTGACCAGCGACGCGCGAGTGGCCGGCCCGGACCACGTGTGGTCGCTCGACCTGCCCGATGAGCCACTCGTCGTGCGCGGTGACGAACACCGACTCCATCAGGTGTTGGCGAACCTGCTCTCCAACGCGCGCACCCACACTCCGGCCGGGACCTCCGTCGTGGTCCGGCTTACCGCCGACCAGCCGGCGACCAACCAGGTCGTGCTGTCGGTGAGCGACAACGGCCCGGGCATCCCGAAACAGCTCCAGGCCAACATCTTCGAACGCTTCGTCCGCGCCGACGACTCGCGTTCACGGGCGATCGGCAGCACCGGTCTTGGCCTGTCCATCGCGGATGCCGTCGTCAAGGCTCATGGCGGATCCCTGACGTTGATCAGCGACCCGGACGGCACAGAGTTCCGCATCGCGCTTCCAGTCCGCAACGACTCGTCATGACCTGACGAAGCACCTCAGACCTTGACCGCGGCGTTCACGCCGCCGGGCTCAGGGACCGATCGGAGTGTTGCTGTGGTGCACCCTGCCGTGGTGCAGCTGCATGGCGCTGGTGATGAGGGCGAAGTGGCTGAAGGCTTGCGGCGTGTTCCCCAGCTGCCGGTTCGCGTGGGGGTCCCATTCCTCGCTCAGGAGCCCGACGTCGTTGCGCAGGCTGAGAAGTCTTTCGAACAGGACGACAGCCTCGTCCCGTCGCCCGGCGCCGTGCAGGGCGTCCACGAGCCAGAAGGAGCAGGCGAGGAAGACGCCTTCACCGCCCGGGAGCCCGTCGTCGCTGTCCTGCGGCCGGTAGCGCATGACGAAACCGTCCTGCGTGAGGTCCCGCTGGATGGCCTCGATGGTGCCGATGACGCGTTCGTCGTCAGGGGGGAGGAAACCGACTCTCGGGATGAGCAAGAGGCTCGCGTCGAGGTCCGTTCTGTCGTAGGACTGCACGAAGCTGTTCAGCTCGGTGTTGAACCCGCGGGTCATCACCTCGGCGTGGATCGTCTCGGCCAGCGCTGCCCAGCGTTCGGCCGGACCAGGGAGCCCGGAGTCGCGGACTCCTTTGACCATCCTGTCGGCCGCGACCCAGGCCATGACCTTCGAGTGAGTGAAATGCCGGCGCGGCGCCCGCATCTCCCACAGCCCATTGTCCGGCTGGTCCCAGGCCCCCTCGAGGTGCTCCATGAGTGCGGTCTGCAAATCCCAGGAGTCGTCCGGGGCGCAGAGTAGGGCGTTTCGTGTCAGAGAGAAACCGTCCAGGACCTCGCCCCAGACGTCGAGCTGGAGCTGGTCCGCCGCAGCGTTGCCGGTACGCACGGGCTGGGAACCCTCGTAACCTGCCAGCCAGGTCAGCTCGGTCTCTGGCAACCGTCGCTTGCCGGTGATCCCATACATGATCTGCAGCTTTGACGGGTCCCCGGCGACGGCGCGCAGTAGCCATTCCCGCCAGGCAGCGGCCTCATCCGTGTACCCGGCCGCGAGCAGCGACTGCAGGGCCAACGTCGCGTCCCGAAGCCAGCAATACCTGTAGTCCCAGTTCCGTGGGCCGCCGATCTGCTCGGGCAGGGAAGTCGTCGCGGCGGCGACGATGCCGCCGGAGGGTGCGTAGGTCAGCGCTTTCAAGGTGATCAGGGAGCGTTGGACCGCATCCTTGTATGGACCGACTGCCTGGCTTCGTCCGGACCACGTGGTCCAGAACTCCTGGGTGTCTTCCAGGGCCCGCTCCGGGTTCGCGGACCTGGGGCGGAGCAGGTGGCTGGGAGTCCATGTCAGCACGAAGGGCACCCGCTCCCCCGCATGCACCGTGAAGTCGCTGATGGTGCGCCAGTTCTCGCCTCGCACGGGAGCCGGCGTGGCCAGGTAGGCCGCGTCCGGGCCGGCCACAGCACGGATTCCCCTTCTGTCTTTGCGGACCCACGGCACGACCCGGCCGTAGTCGAAGCGCAACACCAGCTCACCCCGCATCTGCACCGACCCGCGAAGTCCTTCGACGATGCGGACGATGTCGACGGCCTCGTCGCGGGGGGGCATGAAGTCCGTGACCCGCACCCGCCCGTCAGTCGACTCCCATTCCGTCTCCAGGATCAGGGTCCCCGGTCGATAGCGACGGGTGGTGCTGACTCCTCCGGCTGCGGGGGCCAGCAGCCACCGGCCGGCTTCAGGTGAGTCGAGCAGGGCGGCGAAGCAGGCCGCAGAGTTGAAGTGCGGCAGACACAGCCAGTCCATGGAGCCATCCGCGCCGATCAGAGCTGCGGTATGCAGGTCCCCGACGATGGCGTAGTCCTCGATCCTGGCCACCGGCTACCGTCCTTCCATCTCGAGGACAACCTTGACGTCGTCCCCGCGGTGCGTGAACGCATCCGCGAAGTCGGCCAGGACGAATCGACGCGTGATCAGCCGCCTCAGCCAACCCGCATCAGCCTGTTCGAGGGCTGTCACAGCCGAAGCGTAGTGGCGACGGTTGGCATTGACACTGCCGAAGATCACCGCGTTTCCCAGAACCGCGTCCCTGTTCACAAGGCCCATGTCGATCGGCAGCCTCACGCCCTGGCTGGACACTCCGGTCAGACAGGTGATGGCATCCGTCGCGCCGCATGTCATGGCCTCCACCACGACGGAAGCGACCCCTGTGCACTCGACCAGCACATCCGCCCTTATCCCCGACTCCGTGAGAGTGTCCGTGTGGTAGATGGCTCCGAGATCATGGACCAGGCGGGGCTTGGGCCCGTCGCTCGCCCTGTCGAACACATGGACCTCCAGCCCCCGCTGGACACCAAGGAGAGCGGCCAGCAGACCGACGGGCCCGGCACCGGTGACAACGGCCACTTTCGGGTCGAAGAAGGCGCGACGGCCGATTCTGTCGATCTGCTCCCACGCCTTGGCCACGATGGTCGTCGGCTCGAGGAGAACTCCGACATCGGCCAAGCCCGCGTCGAGGCGGACCAGACCATCCGGGTCGGCCCTCCATCGCTCGCGGGCGAAACCGTGCCGCCCCTTGATGCCGTGCTCCGTGTACTGGCCGTTGCGGCACATGTCCCACTCCCCCAGCGCGCAGGCGGGGCACGGCACGGGATCCGGCCGTCGGACGATCCCCACGACCAGGTCACCCTCCGAGAGGCCGGAACCACGTGGGGCATCCATCACGCGCCCGAGATTCTCGTGTCCCAGAACCAGGAACGACTCACCCGCTGGCGCCTGGCCGTACTCCCCCGCGACGATCTCCCGATCGGTGCCGCACAGCCCCACTGCCAACGACTCGACCAAGACCGACCCCTCCCCTGGCGGCGGGTCCGGGACCTCCCGGAGCTGCAGAGAGTCTTTCGTCCCCGGGGTGACGGCCAACGCTTGCATCGTGCTCCCTTGCATCGTGGTCCCTGGACCAACCATCTCCGATCGGAGGCGGTCATGTCGACGAGAGCGCCCCTTGCTCTCACATGGAAGCCGGCTCGCTCAGTCGACGCGGCAACCGGGGCCGGACCCACCGCCATGCGGCGGCAGCAGCCCCCACGGCCAGTGCAGCGATCAACACCCCGGCAACAATGTCCTGGGCATGGTGCACGTGCGCAGCCATACGGGCAGCCCCCACCAGGATGCTCGCAGCCAGCAGCAAGGCCCCGAGCGACCGGCGGTAGATCATCACCAGGAGGGCCACGGTCGCCCCCAACGCGGTGTGGTCGGAGGGGAACCCGTTGTCTGCCGGGTGGACGAACAGCGGTTTGATCGAGGGGTCGACAACAAAGGGTCGGGGGTCTGTGTGGATCGCCGCGGCCAGCTGGATCAGCACGACCGCGATCGCCAGCGACACGATCGCCTGAACGGCCAGCCCGACCTTGTCCTGGCGGGGAAGGAAGAGCCAGACGGCTGCGGCCGCGACCAGGATGGGAAAGACAAGGTATTGCGCTGCGAGGGTGATCAGGCTGTCCATGATGCCGCAGCATGACAGACGTTTCTGGGCGAATTGTTGGAGGACGATCCTCGGGGCTGCAGGGGGTGTGGGCAGTGACACACCTGCCCAGAGCACGATCAACTTGATACGAAGTTAGGTACGCCTTATCTTGGTCATGTGGGCGGACCAGCCCCGTCCGACGAATGAAGCTGAGGAACACCAGTGAGCTTGAAGGCGACCATGCTGCTTGGCTTCATCGCCGGCGTCACTATCTTGTTGGGGTTGCCGATCGGCCGGCTGCGCACACCCGCACCGGCGTTTCGTGCGCTGCTGAACGCAACCGCCGTCGGGGTGCTGCTCTTTCTCTTCTGGGACGTGCTCTCAGCCGCCTGGACCCCGATCGATGAAGCCCTGACCTCGGTGCACGAAGGCAAGGGCGGGCTGGGAGTGGCTGCGGGCTACGGTGGGCTCTTCGTCTTCGGCTTGGCCGTCGGCCTGTTGGCCCTGGTCTACTACGAACGCTGGATGGCGCGGCAGTCCCCACTGGCGCAGACAAACCTGGAAGGTCCGGTTCGCCACGGCCCAGGGGCAATGGGCGTCACTGAGGCCAGAGCCGGACGCCCGAGCCGGATGGCCACATGGTCGGCCGCGCGCCGACTCTCACTGCTGATTGCCGTGGGTATCGGCCTACACAACTTCGCCGAGGGTCTGGCCATCGGTCAGTCGGCCGCCAGCGGCGAGATCTCCCTCGCCCTTCTGCTGGTCATCGGCTTCGGCCTGCACAACGCAACCGAAGGCTTCGGCATCGTTGCCCCTCTGGCCGGCGACCTCGACCCCGAGGGCAAGCCTCTCCGTCCGAGCTGGGGGTTCCTGTTGGCGATGGGAGCCATAGGGGGCGGGCCCACCTTCGTGGGAACACTCGTGGGACACCAGTTCACCAGCGAACCCGTCAGCGTCATCTTCCTGACCTTGGCCGCCGGATCGATCCTGTATGTCGTCACCCAGCTGGTCGGCATCGCTGCCCGGACCAGACGCCCAGACCTGTTGGCCTATGGGCTGCTTCTGGGCTTGGTCGCCGGATTCCTCACTGATGGCATCGTCGTCGCAGCTGGGGTGTAGCCACTTTGGCAGTTCACACCAGGAAACCCCTGGGGGGTCGGTCTAGGCCCTGAAGAGGTCCTCGAGGTGCGGGTGCCAGCGTTCATCTACTGAGACCAGCACCTCGTCGCCGGCCTCCAGACGAGTGTCGCCACGGACAGAGACCAAGGCGTGGCGCCGGACGAGCATGTTTACCCAGACGTCGACGGTGTCCCCGGAGTCGGTGGCTGCGTCTGCGATCTCATCGATGGTTCGACCGTCCGCGAGCGAGCCCGCCCCGACAGTGAGACGCAGCACCCCCTCCGGCTCCTCAGCCAGCCGAACCCCCAGCGACCAGGGCTGAGGTTCCACGATGCGCATAGGAAGGTGCAGGGCTCGGGCAACCGTCGGCACGAGACTGCCCTGGACCAGGACCGAGAAGGCTACGACGACGATGACAATGCCGTACAGCCTGTGTGCGCCCGGGACGTTCGCGGCCAGCAACAGACTTCCCAACAGGATGGGCACGGCGCCCTTGAGCCCGGCGAAGAGCACGAAGACCTGCTCATTGCGATGGAGGTTGGCCGGCATCAGGCACATCCCCACCAACAACGGCCGGATCACCAGAGCCAACGAGATGCCGAGCACCAGACCCGGCACCCAGACGTGGGGACGCGCGAGGTCACTCAGGTTCACGGTCAAGCCCAGCACAACAAACGCGACGATCTCGCCGAGGCTTGCCAGCGCTGAGTGGAAGCGCTCGATCTCCCGCTTGAAAGGGGCGCGCTCGTCGCCCAGCACAATGCCGGCGACGAACACGGCAAGGAAGCCTGAGCCATGGACCATGGTCGTCGCGGCATACAGAGCCAGCACGCAGGCGAGGGTTCGGAGCGGGTGGAGACCTTCACTCGGCAGCGAGACGCGGCGCATGAACCACAGCAGGGCACGGCCGCCCATGAGGCCAAACATGGCGCCCAACCCCATCTGGAGCGCGAACTCACCTGCGACGTGCGCGAGGGCGCCGCCGCTGAGAGATCCGGCCGCGAGCAGACTCACCAGCAGAGCAATGCCGACCGGGTCGTTCGCCCCGGACTCGCCCTCCAGAATTGTCGAAGAGCGCCCGGGTATCTCGCGCCGTCCCAAGACCGAGAACACGACCGCAGGGTCGGTCGGCGCGATGGCCGTGCCGAGCAAAAGGGCCACGTACCAGCCGAAACCGAAGCCGAAGTGCGCCACGGCGGCCACGGCTGCCGTTGTCAGGAACGTGCCAACCACACCCACCACGACGATCGGCGCGGCGGCGCCCCGGAATCGCCGCCAGCCGATGTGCATGCCCCCGTCGAACAAGATGCACAACAACGCCACGGTGACGATGCGTTCAACCATGCGCTCCGGCGGCGCACCCAGACCCAGACCTGGAAGGGCGACGGCGACAGCGGATGCAGCCAGGAACAACGCCGGCGCGGGAACCCGCAACCGAGCCGTGAGCCGGTTGGAGAGCACCGCAGCGACGGCGGCGAGCGAGATCACGAGCAAGAGCTGGGCGAACGGGCCGGTGTCGGTCATGAACATCCTTGGTCGGGGGCATCAGT
>Ga0209585_10000325_pt1 | contig 18522 bp, 16 predicted proteins | sample NGEPerone_FD_185491 | JGI IMG/M metagenome (GOLD analysis project Ga0209585, IMG submission 185491) | Arctic peat soil microbial communities from the Barrow Environmental Observatory site, Barrow, Alaska, USA - NGEE Permafrost154B-one... | ecosystem: Environmental > Terrestrial > Soil >... | reverse complement strand
ACACCGAGAGCTACCTGTACGGGATGACCCCCTCGACGGAGGTCGAGGTGATCCTCGACCGGGGCGTGCGCCTGCTGCTCGGCCTGGAGGCGGTCGGGGAGCCGGACGAGCGCGGCATGCGCACGGTCATGTTCACCCTGAACGGCCAGCTGCGGCCGATCCAGGTCCGGGACCGGTCCGTCGAGGTCGACCAGGCTGCCGCCGAGAAGGCGGACCCCGGCACCCCTGGCCAGATCGCGGCGCCGTTCGCCGGCGCGGTCACGGCTGTGGTGCAGGAGGGCCAGAACGTCCAGGCCGGCCAGACCGTCGCGACCATCGAGGCGATGAAGATGGAGGCGAGCATCACGACGCCGGTGGGCGGGACCGTCCGACGGTTGGCGATCGGTGCGGTCCAGCAGCTCGAGGGCGGCGATCTGGTGATGGTCGTCGCCTGACCCGCTGGGAGGGTGCCGGCGGCTCAGCCGTCCTGCTGCGAGCGACCCGGCCGGGAACGCCAGGTGACCACCGCACCGGCCACGACCAGCACGGCGCCGATGGCCACCATCACCCAGGTGGCCGCGATGGGCTCGCCACCGGAGATGACTTCCCACTGGAAGCCGATGATCGCGGCGCCGGTCACCGCGATCACCGCGGCCTGCCACCACCAGCGGTGGGTGAGGGAGCGGTTCGTCGGCCCGGAGCCTGAGGTGGTCTCGTCGGCGGACGATGCGAGCGAGCGATCGGGATCGGGGGAGTGGTCGGCCATGGGCCCAGCCTGCCACCCCAGGCGCGGGGCTCGGTCCCAGGGAACCGACCGGACGCCCGGCACTGTGGCATCGTCATCCTCGGCGGGTACCGATCCGCCAGCAGAGGAGCGACATGGGCACGGGCAACCGGGTCAGCACCGGCTCGTCGGGATTCGACCAGGTGATCGACGGCCTCCGCCTCGGGGACAACGTCGTCTGGCAGGTCGACTCGGTGGTCGACTACAAGCAGATGGTCGACCCCTACGTCGCGCAGGCCAGGGCCGACGGGCGGCGGCTGGTCTACGTCCGGTTCGGCAGCCACGAGCCACTGCTGGAGGAGGGTCCCGGCACGACGGTCTGCCAGGTCGACCCGACCCAGGGGTTCGAGATCTTCGCCACCGAGGTGCACAACCTGGCCGAGCGACACGGCAAGGGGGCGTTCTACGTCTTCGACTGCCTGACCGACCTCCTGCAGTACTGGCACTCCGACCTGATGATCGGCAACTTCTTCAAGGTGACCTGTCCGTTCCTGTACGAGCTGGACACCATCGCCTACTTCGCCATCGTGCGCGGCACTCACACCTACGCGACCATCGCGACCGTCCGCGAGACGACCCAGCTGCTCCTCGACCTCTACCGGGTGGCCGGCAACACCTACATCCATCCGCTCAAGGTGTGGCAGCGCTACTCGCCGACCATGTTCTTCCCCAACCTGATCCGGGGCGACGAGGCCATCTGCATCACCGCGAGCTCGGAAGTCGCCGAGCTGTTCTCGAGCATCCCGCGCCAGGGCGACCGGATCGATCACTGGAACGTCGCCTTCGACCAGGCCCACGACGCACTGGCTCTTCCGCCCGAGCAGCAGGAACCCGTCAAGACGTCGCTGATGCGCATGCTGATCGGCGGGTCGACCCGGATGTTCGATCTGTGCGCCCGGTACTTCACTCTCGCCGACATCCTCGCCATCGCGTCACGAGAGGTCGGCACCGGGCTCATCGGCGGCAAGAGCGTCGGGATGCTCCTGGCCAGGCGGGTCCTGGACCAGGACGGCGGGCCGGGGCTCACCGGTCGCATGGAGCCCCACGACTCGTACTACCTCGGGTCCGACATCTTCTACACCTACATCGTGCAGAACGGCTGGTGGCCGCTCCGCGCGAAGCAGCGGACCCCTGAGGGCTACTACACGCACGCGCCCGAGCTCAGGGAGAAGCTGCTGCACGGGGCGTTCCCGAGCGACATCCGTGAGCAGTTCGTCGAGATGCTCGAGTACTTCGGCCAGTCACCCATCATCGTCCGGTCCAGCTCACTGCTGGAGGACGACTTCGGCAACGCGTTCGCCGGCAAGTACGAGAGCGTCTTCTGTGTGAACCAGGGGAGCCCTGAGGAGCGCTACCGAGCCTTCGTGGACGCGGTCAGGGAGGTCTATGCCAGCGCGATGAGCGAGGAGGCGCTGGACTACCGGAGCAACCGTGGACTCCTGGAGCGGGACGAGCAGATGGCCATCCTGGTCCAGCGGGTGTCCGGCGACCAGCACGACGAGAACTACTTCCCGCACGTGGCGGGCGTTGGCAACTCCTCCAACCTCTATATCTGGTCCGACGACGTCGACATGGAGGCCGGGATGCTCCGGCTGGTCTTCGGGCTCGGGACCAGGGCGGTCGACCGGACGGTCGGCGACTACGCGAAGATCGTGTGCCTGGACGACCCGCTGCGGCTGCCCCCGATGAGCTACGGGGACGAGAAGAAGTACTCCCAACGAGGTGTCGACCTGCTCTCGCTGAGGGAGAACGCCTGGGGGAGCCGCAAGTACGAGGAGGTCATCTCCGATCTGAAGACCGACGTGTCGCTGTTTGCCAGCGTCGACAGCCACGCAGCGACACGAGCACGGGAGATGGGGCGCGGCGACGTCGGCCCGTCGCAGATCCTGGACTTCCATGGACTGCTCGCCGAGACCGAGTTCCCGGCTCTGATGAGGGATGTCCTGGCCCTGCTGTCCGCGGCCTATGCCTACCCGGTCGACGTGGAGTTCACCGCCAACTTCGGCCCGGATGGCGACTTCCGGCTGAACATCCTGCAATGCCGCCCGCTGCAGACCAGAGGACTGGGCGCGGCGGTCGCGGCGCCGCTGCCGACAGACCCGGGCAGGTGCCTGTTCTGCATCAAGGGCAACTTCATGGGCGGGAACGTGCGGATCCAGCTCGACTTCGTGATCTACGTGCGCCCGCACGCGTACCTGGCGCTCAGCGATCAGCAGCGGTACGCGGTCGCCCGCCACATCGGCAAGCTGAACAGCGTGCTCAGTGACAAGGCCATGATGCTCCTCGGCCCCGGCCGTTGGGGCACGACGACCCCCGCGCTGGGAGTCCCGTTGCGGTTCGCCGAGCTGTGCAACATGGCGGTCATCGGTGAGGTGGCGTCACAGGAGGCCGGGTTCTCCCCGGAGCTCTCCTACGGCAGTCACTTCTTCCAGGACCTGGTGGAGTCCGGGATCTTCTACGTAGCGATCTTCGATGGTCAGGGTGGCGTGAGCTTCCGTCCGGAACAGATCCTGGACCTGCCGAACCTGGTGGGCTCCCTGTCGCCCGAGGGTGCGCAGTTCGCCGACGTGATCCATGTCGCGGCGCCGTCCGGCATGGAGGTGTGCTCCGACATCCTCGCGCAGGCGGCCTGGTGCCAGTGATGGCGCGCCACCAGCTCATTGCCCTTGGGCCGGTCGGCGCGCGGGGGAGCGGAGCGTCGAACAGGTGTTCGACGCTGATGCGCACCGGGGGACCGACGGCGCAGCAGACCGCCGAGGCCGGGTCTGTGAGGATGGCGGCATGCGCGTCGACCGCCTGACCGAGGACGACTGGGAGACGCTGCGCGACATCAGGCTGCGGGCGCTGACGACGGATAGCGCGGCATACGGCTCGTCCCTGGAGCGCGAGCAGGGCTTCAAGGAGAGCCACTGGCGGATGCGGCTGCGCGCGAGCCCGTGGTTCGTCGCCGTCGTGCGGGACCAGATGGTCGGCCTGGTGTGTGTGATCAGCGAACCGGGCGCCCCCGCGGAGGAGCGGCACCTGGTTGCCCTGTGGGTCAGCCCGGAGCGCCGTGGCGTCGGCGTCGGCGATGCCTTGCTCGGCGCCGCTGAGAGCTGGGCCCACGACGACGGCGCGGCATTGCTCTCGCTGTGGCTGGTGGACGGGAACGCAGTTGCTGAGCGGCTGTACCGGCGGGCCGGCTACGCGCCGACCGGTGTGCGGATGCCGGTGCCACGCGACAGGTCGCTGACCGAGGAGCGGTGGACGAAGCCCCTGGGAGGGGAGAAGTTCGGCCGGTCCGACCAGCGGCCTCCTGAGCGTAATTGACATAACGTCCATTATCGGCGTTAGGGTTCCTGCTGGCGACGTCGAGGTCGGCAACCCGGCAACGGGCTTCGCTCCGCGAGCCGAGAAGGTTCGAAGCACCCCTGGACCGACGGCGACCGACCGAGAACGGCCGGATCCTGCGCCTGCTGATGGACCTGAGGTCGACGCTGATGACTGGCGTCGCGCGATCCTGTTCGCCTCGACGGGTCTGTCTGGCGTGAACTCCCCAGCGCCGACGGCAATCGTCCCATGTCTCACTGCAGCGCGGTCTCCCCCCTGCGGTTGCGGGGTCGCCCCGGTCACGGGACGGTAGGGCGAGTCATCGGGACACAGCCCGCACAGAACCTGGACCCGCGTGGATGTTCACCGGACCTTCACGCCAGGCGTGGAACACCACTGGGTGCCTGCGCGTTGTCACGACGAAGGACAGACCGTCCTGGGAGTCCTGTCGGTCAGAAGGGAGGTCGCCATGGCAGACCGCTCACTGCGGGGTACCCGCATCGGCGCCCACAGCATGGAGTCCGAGGAGGGCGTGGAGTTCGCCGAGCGTTTCGAGGCGTACTACGACTGCCCGAACGGCCACACCATCGTGCTGCCCTTCGCCGCCCAGGCGGACGTGCCGGTGTTCTGGGAGTGCCGGTGCGGCGCCGAGGCCCTGCTCCGCGATGCGAACAGGCCGGAGCCCAAGTCCGGGAAGTCACCCCGCACCCACTGGGACATGCTCCTGGAGCGCCGCACCGTCGGCGAGCTGGAGGAGCTGCTCAGCGAGCGCCTGGAGCTGCTGCGTGCCGGCAAGCTCCGTCGCTCGGCCTGATCACCTACGACGGATCGCGCGGGACGTCAGCCGCGCTGCTGCGCCCCTGACCTGGGCCCAGCGCTGCTGCACCCCCCAGACGGTCACCCGAAGCAGCGCCTCGCCGACGATCCGACGGCTCATCTTGGAGCGCCCCTCGATCCGTTCGACGAACCGGATCGGCACCTCGCGGATCACTCCCCCGGCCTGGTGCACGCGCCAGGCCATGTCCACCTGGAAGCAGTAGCCGTGCGACGCGACGTCCTCGAGGTGCATCTGGTCCAACGCGCTCGCCCGATATGCCCGAAATCCACCGGTTGAATCGGCAAGCGGCAGGCCCATCGCGAGCCGGGTGTAGGTGTTGCCAACCCTGGACAGCAGGGCCCGGCGCCAGGGCCACTCCTCCACCCGACCGCCGGGCACCCAGCGGGAGCCGAGCACCAGGTCGGGAGCCCCCGGCCCGGAGAGGGCCTCGAGCAGCCGAGGTAGCTCCTCCGGCTGGTGCGATCCGTCGGCATCCATCTCCACGACCACGTCGTAGCCGCGGGCGAGGGCCCACCGGAACCCGGCGACGTAGGCGACACCGAGGCCCTCCTTGCCGGCGCGGTGCAGCACGTGCACCGCGCCGTCCGCCGCGGCCAGGCCGTCGGCGATCGGGCCGGTGCCGTCCGGGCTGGCGTCATCGACCACGAGCACGTCCGCGACCGGTACGGCGGCCCGGAGCCGCCCGACGATGCCCGGAAGGGTCATCGCCTCGTCGTAGGTGGGGATGACGACCAGGACCCGGCCGAGCGGCTCGGCAGTGCCGTCCGGGGGCTTGCTCATGGTGTCACCCGCTCGTCGCGCCGGATCCGGACCGCTCCGCCGATCCCGGCGAGGACGAACGCGACGGCAAGGCAACGGACCGACCAGGCGATGGCGTCGCCGAACCGGGTGGCGGGCGTCAGCTCGGTCCGCAGTGGGATCGTCGCGACCATCTGCTCGGCGGTCCAGTGGCCGGTGTGCTGGACCAGCACGCCGGACGGGCTGATCACGCCGCTGACCCCCACCGTCGAGATCTGCACCGTGGCCCGTCCGTGCTCGATGGCGCGGATCCGCGACATGGCCAGCTGCTGGGTGGAGAGGTCCGTCGGCCCGAAGGTCGCGTTGTTGGTGGGGATGACGATCATCTCGGCGCCGGCCTGCACCGCATTCCGCATCAGGTCGTCGTAGGCCACCTCGAAGCAGATGCCGACGCCGAGCGGGACGGTGCGCTCGAGCCGATCGACCGGCAGGTGGATCACGCCGACCTCCGTGCCGGGGACCATGTCGGTCTGCACCCGGTCCACCGCGTCCGAGAAGGCTCGCGCGATGCCGCGCATGGGGATGTACTCGCCGAACGGTGCAGGGTGCTGCTTGGCGTAGCTGTCGATCGGGCCGAGCTGCGGGTCCCACAGCAGCGACGTGTTCAGCCGGCCCCCGGTCTCCGGGAAGTTGTCGGCTCCGACCAGGATCGGTGCTCCGACCTCCTGCGCTGCCGCCGTGATCGCGTCCGCCGCACCGGCGTCGGCGCGTGGATCGATGTCGGTGCTGTTCTCCGGCCAGAGCACGACGTCGAGCTCGCCGGGCTGCACGAGGCTCAGCAACGCCGACGTCCCGGAGATGTGGTTGATCAACACCTCGCGCGCCTGGTCGAAGGAGTCCAGCCCCCGGTCGGGCACGTTGCCCTGGACGGCGCCGACGACCAGCCGGCCGGCCTGGGCAGCCGTGTCCAGCGGGAGCAGCAACCCAGACGTCGCCACGACGACTGCCACCAGCACCAGTCCGCTCACCTGGGCGATGTCGGCGGTGCGCAGCGCGATCACGGCCAGCGCCAGCAGCACTCCGACGACCGCTACCAGCATCGACACGAGGGGCACACCGCCGGCCCAGGCCCAGGACCGGAGCGGGGAATCGGCCTGGGAGAAGGCAAGTCGGGCCCACGGGAACCCACCGAAGGGGGCAACCGAGCGCGCCTCCTCCCCGGCAACCCAGAGCACCGCGAAGACCGGCACCTGCAACGGGGCACTCGTCCAGATCACGGCGCCCCTGCGGGCCCACGCCCATCCCGCGCCCACGAGCGCCACGAACCCGGCCTCGGCAACGGAGAGCGCCAGCCATGGTGCCAGCCCGACTGCGGTGTCGACCCACGAGATGTGCGGCAGGAAGAGCGCGAGTCCGAAGACGAAGCCCACAAGGGCGTTCCAGCGCGCGCTGTCGCGGCCAAGGGCAAGGAAGAGCGCGGCCACCCCGACGAAGGTCAGGGGCCACCAGCCGAGGCCCGGGAACCCCGCGTCGGTGAGGAGTCCTCCCCCGATCGCCAGCAGCAGCGACGTCCTGCGGCGGGGGGCGTGGAACGGCACCCGACAAGGCTACGGGACCGCCGGAGACCGGCCGACTGGCCCGCGCGTCCTTCGGACCGGACGACGACGTCAAACGAGCGTCGCCCGTTGTCTACTGAACGCGCGGGCCCAGCCGGTGTCCCCCGCAGGCACGTCCGGGGCGCTCGATGTGGCACCAGCTCGGGCGCGGCGTCCGCAGGAGGGAACTCCTGCAAACTACCCGCTCCAGCGAGTGAGTCAAGGTGGCGTCGTCGCAGGTCAGCGCCATCTCCCCAGGTCAAGCGGGTGATGCTCCGATCGGGTGACCTCAGGTCGGCGGCGTGTCGTGCGCGGCGTGTCGCGTCGACAGCCCTCAGCCCAGCAGGTCGTGCAGCACGACGCCTTCGCGCACGGTACGCAAGCAGACCGGTGCGGATCCACCCGAGATCAGCTCGGGGAGCGGCAGGGCCGGGGCCGCCGGTTGGGCGCGCCATGTCTGCATCCCCGTGCGCTCCTCGTGGGCCAGCCCCGACACCCGCCACACCGCAAAGGACGCCGGTGCACCCACCCGTAGCTCCCCGTCCTCCGCCTGCCTCCTGTTGGCCGCGCGCCGTCCGCCCACCGTGTGGGCACGGAAGGACGCCTCGAGCGAGAGCCGCTGGCCCGGTTCGTGATGCCTGGCGGCCGCCAGCACGCCCGCCCAGGGGTCGATGGGCGTCACCGGACTGTCCGAGCCGAACGCGAGCGGCACCCCGGCATCGGCCAGGTCCGCCAACGGGTTCATGTCCGCGGCGCGCACGGCGCCCAGCCGCCGGGCGTACATCCCGTCCCGTCCGCCCCACGCGGCGTCGAACGCGGGCTGCGCACTGACCGTCAGCCCGAACAGCAGGATCCGGGCGAGTGCCGCGGCGTCGACCATCTCCGCATGCTCCAGCCGGTGCCCGGCCGCCCGGATCGCAGCGAGCCCCTCGACATCCCCGGCGGCCTGGAACCCGAGCAGCACTTCGTCCATCGCCCGGTCACCGATCACATGGAACGCGGCGTGCACGCCGGCGCGGGTCACCGCCGCGACGTGGTTGGCCACCTGCTCGGCACTCAGGTACAGGCTGCCCCGGTGGTCCGGCTCGGCGTCGTGGTACGGCAGCCTCAGGGCAGCGGTCCGGGACCCGAGGGAGCCGTCGACGTTGAGGTCACCACCGATCCCGGTCAGGCCCGGAACCGCGCGCAGCAGGGCCCGCGCGTCGTCGACGGTCACGCAGAGCTCAGCCCGGTAGCCGACGACGCCGGGCAGCCCCGACGCGGCGTCGTGCGTCAGGGCGAGCAGGTCGGCCAGGCCCTCACGGGAGTCCAGGAACGGAGCGCTGTGCTCGTGCAGGCTCACCACGCCCGCAGCGGCAGCCGCCGCAAGGGCGGTCCGGTACAGCTGCTCCCGCCGCTCCGGAGCCACGTCCCGCACGGCGAGGCGAGCCCGGTGGTGGGACTCACCGGTGACCAGCCCGTCGGGGCGCCATCCAGCCGCCTCTGCGCACCCGGCGCTGTCGGCAAGGGCGGTGGACACGACGGCGGAGTGCAGGTCGGTCCGGGACAGGTAGGCGACGCCGTCGCCGGTGGCCCGATCCAGCTCCTGGCGGGTGGGAGGACGCCGCTCCGGCCAGGTGGTCTCATCCCAGCCATGGCCCAGCAGGGGGTCCGGACCGAGCCGGGCGGCCCGGGCGACCACGTCCAGTGCCGCAGCCAACGACGGTGCCGCCGACAGGTCGACCCCGGTGAGCGCGAACCCCGTCTCGAGCACATGGGCGTGAGCGTCGACGAAGCCGGGCGTGACCAGGGCACCGTCCAGGCCGATGACGTCGTCGACGTCATCCGTCGGCGCGTCGTCGTCCGAGCCGATCCAGGCGATCCGTCCGTCCAGCACCACGAGCGCCTGGGCCGCACCGTCGACCCGTGCGTGCACAACGCCGCCGCGGTAGACCGTCCGCACGGTGCGACCGTAGCGCAGCGCTGTCCGGAGCGTGCCGGTTTGCGAGGGCGCGGGTGCCGCCTCCGGACGGCGCTGGGTCCATGGCAGTGCCTCAGACAGCGCTGTGGGCGACGACGCCGCGCCGCACCTGCTCAACGGCGCGCCGCGCGGTCGCCCGGGTGGCCGGTGCCGGCGCAGCGCCGGAGAGCTGGTCCAGCAGGTCGATCACCTGCTTGCACCACCTGACGAAGTCGCCCGCTGCCAGGTCCGTGCCCTGGAGCACGGTGCCGAGGGAGCGTCCGGAGGCCCATCGGTGGATCGGCCCGACCAGACCCAGGTCGGGCGCCCGGGTGGCCGGGACCCCCCTGCTGACCTCCAGATCCTCCAGCCGGGACCACACCCGTTGGGTGGCGTCCAGCGCGCGGGCCAACCGTCCGTCGGTGCCGCCGGCGACCTGCGGTGCCTGCCCGAGGTCCTCACCGCGGGACTCGAACACGACAGCAGAGACGGCAGCAGCCAGGCCGGCGGCATCAAGACCGTCCCAGGCGCCGGCGCGCAGGCACTCGGCGACCAACAGATCGCACTCCGCATACAGCCGGCGCAGTCCCTGACCGGCCTCCGTCACCTGGGTCACCCCGTCGACCACCTCGAGGTGGCCGGTGGTCCTGAGCACGTCGCAGACCTTGTCGAACACGCGGGCGATCGAGCTGGTGCGGCCCTCGATCCGCCGGACCAGGGCATCGTGCTCACGCCGCAGCCGGTGATACTGCTCGGCCCACCGGGCGTGGTCCTCCCGCTCGGAGCAGCCGTGGCAGGGGTGGGTGCGCAACCGACGCCGCAGCTCGGTGATGGTCGCGTCGTCGGCGGCAGGCGCCCGCTCGGGTGCCTGCTCAGGTGCTGGGTCGGCCGGCTGCGCGGGGCGCGGGCGCGCCAGCGCGCTGCGCATCGCGGCCGCGAGGTCCCGTTTGGCGGCGGCGTTGCGCGGCGAGAAGTTCTTGGGCACCCGCACGGTCGTCACCGTCCGCACCGCGCTGCTGAGCTCAGCCCCCGACACCGTGCGGACCTGACGCTCCGAGGTCAGGACCGTCGGCCGCGGCCCGTCGAGGCTCTCCCGGCCGGGGTCGAGGACCACCGCGAAGCCCGCCCGCCGACCGGTCGGGATCTCGATGACGTCCCCGACGTGCAACGAGCGCAGGCTCTCCGCGGCTCCGGTGCGGCGGCTCCGAGCGGCGTCCCGGGACACGTCGCGCTCCCGGTCGCCCAGCGTGCGGCGTAGCGCCGCGTACTCGCCGAAGTCACCGAGGTGGCACTGCATCGCCGCGGCGTAGCCCTCGAGGGCCTCCGCATGGGACTGCGCCTGCCGGGCCAGCCCCACCACTGCGCGGTCGGCCTGGAACTGGGCGAAGCTGGTCTCGAGCACCTCCCGTGCCCGTTCGCGACCCACCTGGGCCACCAGGTTCACGGCCATGTTGTACGTGGGCCGGAAGCTGGATCGCAGGGGGTACGTCCGCCGGGAAGCCAGCCCGGCCAGGGCGGTCGGGTCCAGCCGACCGTGGTCGACCACCACCGCGTGGCCCTCGACGTCGATCCCGCGCCGGCCGGCACGGCCGGTGAGCTGGGTGTACTCCCCCGCCGTGATCTCCACATGGGCCGAGCCGTCCCACTTCACCAGGCGGTCCAGCACCACCGACCGGGCGGGCATGTTGATGCCCAGCGCGAGCGTCTCGGTGGCGAAGACCACCTTCACCAGGCCACGGGAGAAGAGCTCCTCGACGGTCTCCTTGAACAGCGGGAGCAGACCCGCGTGGTGGGAGGCGATGCCCCGCTCGAGCGCCTGGCTCCACTCCCAGTAGCCGAGGACCGCCAGATCCTGCGGCGGGATGACGCCGCAGCGTCCCTCGACGGTGTCCCGGATCGCTGCGGCCTGCTCCGGGGTGGTCAGTCGCAGGCCGGCGCCCATGCACTGCTGCACCGCCGCCTCGCACCCGGCACGGGAGAAGACGAAGAAGATCGCCGGCAGCAGCGCCTCACGATCGAGCACCTCGACCACGGCGAACCTCGGCGGTGGGCGCCGGGCCGCGGAGACGCCGTCCGGCCGGCGCCCACCTCTGCCCCGGTAGCCGCGGTCCCCTGGGCCGGACCGCGCCGTACCAGAGGTCCGGGCCTGCCGGCGGAGGTCGGCCAGGAGGTCCGGGTTGATCGGCGGGTCGACGCCGGGCGCGGTCGGGTCGACATGCCCGGCGTACAGGTCGAAGATCCCGTCCCGGGTCATCACGTGCTGCCAGAGCGGTACCGGTCGCGTCTCGCTCACGACCACGGCGGTGTCCCCGCGGACCATGGTCAGCCAGTCGCCGAACTCCTCGGCGTTGGACACCGTCGCGGACAGCGAGACCAGCGCGACGTCGACCGGCAGGTGGATGATCACCTCCTCCCAGACCGGGCCGCGAAACCGGTCGGCGAGGTAGTGCACCTCGTCCATCACCACGTACGCGAGGCCCTCGAGCGTCGAGGACCCGGCGTACAACATGTTCCGGAGCACCTCGGTGGTCATCACGACCACCGGTGCGTCGCCGTTGAGGGTGGTGTCCCCGGTGAGCAGGCCGACCTGCTCCGCACCGTGCCGCCGCGCCAGGTCCGCGTACTTCTGGTTGCTCAGCGCCTTGATCGGCGTGGTGTAGAAGGCCTTCTGACCCCTGCTCAGGGCCAGATGGATGGCAAACTCCCCCACGACCGTCTTGCCGGCCCCGGTCGGTGCCGCGACCAGGACCCCGCGTCCGCCCTCCAGCGCGATGCAGGCCTGCACCTGGAACGGGTCGAGCTCGAACGGCAGATCGGCTGCGAAGCCGGCGAGCGAGGTGCGCGCCGCTGTTGCCCGGAGACGGGCGGCGGCGTAGCGCTCGGCCGGGGAGGACATGCGGCCAGCCTAGGCATGTCACCTGCTCGGAAGAGGAACGAAACCCGGACCCGCGGCCGGCGGCTACCTCAGGCCAGCAGGCGGACCGCGCCCGGGCGGACCTCGACGCGCAGCGGAAGTGGCCCGATCCGCTCGCCGTCGGCGAAGGCCGCCGGTGGGACCGGCCCCACATGGCTGTGCTCGATCAGGACGCTCGTGCTGCGCAGCACGGTGCAGGCCGGGTGGTGCACGTGGGCGCCGGAGTACACCTTCGGGAAGATGCCGAGCAGCTCGCGCCGGCTCAGGGGGCCGGCGATCACCACGTCGAGCAGACCGTCGTCCATCCGGGAGTCCGGGGCGATCCGCATGCCCCCGCCGAACAGCGAACCGTTGGCCACCGCCACGAGCGTTCCGGTGGACTCCCAGGCCTCGTCGTCCAGGGTGATCCGGTAGCCGTAGGGGCGGAAGCGCCGCAACTCGGCCATCAGCGCGCGCACGTAGCCCCCGCTGCCGCCCGGCCAGGAGAGCGTGTTGGCGCGGGCGTTGACGGCCGCGTCGAAACCGCACGACAGCACACCCAGGTACCACTCGTGCGCGCTGTAGTCCGGCGGACCGACGATCACGGCGTCCACCGCACGGCCACCGGTCTCCAGCCCGGACTCGATGACGGCAACGGCGGCCCGGACGTCGTGCCGCGGCAGCTCCATCGCCCGCGCGACGTCGTTGCCGTTGCCCGCGGCAACGATCCCCAGGGGCAGGTCGGTGCCGGCGACCACGTTGGCCCCGAGGTGGACCATCCCGTCCCCACCTACCACGACGAGCGCGTCCAGCCCGTGCACGACGGCCTGGCGCGCGTGCAGCTCGGCGCTGACCAGGTCGGCCGCCGTGAGGTCGAGGATGGTGTGGCCCCGGTTTCGCACAGCCGCCAGCAGGTGGCGTCCGCGCGCCTCCCCGCGCCCGTGACCTGCCGTCGGGTTGATCACGACGCCGATCCGCAGTCCGCTCATCCGAGAACCTCCCTCGCCGCTTCTCACGCCGCGCGCCGGCGGTCCGTCAGGGCGCAGACACCCACCGCGCCGAAGTACAGCCCGCACATCGGCAGCCCGAGCGCGAACATGGAGATCGCGTCGGCCGTCGGCGTCGCCACCGCGGCGAACACGAAGACCAGCAGCACGGCCCACCGCCACCCGGCCAACCACGTCCGGGCACGCACCAGCCCGAGCGAGTTCAGCGCCACCATCACCACGGGCAGCAAGAAGGCCAGCCCGAACGCAAGCACCATCCGCATCACGAACCCCAGGTACACCTGGGCGTCGATCACGTTGACGGCGTCCTGCGGCGTGAGCCCGACCAGCAGCTGGACGGCCTTGGGCAGCACCCACCAGGCCAGTCCGGCACCGACGGTGAAGAGCGGGACCGCTGCGGCCAGGAACGCCAGGGTGTAGCGGCGCTCGGTGCGCGACAGTCCCGGCGTGACGAACGCCCACAGCTGGTAGATCCACCAGGGGCTGGTGAACAGCACCCCGGCAAACAGGGCCACCTTGATCTGCATGTCCAGCGGGGTGGCGACGCCGCCGAAGTTGAGGGCGATCAGCTCGTCGCGGCCGTGCGTGACCCCCGCGAGCGGGGCCTGCAGGGCGGCGAAGACCTGCGGGTACCAGAACCAGCCCGCGACCGCGCCGAGCCCGACACCCGCCACCGCAAGCATCACCCGGTTGCGCAGCTCGCGAATGTGGTCGCGCAGCGGCATCCGACCCTCGGTGCCCCGCCGTCGACCGCGGCCGGTCCGGGGTCCGTCAGGCTCGCGGCCCACTGTCGTCCGAGCTGGGCGGGGCACTGGGGGCCGTGGTGTCGGTGCCCGAGCCCTCCTGACCGTCCTTGACCTCCGAGCGGAAGATCCGCATCGAACGGCCGACGCTGCGTGCGAGGTCGGGCAACTTCCTGCCACCGAACAGCACGAGCACGATGGCCAGGATGATCAGCCACTCATAGCCCTGTGGGCCTCGCATCGCGCCCTCCTCGGTCGAGTCGCCTCATGCTACCCGCCCGGATCGGTGCCGAGCGCCGAGCGGCGTCAGCGCACGAAGGACTGCCAGCGCCGATAGGTCCGCGCGTGCCGGTCCGCCCGGCGTTCCCGACGCCGGAGCGTGGCCAGCCGGGCCTCAACCAGTCGAGCCCGGACCGGTTCGGGGTCCATCAGGTCGACAGGTGCCGGGGTCGTCGCCGAAGCGGCAAGTGCCTCGCTGCGCTCGGCCAGGGTGTCGAGCGCGTCGGTCACCCGCTCGAGCTCGGCCAGCAGGTCGCGAGCGGCCCGGTACAGGCTGCGCCCGAGGAAGAAGGCACCCACCAGCGTGCCGACCACCAGGACCGACCAGACGGTGAACCAGAGCACCCGCCAAGGGTAGTGCCGGATCGGCGGTACCCCTCGATGGAGGAGGGATCAGACCGGAGGGCCTTCGTTCCCGGCGTCCCGATCGACGGCCTGGTACGCGTCCAGCGCGCGCTGCGCCGCCGCGGCCGCTCCGGCCACGACCGTCGCGGGCTCCGCCGACCGGAGCTGCGGGGCGAGCCGCAGCAGCAGGTGCTCCAGCCAGGCGGGTGAGGCGACCCGCAGGACGACGCGGAACCCGCCGTCCGGCAGGTCGGTCGTCTCCTCGACCGGGAACTGCTCGGCCACCCACCGCGCCTGGCCGTCCAGCTCGAGCGTCACCCGCTCGTGGGCCTCGGTCGGCTGGAACATGGCCTCACGCACGGGACCTGGCCGGGTGGCGACCGGGGTGTCCAGCACCTGGGCGTCGAGGATCCGGTCCAGCCGGAACAGCCGCTCCCCCTCGACGTTGTGACACCACGCCTGGAGGTAGGAGTGCTCGTCACCCGTGAGCAGCGCCCAGGGGTCGACGTCGCGCTCGCTGACCGCATCGGAGGCGTTCACGTACCTCAGGCGCAACCGGCGATGCTCCCGCAAGGCTGCCCGGGCGGCAGCGATCACCTCGGGTGCCGCCTCGACGGTCAGCTGCACGTCGACGGTCGCCGCCGCCTCGCCGGTGGCAGCAGTGAGCGCCTCCAGCGTGCTGGCGATCACCTCACGCTCCGCAGGCTCGAGGGCATCGGCGACGGACTCGTGCAGGGCCCGCAGCGCCGCCACCAGGGCGACGGCCTCGCGGGTGCCCAGGCGCATCGCTCGGGTCATGCCGCGGGACTGGGTCAGCCGCAGCACCCCGGACTCGAGGGAGTTCGCGTCGAAGTCGATCAGGTCGTCGGGCCAGTACCCGGGGGTGCCGGACACCCAGAGCGTGTCGACATCCCGCAGGACCTGCTCGGGGCTCACCTCGAAGTGGACGGCGACATCCTCGACGGGCACACCAGGGTGCCGGTCGAGGTAGGCCACCATGCCGAGCAGGCGGACCAGCCGCTCGGGCGTGCGCTCAGCCACCGGTGCCTCCAGGTGCGCCGGGTCCGCGATCGGCCATCGCCGCTGCCTCGCGCAGCCGACGGACGACCTCCTCGCGCAGCTCTGCCGGCCCCAGCACCAGCACCGCGTCGGTGTAGCCGGTGATCTCGTCGGCCAGGTCACCGGTGCGGTCGTACGGAACGGCCACCAGGTCGCGGCCGGCCGGTGCCGGTCGTGGCGCTGCCTCGTCCCCAGGCTCGACCGCCCGGGACCGCAGGGCGCCGGCGCGGTCGGGGACGACGGCGAGCCAGGCGAGCCGGGTGGTCCCGTGCTGGGAGTCCAGCAGCATCGCCATCGGGTCGACGTCCGGCGGCACCCCGAACGCGCCGGGCGCGCCTACGGCGGCGACGTCGCCGACGATGCGACTCAGCCGGAACACCCGGGGTGCTCCGCGGCCGGTGTCCAGCCCGACCAGGTACCAGCCACCCCGGCTGGCGATCAACCGCCACGGTTGCACCTGGCGATCCAGCACCTCCCCCGTGCTCGCGGCGCGGTAGGTGAACTCGACCGCCTGCCGCGCGTGCGTGGCATCCAGCAGCGGTCCCAGTGCGGGCCCGGCGGCGTGCAGACGGGGCGCGAGCCCGACCACCGCATCGGTGGCGGCCGGCGTGGTGCCGACCACGCGCAGCTTGGTCAGCGCCCGCGCGGCGTCCGTTCGCAGGGTCTGGTCCTGCCAGAACTCCGCCGCAAGGCCCAGCACGCCCAGCTGAGCCGCGCTGAGCTCCATCGGCGGCAACGCGTAGGCGTCCAGGTCGACGCGGTAGCCGGCGTCGTCCCCGTGCGCGGCACTGTGCACCGTGACGATCGGCACGCCCAGCTCACGCAGGGTCTCCTTGTCGCGTTCGAACATCCGTTCGAACGCCTCGGTGCTCCCCTCCCTGTCGTACCCCGCGACGGATGTGCGGATCTGCTCCTTGGTCATCCGGCCGGAGGTGTTGACCAGCGCGATGACCAGGTTGAGCAGCCGCTCGGCAGGTGGCAGGGCGTCAGACATCACGCCACACGCTAGCGGCCCGGTACCGTGCTGACGTGATCACGTGGCGCAGCGGCACCGTCGTGTCCCTCGGGAGGGCCTGGGCCGGTGCCTACGAGCTGATGGTGCAGACCCCAGAAGGACCCGTCCGCGCCCTGGCATATCCGGCCTTGGTCGGTCAGGCGGCGTTGGGTGAACGCGTGCTCCTGAACGTCGCCGCGCTGGCCCGCGGGCTCGGAACCGGTGGTTACGCCATGGTGATCGCGCGGCCGGACAGCCTGCCCGAGGACCCGGCGCCCGGCCCGGGGCACCTGGTCAAGGGCCGGTACACCCCCCAGCAGGTCATGGTGCTGGGTGTCGACGAGCAGGACTCGGTGCACCACGAGCTGCTCCGCGACGCCGACGACCTGGGCGGCCTGCCGGTCGTGGTGGCCGACCTGCACTCCTCGCTCCCCGCGGTCGTGGCCGGTGCGCGCTGGGCGGCCGAGGCCGCGGGCCGAGCGGCACCTCGTGTGGTGTACGTGATGACCGACGGCGGGGCGTTGCCGGCCTGGTTCTCCCGGACCGTTGCGGCGCTGCGCGAGGCCGGCTGGCTCGAGGCGTGCGTCACCGTCGGCCAGGCCTTCGGCGGCGACCTGGAGGCGGTCACCGTGCACACCGGGTTGCTCGCTGCGCGGCAGGTGTGCGCCGCCGACCTGGTGGTCGTTGCCCAAGGCCCGGGGAACCTGGGCACCGGGACCCGGTGGGGCTTCTCCGGCGTGGCCGCCGGTGACGCCGTCAACGCCGCTGGGGTGCTCGGGGGCCACCCGATCGCCGCGCTTCGGGTCTCGGGTGCCGATCCCCGACCCCGGCACCACGGCGTCTCGCACCACTCGCTCACCGCCTACGGTCGGGTCGCGCTCGTGGCGGCGGACGTCGTCGTGCCGGTCGGCGAGGTCGACGATCCCGACCGGTCCGCGCTGCGGGCCCTGGTCCGCGAGCAGGCGGCAGCCCTGTGCGCGCCGCAGGGCCGTCACCGGCTCGTCGAGGTCTCAGCGGACGCCGAGCTGGAGTCCGTCCTCGCCCGGACGCCGGTCCGGTTGTCGACGATGGGCCGCGGACTGGACGCGGACCCCGAGGCGTTCCTTGCCGCAGCCGTCGCCGGCGTGCACGCGGCCCGCCTGACGGGCTGAGCCGGGCCACTCCCCCGTTGCACCGTGACCGGCGGCGGGCTCAGTCGTCTCGCGTGGTGGCCGAGTGCAGCGCGACGAGGGTCGCCATCCGGCGCGCCTCCGCCTGGGCCCGCGCGCCGTCCGCGCGCTGGACGGCCATCACCGCGAGCGTGTCGCCGTCGGCCAGGTCGAGCTGGACCCAGGGCCGGTCCGGTCCGAAGCGAACGGAGACGATCTCCGCCCAGGTCAACCGCTGGGTGCGGGCGATGTTGCGCACCGTCAGCCCGGCGTCGTCGGGATCGGCGCGAACGGCCCCCAGTCGGTGCAGGAACCACGCAGCCGCCGTCCCGAACGCCGCGATCCCCACCCGGTCCCCGGTCCCGGCCGCACCACCGGTGATCTGCGGGAGGAACACAGCGATCCCCACCATCATCGCCAGCACGGCGGCACCGAGGCCGAACGGGACGACTCGGCCCGCGCGGGGCCGGAACGGTCGGTGAGTCGGGTCGTCGTGCGCAGCCATGCCGCCCTCGTGCAGCCGGGTGCCTACAAGCGGCACGCGTGGATGGAGGTCACCAGGATCGCTCGGGCACCGAGGTCGTACAACGTGTCCATCACCTGGTTCGTCTCGTCCCGGTGCACCATCGCTCGAACCGCTGACCACTCCCTGTTGTGCAGCGGCAAGACCGTCGGCGACTCCAGACCCGGCGTGATCGCCACCGCCTGCTCCACCAGCGCGGTGGGGACGTCGTAGTCCATCAGCACGTACTGCCGGGCCACCAGCACGCCCTGCAGTCGCCGGGCCAGCACCTCGAGCCCCTGGGGCACCTCGATCTGGGACCGGGGCCGGATCAGCACGGCCTCGGACTGCAGGATCGGTTCGCCGAACA
>Ga0209585_10000322_pt1 | contig 18571 bp, 17 predicted proteins | sample NGEPerone_FD_185491 | JGI IMG/M metagenome (GOLD analysis project Ga0209585, IMG submission 185491) | Arctic peat soil microbial communities from the Barrow Environmental Observatory site, Barrow, Alaska, USA - NGEE Permafrost154B-one... | ecosystem: Environmental > Terrestrial > Soil >... | reverse complement strand
CGCGATCGAGTCGGTTGCGGCACGCATCACTGCCGAAGTGCTCGCGCGCGAGGAGGCCAACGGCAACCTGAAGCTCACCCTGGCGCCGGACGTCCTCGGAAAGGCACTGGTCCGTATCTGTGAAGTGCACCTGTACGCGCCGCTGCTGGGTGGCGACGAACCCGAGATCGACACAGCTCTGGACCTGGTCTCTCTGCTTCTTGGTGCGGGCAACGCCAATAGCCAGACTCGTTCCGGTCCGGAAGGCGAAGCGCCTGCGGAATCCGGCAGGGCTGGTCTGTGAAGCCTGGGTGCGACGAGCACGTCGAGGAGTTCGGACGCGCCTGCGACGAGATCAGGTCGCTCGAACCGACGTCGATGTGGTGGCCGGCGCCGCGCCTCGGCCCAGGGCGCAGGGTCGGGAGGGCTCCGATGTGCAGTGCGGTCGACTCGCAGGGTCTTGACCTTGATTGGAGGTTCTCGCGAGGCGCCGATGGGGTTGAGTCAATGACTCTCACGTTGGGAACTCATCCCTGGCAACGTTCCCCACGTAGTTCAGAACCAGGGCGGCGCGTCCGGTATGTCGTTACGCTAACGTAGGTTACCAACGGGTATGCAATGGGAGGCGCCATGACTGGCACGCGAGTTCGTACGGCGATGCTGAACGGGCACGAGTTCTCCTACTCGGACAGCGGCGACGGTCCGGCACTGCTGTTCATTCATGGACTGACTAGTTCACAACGCAACTGGGCCCATCTGGTTGACGCACTGAACAAGGATCACCGCGTGCTGGCCCCAGACCTGTTCGGCCACGGCGCGTCGGCAAAACCGATGGGTGACTACTCACTGGGCGCGCACGCGGCCACCCTGCGGGATCTGCTCGATCGGCTCGACATCGATCGGGTGACCCTGGTTGGGCACTCCTTCGGCGGCGGCATCGCCATGCAGTTCTGCTACCTGTTCCCCGAACGCGTCGAACGTCTCGTCCTGGTCTCCAGCGGAGGTCTAGGACGAGACGTCAGTCCGCTGCTGCGCGCGGCCACTCTGCCCGGCGCCGAATGGGTCCTGCCGCTGATCGCATCCAGCTGGGTGCGCGGACGAGTCGAAGCCGCCGGACGGATCCTCGCCCGTACGGGCTGGCGAGCCAGTCCGGACGTGACCGAGACCTGGCGTGGGTTCACATCCCTGGCTGACGGCGACACTCGGCGAGCCTTTCTCGCCACGACCCGCGGCGTCATCGATCCTGGCGGACAGACGGTGACCGCCCATGACTACCTGCCGATGACCATCGAGATCCCCACCCTGATTGTCTGGGGCACGCGGGACCGGATGATTCCCGCCTGGCACGCGACCAACGCACACCAGGCGATTGCCGGCAGCCGCGTAGCGTTGTTCGAGGGTGCTGGGCACTTTCCGCACCTGGACGAGCCTGCGCGGTTCGTTCAGGTGCTGAGCGATTTCATAGCCGGCTGAGTTCTCCCCGCCGGCTCAGCCCCGTCTGCCACCACAGCGAAGCTCCTCACGCCTGCCGTCCCGGCGTCCCCATTCGGACCACCCGCTCGTGTGAGCCCACCACATCGACGCAGGGATGGCGCTCATGGGTGCGGGAGTCTGGCACTGTCAGACTCAGACAGGTGCCGCCACCAGGTAACGGGGCTTCTTCGTGGAGACTGCCAAGCCCAGCACCGTATCTATCCAGAGCATAAGAAGCGCAACGCATCTGTCAGCGCGAAGCCCTCGATTGCCGGGTCACCCTGCAGCCTGCCACCTGACCAATCCAAGCGTCGACATCGCCGTCCACAACTCCGCCCGGCTCCGCCCGCCGAACGGCGTCCGCCGGTAGAGGTGCTTGCGCCATCGGGCGTAACCGAGCAGGATTTGCGGGAGGCGGAGCGCCTTCATGGGGCGTGCCGCCTCATGGCTTGTGCCTCCACAGGGGCTTCGTCCCCACAGCCCGCGATACCCCTCCGGGTATGGTCAGGTATCGGCACGACACGAGCGCGAAAGAACTGGAGCGAACCATGACTTCTCTGCACCTTGGTGACACCGCACCCGATTTCACCGCATCCACCACCGAGGGTGAGCTCTCATTCCTGGATTGGAAGGGCGACAGCTGGGCGGTCTTCTTCAGCCACCCGGCCGACTACACCCCGGTGTGCACCACCGAGCTCGGCCGGGTCGGCCAGCTCAGCGAGGAGTGGGACAGGCGAAACACCAAGGTGATCGCACTGTCGGTGGACTCGGTGCAGGACCACAACTCGTGGAAGCCGGACGTGGAAGAGGTCTCGAACACGACGGTCGGCTATCCGATCATCGCCGACCCGGACAAGACCGTGGCCGTGCTCTACGACATGATCCACCCCGGCGAAGGTGACACCAGCTCGGTGCGCTCGGTGTTCATCATCGGCCCCGACAACTTGATCAAGCTGATGCTCACCTACCCCAAGAGCGTCGGCCGCAACTTCGACGAGATCCTGCGTGTCCTGGACGCGTTGCAGCTCAACGCGTCTGGCCCGTTCGCCACGCCCGCCGACTGGCGTCCCGGCGACCGCGCGATCGTCAGCCTCGACATCCCGACCGATGAGGCCAAAGAGCTCTTCCCAGACCTTGACGTGGTCAAGCCCTACCTGCGCTACACCAACTCCACTTCAATCTGAACCCGACTCACCACAGCGGCCCGGAGCCCAGCGCTGCGGGCCGCTCACGTGGGTGGTGTGGCTGCCGGTGGCAGGCGGATATGACATGCTCGAACCCAAGGAGCTGGCTGCCCGTATCCCTGCGCTCGTGATGACGACCTCGTTGGCGTTGACCGGGCACCCTTAAGGAGACCATCGTGCGCAACGACTGGTCCAGGCAGAGATTTCCCCACCCGGCCGGACGAAAGCCGTTCCTGGGCGACGTCCTCGGAGCAGACCGAGCGGGTCCCCTGCAAAACACCATGGCGCGCTGCGGCGGGCTCGGCCCGATCTTCGAGCTGAAGGTCTTCGCACAGAAGTTCGTGTTCGTCTCCGGCGCCGAGCTGGCAGCGGAGCTGTGCGAGGAGACCAGGTTCCACAAGGCACTCTCACCAGGGCTGGTGGCGCTGCGCGAGTTCGCAGGAGACGGGCTGTTCACCGCTTACAGCCACGAACCCAACTGGCAGCTGGCACATGACCTGCTGCGCCCGGCCTTCACCAAGGCGGCCATGCGGCGCTACCACCCGATCATGCTCGCCGCAACGTCCGAGCTCTTCGACTCCTGGGATGCCGGCCAAGGCCCTGTCGACGTGTCAGCGGACATGACGAAGCTGACCCTGGAAACCATCAGCCGAGCTGCCTTCAGTCGCGACTTCGGCTCGTTCACCCGCGAGGATCCGCACCCGTTCGTCCCCGCGATGGTCGCGGCCCTGCGGGCCGGACAGCGCAAGGGTTTTCTCAACGCGATGCCGGGCGCTGGCCTGCTCGGTCGCCGGCTCAACCGTCGCAACGCCCACCATCAGACTTACGTCGACTCGATGATCGACGACATCATCGCTCAGCGACGCCAGGACGATGACCTCGAAGACCGGGACCTGCTCGGGATCATGCTCTCTACTGCGCATCCCGACTCGGGGCAGCGCCTCGAGGACCGCAACATCCGCTATCAGATCCTGACCTTCCTGGTGGCCGGCCATGAGACGACGTCCGGCGCCCTCTCCTTCGCGCTCTACTACCTGTCGCGAAACCCCGCCGTCCTTGCCGAGGCGCAGGTGGAAACCGATGCGATCCTCGGGACCGATCCCGACGCGGAGCCGACCTTCGAGCAGGTGCCGAGGTTTCGCCACATCCGGCGTGTCCTGGACGAGGCACTGCGCCTCTGGCCGACCGCCCCCGCCTTCACACGCAGCCCGAACACAGACACCGTGATCGGTGACCGCTACCCCATGCGAACCCAGGACTGGGCGACCGTACTCATCCCGCTCATCCACCGTGACCCGTCGGCCTGGGGCGATGACGCCCACGAGTTCCGCCCCGACCGTTTCCTGCCCGAGAACTCGCGCGGCCGGGCACCGCATTCCTACAAGCCCTTCGGAACCGGCGAGCGCGCCTGCATCGGTCGACAGTTCGCGCTCCACGAGGCAGCCCTCGTGTTGGCCCGGTTGCTGCATCGCTACGACCTGACCGGCAACCCCGAGTACGAGCTGGCGATAAGTGAACGGTTGACGCTAATGCCCAAGGGCTTCGAGATAACGCTCGCCCGAAGGACACCTGCCCGAACCGACGCCCACCGGAACGCGGCGTCACCGCTGTGAGGAGTCTCCTCTGCTCGGACCTGGTCTCAGGCACGGCCTCGAGCGTGCCAAGAGCGCCGGCTGTCCAACGGGTCAAGGCCGCGCGATAGGGGCTGACGAACCCTTCGTCGTCGATGAGGTCACCAAGGTAACCGCGGTCGCAGATGAAGATGGAAGGTTTCTCGAGCTGGCGCCGGTCTTTCTCGATCAACTGATTCCGGGGGTTGTCGACGACCTCTATCGGTTGACCCCCGTTGTAACCGGTGCAGGAAGAGTCGGCGCCGAAGTGCTACGGCTCGTCCTCGCCCGTTCGGACGGACTCCGCAACGATCGCCCTGCACGCGGCCCGCAGGTGGGTGACAGGCTCACCGATGGTGGCGCGGATGATCTGGGGATCGAGTTCCAAGTAGTGATGGCCGATCAGCTCGCTCATGCGCGCCATGTCGGACCAGGGAACGCCGGGATGGTCCTCACGTATGTCCAACGACAATGACTTGACCTCTTCCCCGATCATGAAGACGCGGTGCCGGACGGCGTCGAGGGCGACCCGCGCGACCTCGAGGTCGCGCTCATAGCGCTGCAGGGTCGCCTCGGCGCGGTCGATCGCCTCGATGCAGTCCAGGATTTCGCGCACGCGTTCAAGGTCCGAGCGACTCACAGGGGCACCGCCTCGGCGAGGGCGTTCTTGGCAACACGCTGGGCGAGCGCGCCCGCCGGGACAACCTCGACCCGCTCGCCCTGCAGCAGCGTCAGTTCGTCCGCCAGCCTGGCCAGGGGGAACAGTCCCCCAGACCGCACGTCAAAATCGACCAGAAGTTCGAGGTCGGAGTCGGCTCGGTCCTGCCCGCGTGCCACCGACCCGAAGACCCTGATGTTCTCCGCTCCACGTCGGAGCTTCGGAAGCGGGTGGACCGTCACTGACCCACACGGACGCAATGTGGTCTTCCCCCACGGAAACGGTCGCTGGAGAGCTTCTGCGTGATCATGTCGTCCTTTTCATCACATTGTCATGCGAGTCGGTCAGTCGTTTGTCGAGGTCGGAGAGTCTGGCGATCGTGGCGTCCGCGCGGCGCAGCGCCTTCGCGTGTCCGGTTGGGAGCACTGCAGGCAGGAACGCGTAGGACTCCCGCAGTCGCCGCGCCCGCGGGTCGCCAGCCCCGACTTTGTCGTTCAGACATGCCCACCAGTCCGCGATGTCCCCCCACCCGGGCGCAGCCAGGGCGCCTCCGAACTGCTGGACGGCCAGGGATGCGCAAAGGGCAGAGAACCGCAATCGGTGCTCGAGAGGCCAGCCCGCGAGGGTGCCCACGACGAGCGAGGCGCCGAAGACATCGCCCGCACCAGTGGGGTCAATCGCGGTCACGGGCAGGCTGGGCACATCGACTCGCTCCCCCGTCCCCGCGTCGATGGCCAGCGCCCCGCGTGAGCCGCGGGTCACCACCGCGATCGGCACAAGCTCGGCGAGGGTCGCGAGGGCCGCCTCGGGAGTCGTCGTCCTCGTGTACGCCTGCGCCTCGACCTCGTTCGGCATGAAACAGTGACAACCGTCGAGCTGATCGAGGATCCGCGGGTCCCACACTCCGCTGGGATCCCATCCGATGTCCGCGAAGACGAGAGCACCTGCTTGCTGGGCGGGCCGCCACCAGGGATCGTCTTCGAGCTCAACGACGACGGCACGGGTGGACGGCGGCTTCCCGATCATCTCGGTGGTGCTCATCGGCGCGCGATGCCCGTGGGTCACCATCGCGCGGTCGTTCTCGAACGCCATCGATACCGTCACCGGGGTATGCCAGTGTTCGAAGGTCCGGGACAGGCTCAGGTCGACGGACTCCTGGTCGGCCAGCACCCGCCGACACCACTCGCCGTACCCGTCGTCGCCGAATCCAGCTATGAGGCTGGTACGCAGACCGAGTCGTGCGGTGGCGACGGCGAGGTTCGCGATTCCGCCGGGCGATGAGCCCATACCACCGGTCCAGACCTCGGTGCCCGGTGCAGGCGGGCACGGCAGATCGGTGAACACGATGTCCAGGAACACCATGCCCGAGATCAGGACATCGAAGTCCCGCTGATCGGTCCGTCCGGCGTCGTCCACCGATCCTCCCTGCTCGTTGGAGCAACGAACCGCAGCCGTCATGTGGTGGCAGGGGCCGCTCTTCTCGCCACCAAGGATGCTTCCATGCGCCTGGATGACGCATCATGCACATAACAGCTTGCCTCGCTGTGCGCACCTGAAGATTACACGGAATGAAGGGTGAGGCAATGGGGACTCAAGCTACTCATGGTCATGACGTTTCGTGTTCTAAGTTGCGTGTTACCGTTGTTTCGTGCTCAGTTCGACACGTCAGGATGCAATCCTCAAGCGGCTGCGGTCCGACGGTGAGGTCCTGGTTGCGACACTCGCCACGCAGCTGAGCGTCAGCACGTCGACCATCCGGCGGGATCTCGACGCGCTGAGCGCAGAGGGGGTTCTGCGCCGGGTTCGTGGCGGGGGCAGCCGCGTCGAGCCCGACGCAATCCCTTTCGCTGAGGTGTCCACCCAGTCCAGTGGCGACAAAGATGCGATCGCGTTTCGCGCCGCCCAGCTCGTCCCCGACGAGTCAGTGGTCCTGATCGACATCGGCACCACGACAGCGCGGCTGGCCCGCCAGTTGCGCGGGCGCCGGCTCACCGTCATCACCTCCAGTCTTGCGGTCGTCGACGAGTTGCGGGACGAAGACTGCATCCAGCTGATCGTGCTCGGAGGGGTCCTGCGCAACAACTACCTCTCACTAGTCGGAATGCTGACCGAGCAGGCACTGGGTCAGCTGCGCGCCAACCTGTGCTTCCTGTCCGGTTCGGGCGTCCGCCCGGCGGGGCAGGTCATGGACAACACGGGCATCGAGGTCCCGGTCAAGAGGGCAATGGTGGCTGCAGCGGAGCGCACGATCCTGCTTGTCGACCGCACCAAGTTCCCGGGGACAGGGCTGCTTTCGGTATGCGGGCCGGACCAGATTTCGACACTTGTCACCAACCGGGGCGCAGACCAGGCGACTCTCGACGTTTTCGAGGCGGCAACCACGGAGGTCATTACTGTATGAAGCTCACCATTCTCGGCGGAGGTGGATTCCGAGTCCCCCAGGTCTTCGAGGCGATCGCGGCCGAGGACGCCGTGGTGCGCATCGACGAACTGGTGCTCTACGACACCGACGCCTCACGTCTCGGGGCGATCCGTGCTGTCGTCGCACAGCTCGAGCAGGACTTTCCTCACGCACCCCGCGTCAGCGCCACGACCGACCTCGACGCCGCGCTGACCGGCGCCGACTTCATCTTCTGCGCGATCCGGGTCGGGGGCGCGTTGGGACGGACGTTCGACGAGCGCCTCGCGCTCGAGCTGGGCCTCCTCGGCCAGGAAACCACCGGGCCGGGCGGCCTCGCCTACGCGTTCCGGACTCTGCCGGTCATGTTGAGAATCGCCGAGCGCGTGCGCGCGCTTGCCCCCGAGGCGTGGTTCATCAACTTCACCAATCCCGCGGGCATCGTTACCGAGGGTCTGCGTCAGGTGCTGGGCGACCGCGTCGTCGGGATCTGTGACACTCCGATCGGTTTGATGCGGCGCGCCGCTGTCGCACTCACGGGGAGCTCCACCGCGGGCACCTTCGACTACGTCGGGCTCAATCACCTCGGGTGGTTGCGCTCGCTCGAGATCGACGGTCGGGACAGGCTGCCCGACCTGCTCGCGGACACCTCGCTGCTGGGCGGCATCGAGGAAGCCCGCCTGATGGGCGTGGACTGGGTCAGAGCGCTTGGGGCCCTGCCCAACGAGTACCTCTACTACTACTACTACAACCGCGAGTCGGTGCAACGGATCCGAGCGAGCGAGGCCACACGCGGAGAGTTCCTGCTCCGCCAGCAGTCCGACTTCTACCACCGCGCGGCCGGCCAGCCCGCGCACGCCCTCGAGCTGTGGAAGAAGACCAAGTACGAGCGCGAGTCCACCTATATGGCCGAGGGCAGACCCAAGGGGCAGGAGCAGGCCCGCGAAGAGTCCGACGTTGATGCCGGCGGCTACCAGCAAGTGGCCCTCAACCTCATGGCCGCCTTGGCGGCCGACAAACCTTCAACCATGATTCTCAATGTCCGCAACGGGGAAACCGTGAACGGGCTGCCGCCCGAGTCGGTCGTCGAGGTGGCCTGCACCGTGGACGCAGCCGGGATACACCCGCACCGCATTGCGCCCGTCCAGGGCCACATGCTTGGTCTCATGCAATCGGTCAAGGCGGTCGAACAACTCGCGATCGAGGCGGTCGTCAACCGCTCGGCCACGCTCGCCTGGAAGGCAATCGCGCTGCATCCCCTCGTGGACTCCGTCGAGGTGGGACGTGACCTCCTGGAGCGTTACCGCCAGGGGATACCCGGCGTCGGCGCAGCCCTCGGCTGAACGAACCCGGGCGAGAGCGACGAGCATCGTGGTCGCCAGGCACCGGCAACGCAACCATCGTGGGATGGCTGGTGAGCACAGACCAGCAGACTCACGCCAGGACATCACGTGCCCACCGCGAGCTGTCCTGTCTCAGGCCACTTTGCGCAGCGCCAACGTTGTCGATAGGAGCTCTCGGCGCCCTGCCTGTTCACCGAAGCTCCGCGCCCCTGCACCACCTGCGCCAAGATCGAGACGTGGCGCGTCCGGGCGAAGTCCTCCTGGCCACGTGCCTGTCCCGGAGAAACTCGAGAAGGGCACACCGCTTCGTAGGCCGTGGCGCAGCTCGCGCCGGCGATCTGCTGCCATGCCCTCTCTTGTGGCGGGCTGGTCAGCAGAGTCACGGCCCTTGAGGTGGCCGCCACGCTGGCACCACAGCCGTTTTCGCGGTCTCCTGGTCCTCAGTCCTGCGGCGTGGCATCGGCGACCGCTAGGGCAAGCGTCAGCCGTAGGACGCTCTCTGGGTCATCGAGCAAGTTGCCGAAGAGCTCGCGAAGCTGACCCATGCGGTAGCGGACCGTCTGTGCGTGTACGAACAAGTCGTCCGCGACCAGCTGACGCCGCCCGTGGTGTAGCAGCCAGGAGCGCAGGGTGTCCTCCAGCCGCTGCCGCACGTCGGGTCTGAGGTCGGCCAGGGGTGCCAGCGCGGCGGTCCTCAGGTCGCGGTAAGCCTCCGCGTCTGCACGCAGGACCAGCTCAACCAGCCTCTCGTCGGTGTCAACGACCTCATGTTCCGAAGTGCGTGCAAGCCCCCTGGCATGCACCGCCCGGTAGTACGAGATCCCAGCCTTCGCCCAGGGCCGTTCGGGACCGATGGTCGCGTCACGCCCGCTCAGCAGCTGCGCCAGCCGCGCACGGTCAACCCCACGGGTGTCGGGCACCAGCAGTGCCGCGACGTCGGCGTCGTCCCCGACCTCGGGCAGGTCGCCGCTGATGTGCAGGGTGCGGGCGTCGAGGTGCCTGATGACGGCTGGGACCTGCCCGTCCGGCAGCAGGACGGCGGTCAGGGTTGCCGGTGGGGCCCAGCCAGCCCGGCTGGCTGCTGCATGCAGGACCTCCTCCTCGCTCCCCGCGACCAGATGATCCGTCAGTTGCTGGAGATAACGCTCACGAGCCCGCCCGGTGGTGGCCAGCTCGTCCCGGTGCCCAGCGACGCTTGCTGCGGACAACTCGTCGATGTATGCGAAGACCAGCCCGGCAAACCGGCCCAAGGTCGCCGCGGGCACTTCAGCCGCGACCGCGACGTCGGACAGCCCCCGCCAGCAGACCCGCGCGCCGATCCGATAGGCCGCAAGCAAAGCGTCCATCGAACGTCCGCTGCGCGCCTCGCCCCGGCCGAGATCGTATGCCGCGGCCGTACTCTGCGCGATCGGCACCGAGGGGTCGGACCCGTCGGCGCTGCGCGACACCTTGAGGAAGTTGCCGAGGGCGAGCTGCACCGCGCCCCGTATGACGTGCCCCATCCGGCCACTGAGCGCGCCGGTGTAGCTGGGGACCTCTCTGATGATGGAGTCAACGGCCTCGTCGGCGACCGCTGTGACCGCAGCGCTGAGCCGCTCCATGGTCCCTGCGTCCAGATCAAGCAGCGCGGCTTCGCGGGCGACACGGTGCTCAGACTCTTCCATGTTGTTCCCTGAGAGTAGTTCAGAATCCATGTTTCACGCCGAGTGGTCAGAATTCTAGCTAATTGAGCGCCCATAGTTGAGAGGGTGACACTCCCCTTTCTTACGCAATGGCCGGCAGGCACCGTCGCTGACCGTGCGCGTCGGCTTGTGGAGCTCGTGACCACGCCGCTGGTGCCCGCCGACTACCTTGACCTGGTCAGCCCCCTGCGGGCGGGGGCAGACCTGCGTGGCCGCATCGTCGAGGTCCGCATGGAGACCCGCGATGCCGCCACCCTCGTCATCAAGCCTGGCCGGGGCTGGCGCGGGCATCGTCCCGGGCAGTACGTGCGCATCGGCGTTGATGTCGACGGGGTTCGCAACTGGCGCGCCTACTCGCTGACCTGCCCGACCGCGGCCCCTGACGGCTGCATCACCGTCACCGTCAAGGCGATCCCAGACGGCAAGGTCAGCCACCACCTCGTACGCGAGGTCACTGCTGGCACGATGATCATGCTCGACCAGGCCGCCGGCGACTTCACCTTGCCGCTTGACAGCCCTCGCAAGGTTCTCTTCTTCACCGCCGGAAGCGGCATAACGCCAGTGATCGGCATGCTGCGCAATGCTCTGGAGGGAATGCAGGACGTCGTCCTGCATCACTCCGCACCGACCGCTGCCGATGTCATCTTCGGGGCCGAGCTGCGGGCGTTGGCCGCCCAGGGCCGCATCCGCCTCATTGAGCGCCACACCGCCACTGAGGGGATGGTCACGGTCGACGACGTCGCGGCCCTGGTCCCCGACTGGGAACAGCGTCAGACGTGGGCCTGCGGGCCGACCGGGCTTCTGGACGCAGCCGAGGAACACTGGGGCGCAAAAGGAATCGCCGACCAACTCCACACAGAACGGTTCCGCCCGACGGTGCTGGCAACGGGGCAGGGAGGCACCGTCACGTTCGCCAGGAGCGGGGTCACCCTCGAGTCCGACGGAGCCACCCCGCTGCTCGACGCCGGTGAGAATGCCGGCGTCCTGATGCCCTCCGGCTGCCGTATGGGCATCTGTTTCGGCTGCGTCGTACCTCTGCGTGAGGGCGCTGTGCGGGACCTACGCAACGGCGGGATCACCACCGCGGCACCCGGGGACGCCGTACCCATCCAGACCTGCGTGTCGGCCGCTGCCGGCACCTGCGACATCGACCTCTGAAGGAGCCGATCATGACCACCGCAGTGACCCAGACCCGCACGACCGACCAGAGGTCGGTGCCGCAGCCACCTGCCCGGAACGGAAGCCGCCTCAAGGTCACCCGTCCGGCCGCACGCGTGCCCCAACAGAAACCCTCGGGCAAGCCCGACCCCACCGCGCACCTGGGCCCCCAGCAGATCGAGCAGCTGGGCAAGGAGCTCGACGCGATTCGCGCGGAGATCCTCGCGAGCCGCGGAGCCAGCGACGCGGCCTACATCCGCAAAGTCATCAAGGCACAGCGGACCCTCGAGATGAGCAGCCGAGCCGTCCTGCTCTTCTCCCTCTTCCCGCCGGCCTGGCTGCTGGGCACGGCCGGTCTGACCGTGGCCAAGATCTTGGAGAACATGGAGATCGGCCACAACGTCATGCACGGTCAGTGGGACTGGATGCGTGATCCCAAGATCCACTCGCAGTCCTGGGAATGGGACCACGCCTCTCCGGCAGACATGTGGAAGCACTCGCACAACGAGCTCCACCACACCTACACCAACGTCATCGGCCGCGACAACGACCTCGGCTACGGAATCATGCGCGTCGACGAAGACCAGAGGTGGGTGCCGGCGTACCTGGGACAGCCGCTGTACAACTTCGTCAACGCCTGCCTGTTCGAGTACGGCATAGCTGCGTACGACCTCGAGATCGGCAAGCACCTCAAGGGTCGCAAGAACAAAGAGACCTTCCGCCGCGATGGCAAGAAGGTGCTGCACAAGATCCGCCAGCAGATAACCAAGGACTACGTCGTGCACCCGTTGCTGTCGGGTCCGTCATTCTTGGCGACCCTCGGGGCCAACGCCACAGCCAACCTGGTGCGTAACCTCTGGACTCACTCGGTCATCATGTGCGGCCACTTCCCCGAGGGCGTCCAGACCTTCGCCAAGTCCTCGATAGAGGGAGAGACCCGCGGCGAGTGGTACCTACGCCAGATGCTCGGATCGGCCAACATCAGCGGCAGCAAGACCATGCACCTGATGACCGGCAACCTCTCGCACCAGATCGAGCACCACCTCTTCCCGGACCTGCCGAGCAACCGATATGCAGAAATCTCTCCGAAGGTCCGCGACCTCATGGAACGGTACGAGCTTCGCTACGTCACCGGCCCCCTCCACCGGCAGGTCGCCTCGGCGTGGAAGCAGGTCATCATGCTCTCCCTGCCCAACGGCACGTGGGAAACAGCCAAGAGTGATCCTTCGGGGGTTGCCAAGCGGGGGGCCGCCGCAGCGGCTCATTACGGCGCCAAAACGGCGACCCGACTGCTGCGCCGGGTCGCCGTACGGACTGTGTGACGTCAGCTGCGGTGGGTTATGAAGTTCACGATCTGTTGAAAGGTCGGGCGGTTCTGCCAGTCGATCCCCCGCACCCCGACGACGCCGGCCGTGGCGGACCGGATGAAGTCCAGCTTCTTGTCGTATGTCAGCGTGGCCAGGTCCGTCTTCGACTGCTTGGCCAGGGCTGCGCTCCCGGCAGCGTGTAGCGACGCGATCACGTCAGCCCGGCAGGTGGCCAGGACGCCCGAACCGCAGTAGGTCCGGCTGTAGCGGCCGAGGACCGTCTGCCCGAGGACTTGGCGCAGGTCCTTGCTGACGTAGCCGTACCACGCAACGCCGTTCCAGGAGGAGCCGATGCCTTGACGTGGGTGGTCGTCCAGAGCCTGTGGAAGGGCATCGACAAGGTCTCCGAGAGTGCCGCGAAGAACGTCCTTCGCCAGCGGCTGGCTGCCCGTCACGCCGGCGCCGGCAGGATCCCACCACGCGTCGAACAGTGCGATGGCAGCCTGGTGCGGGTAGCTGCCGCTGCGCGCCCTGTCGACACGGTGGGCGCCGTCGGCCAGCCAGGCCCGAAGCAGTCCCACGGCTTTGGCATCCTGCGGGTCTGAGGGGGTGCCCAGCAGGGTCAGCAGCGAAGGCAGCAGGTACGCGGCGCGGACGTCAACGGTCCCGCCGTCCATCATCGCCTCGACCAGCTGCGGGCGGGTGACCTTGGCGCCCCCCGCGATCCGCGCCTTGACGCGGTCCTCCAGGGCCAGCGAGCGGTAGATCGCGCCGTACCCCCATTGGTTGTCGGCGGCGGAGAAGCCAGGCGCGGTCTTGTTGTTCCACGACACAAGGTAGCCGCTGGAGGGATTGGTGGCGCGGGGGTGAGCAGCGAAGGGCAGGGTGCCTTTGTCGTCGTAGGCGAGGTCACCCCAGCGCGGCAGGTCCCAGTCGAAGCCCGTGGCCCGGTTGGGAAGCAGGCCCGAGCTGAAGTATGAGATGTCCTTGTTATCGGTGTAGAACCAGTTGAAGGTGTAGTCGATCGCACCGACCGCCTGCTGGAACGCCGAGCCGAAGATGCCGCCGACCAGAGAGGCGACACCCGCCGCCGCGGCGAATGCTGGCGCGGTCGGTAAGGCCGCCACCACTACCAGTACCGCCACCACTGCCGCGACAGCAGGGCTGTTGCTCTGGGCCCTGGGTATCGGCCTATTGGGCCTGCTGGCCGGGTCGCTCGTGATCGCCGTCGGGTCGCGTTGGCGCAAGCACCGCTCACCGGCCAGCGAGCCTGGTGAGAGGACGGGGGGTCGCTCCGCCATGACCAGCGGCGGGTCGGGAGGCGGACGGTTCGGGCACAAGAAAGCGCCCGCTATCGAACCGGCTACCGTCCCAGAGACCCGGTTCAGCGACGTCGCCGGCTGCGACGAGGCCAAAGCCGAACTGCTGGAGCTGGTCATGTTCCTCAAAGAGCCGGAACGCTTCACCCGCACCGGCGCCACCGCACCCAAGGGCGCTCTACTGACGGGACCGCCCGGGACAGGCAAGACCCTCCTGGCCCGCGCCGTCGCAGGCGAGTCCGGGGTACCCATGTTCACCGCTGCGGGCTCAGACTTCGTGGAGAAGTACGTGGGGGTCGGGGCCCAGCGCATACGGGCCCTGTTCGCCGCCGCGCGCAAGCACGAGCGGGCCATCATCTTCATCGACGAAGTGGACGCCGTCGCACGCCGTCGCGGCGGGAACGGCGAGATAGCCCACATCGAGTCGGAGACGACCCTGGTCGCGCTCCTGTCCGAGATGGACGGCTTCCATGCCACCCACGTCCTCGTGATCGCGGCCACCAACAGGGCCGACATGCTGGACCCGGCCATCACCCGCCCCGGCCGTCTGAACCGCAAGGTCGAGGTGCCCAACCCGGACCGGCGTGGCCGCCAGCAGATCCTTGCCGTGCACACCGCCGGCAAGCCGATAGCAGACGGGGTGGACTTCGCAGCGCTCGCGCGCCGGACCCCAGGTTTCTCCGGCGCGCAGTTACAAGCCCTGGTCAACGAGGCGTGCGTGGACGCAGTGCGGCGCGACCTTGCCGAGGTCACTGCCGAGTGCTTCGAGCACGCCGTCGCCACGATCGCCATGGGCCGGGCCCGCACGTCGGCTCTGGTCACCGACCACGACCGCGAGGTCACCGCCTGGCACGAGTCGGGTCACACGCTGGCCGCCTACCTGCAGGAACAGGCCGACGACCCGGTGCAGGTCACCATCATCCCGCGCGGCCCGTCCGGCGGCGTGACGTGGATGTCCGGCAACGACGATCAGTTCCTGCCGCGGCGCAAGGCGCACGCCCAGCTCGTAACCGCACTGGCCGGGCGCGCCGCCGAGGAGATCCTCCTGGACGGAGAGTTCACCCAGGGTGCTGCCGGCGACCTTCACTCAGCCACCGAGCTCGCGACCTCGATGGCGACCCGTTATGGAATGACGCGACTGGGCTACCAGGTCCGGGGCGGCGCCTCGCCCCCCACCCAGGAGGTCAGCGACGTCGTGGAGGAGCTGCTCGGCGGGGCGCACACAGCGGCCACCAAGCTTCTGGGCGAGCACAAGACCTTTCTGGGTGCCGTGGCCGCCGAGCTCTTGGCTGAGGAGACCCTGACCCTGGCCGACGTGCACAAGATAGCCACCCAACTTGGTGTGACCCGCCACGCCCTCGTGCCTGCCCCGCGTCTGCCCGTCCAGGTCAGCGCGGCCAAGCCGGCGGTAGCCGAGGAGGTCTCATCGGTGGCTGCTGCGGCTGCCGCTGATCCCGTGGGCGCCGGTCGGTGGCCGCGGACCGGCGCGTCACGGCGCAGGCCTTTGGCGCTGGTATCGGCGCTGCTGCCCTGGCGCCGGAGGCGGGACTACGGGCACGTCATCGCCGGCGGCTGACGCCGGGCTGGCGGCAGATACCGGACAACGCTGCACACGAACTCACTTGGCGCGAACACCTACTCCAAATCTGCTACAGGGCGAGCTTGGCTTAGGTCACAGCACCGGAACGGCCTTCGAGGCGACCCCGGCTCATCATCACCACTGATGGCGCCACGAAGATCAAGCGCGAGGACTCGCAGCTGTCCAACCGTGCCGGACGCGGGGCTCCGAAGCATCAGGATGCCCGCAACAGGCGCAACCATCCGCGGCGTCCCGGGCAACCACATGAGCAGTACCAGCCCCGTTCGCAGTCCGGGTGCGGGCCTTCGTCATGTCCAGACAGGAGGAGAACAACCATGTTGATCAAGTTTGTGTCGCAACAGCGGCCGCCGTCGCAGTCTTGGTATATGCGAAGCGGCAAAGGTCTCACCGAAGGCCCGTACCGCACGGCTTTGGGCAGTCCACGTACTGGCCGCGGTCATGCTGGTCATCCTCAAAGGCCCCGGCAGGGGGCACCTTTGGATTGCCGACACGCGGTCGCTCTGCGCGCCTCACCAAATTGGCACGGGATCGGATGGACGATCTTCGATGGGCGCTGACCTTCGCGTGAATGCCGTCTGCACTGAAGGCCCGTTCCTGTTGGAACGGGCCTTCGGGTGTGGTGACGTGTCAGAGGTGTCAGACGTGTTTGGTGTTGCGGTAGTAGTTGCGCCAGATCAGCCGGTGGAGGGGAATCCAGCGGGGGATCGAACGTAGCCCGGGGATGAACGGCAGGAACATGAGTAGGAGGGTGAGTAGCATCATCATGCCCCAGACCTGCGCGTCGGCATTGTCCGAGCTCTTGAAGGGGTCAATCTGGTACCAGAACGTGTAGAGCCACATCCAGGGCTGGCCGGGAGCGTTGCCTACCTCGTTCATCATGCCCCATTGGTCTCCGCCGAGGTTCTGCGCGCGTGCCAGGCCCTCGAGGTAGGTCCCGTCGGTGAGCAGGAGTAGTGACTGGGTCTGGTCGCCTCCGTAGAAGTTGCCCGAGGAGGTGAGTGCGCCCTCGAGCCCGCCGGACTTGGCCAGCCCCAGGAACGCGGTTGACAGTGCGGGTACGGGGCCGTAGTCACCCTTGGCGACTTTTGCTGGATCGCCGCCGGCTCCTGTTGCTGGCGTGCCGTCGGCGGCGGGGGCGCCGATGGCGTCGACGTAGGCTTTTGCCCATTTGGTCTGTTGGTCGGCGGGCGCTGCTTTCCACGTCGTGAGCGCGGAGGGGAGTTCGGGATTGTCGCTGAGGTTGCTCAGGGGGCGCAGGACCAGGCTGGAGGAGTCCACGGGAAGGCGTACTCCTGCCCACTTCTGCAGGGACAGTGGTCCGAGTTTCTGGCCGTCGCTGTTGGTGTTGTAGGGGCCCCCGTACCCGGCGCTGGTGGTGGTGCCGGCGAGTTCTCCGGCCGCTGTGGTGATGACGTCGCCTGGAGCGGCGTTGGCCCACCCTGACATGGTGATTGCCTTGTCGTCGGGTGAGGAGAAGATCAGGGCCAAGCCGCCGGCCAGGACAAGGACGACGACCAGGGCGATGACGAACTCTTTGGCCAGGTCATAGGGGCGGGTCGGGAAGTCATGTGAGTCCGGGGTGCGGTCACGACTCATAACTCAGCCCTCCAGTTTTGCATCGAGGGGAGGCACGACGCCATGGCGCCGGACCAAGATGATGTGCATCAGCGTCAGGGCGCCCACCCCGAGTGGCAGCAGTACTACGTGCCACATCAGCATCTGCCCGGGGTTGAGCACGTTGAAGAAGGCACCGGCGCCGATGGAGTTCAAGCCGTCCTTGGCCTGGCCACCGATCCACTGCGAGTCGAAGTTGGACTGTGACAGGAATCCGGTGAACGACGTACCGATCGAGATACCGAAGAGCATCACGCCGCTGATCCACGTCAGGGTGCGTTTGCCGCGCCAGGCTGCCATCCAGAACTTGCCCCACAGATGGACCACCATGAACCCGAAGGTCATCTCCACGCTCCACAGGTGGACCGAGTTGGTGAAGTGACCCAGCGACGAGACGTGCCACCACGCCGAGCCGCCCATCGACAGGACGAAACCTGAGACGATCACGACCACCAGGGACGTCAGAGTCAGTACCCCGAAGACGTAGATCCACGAAGCGACGTAGACCGGTTGCCGGTCGGGAAGCGCCTGCCCCGGGGGGACGAGCCCTTCGAGCCGGCCGCGAAGCTTGTTGGTCCAGTTCTTTGGGTCAGTCGCCTCGTCCGGGTTCACCTCGCCGGCGCGGGTCGTCATCGACTGCGCCCTTCTTCGTCCCGCTGTTCGTCATGGCCGGTCGGGAAGGGCACGACCAGGGCGAGGATGAACAGCAGGACCATCACGACAATGATCGTGAGGTTGGTCACCGAGATCTGGATGACCCACCAATTGACGTATCGCCCGGGGGCCCCCGCCACAACGCTTAAGCCACTCATCACAGGTACCTGTTTTCGTGTGGTGAACGGGTCTTGACGACGCCGTTGAGAACGGTCTCAAGGTAGCGCGTCGAGCGGGTTGCAGGGGTGGTACCGAGGCTGGAGTCGTGATTGTTGTGCAAATGTTTTAGTGGTCTTTGGTAACTATTCAGGTCCTCGGCGTGTCTTTCGTGACGGTCGGGGCTGCTGGTAGCACGCTTGGTACATGTCTGTTGCGACGGTAACGAGTGCTGGTCCTGCGCGTCATGGGTTGGTGATGGGGGACTGTGACTGTGGGATGTGTCCGCCGACGTGGGCGCGGCGACGGGGGAAGTCGAGGCGGTTCACCGTGCCGGTGACGCTGGTGGGTGCGTTGGAGGCTGAAGATGCTGCCTGCCGGGCGGGGATGCTTGAGGAGCATCGAGCGTGCCTGTCGTCGATGGTGTGCGAGGTCG
>Ga0209585_10000321_pt1 | contig 18629 bp, 17 predicted proteins | sample NGEPerone_FD_185491 | JGI IMG/M metagenome (GOLD analysis project Ga0209585, IMG submission 185491) | Arctic peat soil microbial communities from the Barrow Environmental Observatory site, Barrow, Alaska, USA - NGEE Permafrost154B-one... | ecosystem: Environmental > Terrestrial > Soil >... | reverse complement strand
TAATATCGTTGTATAAGTATGATCTTGAACATTAACACTAAATCAAAGGGCTTGGCACCAGCATTATTCTTTTTATTGGTATTTAAAAGCTTCTCTTCTAAGATTGGTCTAAAAAACTCAAAATCAACTACTTTACTGATTGCTTCCAATGGATTTCCCATATCAGTAAGCTGTTGAGCTGCAAACTGTTTGTCGAATAGTCCTATTTTACCAGTGGGTTTATACTTTCTTATCTGTTTTTTAATAGCCAAATATAACATATTTATTTGATATACTGATATTTAAATTATAGAACCTCCCTTGAAAAAGTGTGAAAGATATAAGAAATATAGAAAATTGTGTAATTATTCTAAAAAGATAATGTTCTAATTTTATACCAAGATTTAGTGAATTCATTTTAAATTGAAAAAATTGAAGTCAATTTTATTTTGGAGATAGAGCATGAATAAAAAAGCGGACTTGCTAACAATTGCAAACAAAGAACTTGCCTTTCAAAATGAAGAGAAGGAAAAGCGTGCAGCGGAATTAATCATTGTCAATAACGAGCTTGCTTTTCAAAACGAGGAGAAAGAGAAACGGGCCGCTGAGTTATTAATTGCTAACATAGAACTTTTGTTTCAAAATGGCGAAAAGGAAAAGCGAGCTGATGAGTTAATTATTGCCAATAGAGAACTTGTTTTTCAGAACGAAGAAAAAGAAAAGCGAGCATCAGAATTAGTCATTGCCAATAAAGAACTTGCTTTCCAAAACGAAGAGAAGGAAAAACGGGCTGCGGAGCTAATTGTTGCGAACAAAGAACTTGCCTTTCAAAACAAGGAGAAAGTAATGCGTGCAGCGGAGTTAATCATTGCCAAAGAGAAAGCCGAAGAAAGTGATAAACTAAAGACTGCCTTCTTGCGAAATATGTCGCATGAAATACGCACTCCCCTGAGTGCAATTATCGGATTTTCTGCTTTGTTGAATGATGAAAATAATAGCAAGGAAGATATCAGAGAATTTACAACGCTAATAAGCGAAAGCGGAAAACGTCTGATAGAAACCGTAAATAATGTGCTCGACATCGCCAAAATACAGACTGGTCAGGTTGAGATTAATAAAAAGCCGATATTTATTTATTCACTATTTTCAGATTTATTCACCTACTTTAGTCCGTTGGCAAATAAAAAGAACATTCGTTTGAAGTACCATAACGAGGGCAGCGGGTGTATAATAATATATTCAGATGAAGCCAGGTTGTATCAGATATTTACGAATTTGATAAGTAATGCATTGAAATTTTCGGAATCAGGTAATATTGATTTTGGCTATGAGATTATAGGTAACTTTGTTCAATTTTACGTTAAAGATACCGGAATAGGAATTCATCCAGATTATTACAACACCATTTTTGACAGGTTTATTCAGGCCGAGCAATCCCTTTCGAGAGGGTACGAAGGATCTGGCCTGGGACTTGCTATCTGCAAGGGACTTGTAGGATTACTCGGAGGCAGAATTGGTGTTGAATCTAAAGTCAATTGTTGCACTACATTTTTCTTTACAATACCCTATGTTCATTTATCGATGGTTTCTCCAAAAGATGTTTTGAAATTTGCAAACGAAAAGCTACAAATTGTCAATAACATACCGAACCCCAAATAATGCATTTCCAATTCCTGGCTCCATACTTTCGTTTTCCATCATCCTAAATGTGTGAATGATGTAACCCTTTCCTGCAATTGTGTAACACTTCTCAGATGAATAAGACACAACTTTGTGCTGTGATAATACATTCACAATTTTTAATTCAAAAATATGAAAATGCTAAAAAAATTAAGTGAGGGTAAAATATTAACAACAATGGTTGTTATCTTTATGTTCTCTTGTATGACCCTACTTTCATCGTGTACTGCAGTTCTCCATACTCCAAGACATCCCAGGGGTAATGTGGTAGTCGTTGAGAGAAGTGTCCGTGTTGATCGTCATGATAATGGCTTGCATCGTGGTCATTATAAGAAAAATAAAAAACGTGGGCATCGCGACAGAGATTAGTTTTTGACTCCATTTTATGAGATTTGCAAGGCATTCATGTTCCTGCAGGTCTCAGTATCGGAGATAAATGTCATTTTGGATGAATTTCTGCCGAACAAATTAATTAGCAATGGGATTTACTTTTGTAAGTATATATTTGCCAAACAAATTGAACATGACAAAGAATAGCACTCATATAACTATTTCATCGATGTTATTATGGCGGAATGACTGCCTTAAATCTGCTGTTTTTTTATTGGGTACGCCAGGGGAAGATTGCGAAAAGGGAGTGTTCATTGAAAAAGATTTTTTCGAGCCTTTTTACGTCCCGAAATTGTTGAATAAGATGCCCAAAAGTAAAGTTATTAAGTTGTTTAATAAAAACTAAGGAAATGAACCAGGCAAGTTCACAAATGACAAGCGCAAATGAAAATTTACTTGCGGGTTCTTCCAATGGCTTAGAGCTTTCACTTCAGCCAAACAGAAAGATTTGCTTGAAGATAAAAGTGTACATTGGGTTGCTCCTACTGCTTTTCTCCAGCGCCTTGCATATTGATGCACAGGAGATTTATAATCCTGCCATTCGACCAAATCCTAATTTTGGGGCTGGCGAAGTCCTTACTTTCCAGATAAAATATGGTTTTATAGTTGGTGGAACAGCAACGCTTTCACTCGAAGATACTGTTTATAATAATAACCCTGTATTTCATGCCAGGGCCATTGGGCAAACTACGGGAATAGCTGACAAACTGTATGGAGTGAAAGATATTTATGAGAGCTGGTTTGATAAAGAAACCAACTTACCTTATGAGCAAAGACGAAATATCAAGGAGGGTCATTACAGAAAATACAACGAGGTTACCTATAACCGGAATAACAACACTGTTAATTCAAAACTCTCCGGGATACACGAAGTTCCTGAAAAGATTCTCGATTTATCGTCAACTTTTTATTACCTGAGACGGGTCGATTTTTCAACAATAAATGAAGGTGATATCCTATTTGTGAACATGTATTTTTCTGATGAAATATTTCCCTTCCACCTTAGATACCAGGGGAAAGAAACCATCAGAAGTAAATTTGGAAAGATCAGATGCATTAAAATTAGCCCGGTTGTCGAAGTGGGTCGTATGTTTAAATCTCCGGACGATTTAACCATCTGGTTTACCGACGACGAAAACCGCCTTCCTATAATGGTTAAAATGGACATTCGTATTGTTGGTGCCGTTTATTTGAAACTTATTAAATATGAAAATCTATTAAATCCGTTGGCGTTTGAGTAATTAAAATCATTACCTGACTCACCTTTATAGAGCTATAAAAAAATATAAATGAAGCCTTTACTAAAAGTGAAGGCTTCATTTGTTTTCATTATAATCAGTGGTTTGAATTCAACCAATGTGATTTTTACAACCTGAAGGTGTGCGTATATTTAAGCACAATTGTCCGGTTGTTGTAAGGAGGCTGCTTTATTCCAGGTTCAGAATTATTCGCATTACGGATATCGTTAAAAACAAGGTATAGGTCATTCCCGTCGCGTGGATTGTATCGAAGCCTGAAATTGGTGATGATAATATTGTCGATTTCATTGTACTGGACAAAAGAGCTTAGCGAAATTCTGGTGTTGAGCATATAGGTTAATTTTATCTTGGCAATGTTGTTGGTGAACGCTTGCAATCGATTCGAAAAACTCACTTTATCCAATTGATAGGATCCCGAAACCTGGAAGCTTGATGAAAAACTAAATTCAGGATTCAAGATAACTGAGTACAGGTTTCCATCATAAAATTCACCTGCCTGGTATTCCAATGACGCGGCAAACTTTTTTGTTTTAGGAGAATTAAAGCTCCCAAATATTCTATAAAATGTATATTTTCCAGCTGGCACAAAAACATTATCAGTCAGTTGAAAATCTTCTAAAAGGCCTTCTTTGCGCATTGCGAACGCAGTAAATGCGCCATATCCGCTTTTGGTAGAAACATCAAATTGAGGGGAAATCTCCATATTCTCGAGATTCCCATCCTGTATTCTGCTAAGCATTTCAAAATCCAGGCTGGCCCTGTATTTGAAAATCCTGGAATCTTTTCCGGGAAACCAGCCATATTGAGTTGATCCCCTAAACTCGTGTATATTATTTGTAAACATAAAGCCAGAACCCGGATTGAAATCCTTTCCCCAGTAAGCATAAATTGCCTCATACCCAAAACCCTCTTCCAATCGGCGTTGCCAGGCCAGCCTAAAAAACCCGGGGTCGAGCGATGCCGTATTGCTTTCAATGTTCTTATCTTGTGTTTGTGCAATTTTAACATCGAGGTAGTCATCTTTAAAAAGCCTGAAGATTCCGTCAATTCCGTAGGCAACATTATAATTTCCGTCAAACCCTAGCCGGGTTGTAGCTATTCCACCAATGTACGAATTCTCGTTTATTACCTGTTTCCTTAATCGGACAACTCCGAAATTCTCAGCCGGATTCCCATTGAATTTGTCGGTATTCATATCCAGAAAACCAATATCCCATTTGCCAATTCTTCCGACCATGCGTGCACCACCTAATATCCTGACAGGTTCTCCATTGGAAATACCAATATTCCGGCTGTAAAATAATGCCTGGGGTCCGCCAAGTTCGAAATTGAAAATACTTGCCCTTTCCTGAAAAAACAATCTTTTTTCGGGAAAGGAGAGCGAGTAACGGGTGAGATTAACCGTTTCATCATCCGCTTCAACCTGGGCAAAATCGGTATTGGCGGTAAAGTCAAGTGTAAGGTTGCTGTTAATGTTGTATTTGACATCCAAGCCTCCTGTCAGATCAGGGTTGTCATTCTTCACATACTGGCTACCGTTTTCATTTAATTTCCAGTCACGGGTAAATCCTGTAAGTAGGTAGGGTGCTATGTATACCGGATTACGGGATGCGATGTTTTCAAATGCAACAGTTTCAGCCAGTGATGGTTTCATACGTGCATTTACACCATATTTGGTATCGATAGCCGGATAGGTATCAATTTCATTGCAATAGCTGATACCCCGGTTGATGATCAGTCCCATTTTTGTGATATTTTCAACTGTCTGAAAACGGAGACTTGAAAAAGGGATCCGCATTTCAATATACCATGCTGAATCGTCTTTTGAAGTCAACACATCCCAATACGAATTCCATGTATAGTTGGTATTACTGTCATCAGGGCCACCATTCATGTTGGCATCATTCGAAACCGAATAGTCAATTTTTAAGCCGGAAGGCATCGTAAAAAATGCCAGTGCATTTTCATTATCATCATAGGAATCCAGGATAATTCCAAAATAATCAGAACTATTCGAAGTTTCATCCCTTTTCTTACTGTTGGAAACAATGTTTGAAATATCCTTGTAGTAAAGTTTGGCGCTTACCCACAAATAGTTTTTATCATAGGTAATCCGAACATCACTTTCTTCGGAAGGCTGGTTTCCGTAAACCGGAAAGTGCATTTGCATTGGGACTTTTTCGCACAATTGCCAGGCAGATTCAGTAGGTATGCCATCAAATTTAATTTCACCCTGAAGTGGTGCTATTTTCAAAACCTCGCCTGCTTTTGTATTTGAAATAAAAATCAGCAAAAAAGTAATCAATTTTAGGACATTTAGGATTTTCATACAGTTGGTTTTTCAGAATGGATTAGGCGGCGGTAGTTCTCTTTTTAAATAACTTATTTGTGATAGTAACATACCACTTAGCCCGTTGAAAGATATGTATAATCACACATCCTACCAACACTTGACCGATTAGGCCATGTATTTCCTTTAAGTCAATCAGGCCGCGTGGAATAATCTCAGTCCACATACCAATGCTGGTTAGTACAAGAAGTACAAATAAAACGAGGGTGCCGGTAAGCAATTTGTTTTGCATGACATGTTTAAGTGAGAACAGTTTTTTATACCAGTTCCAATGCTGAATTGTATGAAGAAACATCAACACCAGCCATATTATTCCGCTGATCTCATGAATTCCTTCACTACTTTCACCTACTTCACCACGTTCGCCTTCAAATTCTGCATTCCTGTTAAAGTTAGCAGCTCCCAAACTCTCATGACGATCTGATCTTAGACTTACGTTTGAAAATTGTTCATGATTGTTTTCGCGACCGCCCTCCGGTCTTCCGCCACCTTCCATAAAGAATAGACCGGTAATTGCAGAACCGGCAAAGATGACAATCATCAAAATATTTACCACGTATTTTCCGGCTGATGTGTTGATTAAGTTTTTCATACTATCTGAATTTAATTGAATAATTGTTTTTTATTTCGGTTTAAAACTAAATCATAACCCAAATTATTCAATCGGAATATAGCGTGAAGCGGAAAAAGTGAAGTGTGAACTGTCTGGTTAGCGTGTTGAAAAGATCAGGAATATTTCGATCCGGTTATTGTTTTGGATCAATTTCCGGAAAACCATTCCCTGAATTCAGAAACCCGGACTTTACTGACGAGAATCTTTTCCGGCACTGGTACTTTCAGGTTGATCGATAAGCGGTTGTTAAAGTAATAGTCAACCTCTTTAATGGAATTCCGCGAAATAATAAACTGTCGGTTAGCACGGAAAAAATCGGATGGATTGAGCATTCCTGAAAGCTCGTCGAGTGTATGTTCAAAAATATAAGATTTTCCTTCGGTGGTTTTCGCTTTCACCAGTCCATCTTCAATAAAAATGCAGGCAATGTCTTTTGCAAGCAAAGGAATTAATTTACTCCCTTTTATAGGCATTAAAAAGTGAGTTTTATAGGTTTTGTCTTTGGTAAGCGAGGCAATCAACTGATGAATTTCAGCGGGTAGGACAGATCCTCCGGTTAACCTTTTGAGTTTATCCAGTGACTTTTCAAGTGTTGTAAGTGTAATTGGTTTAAGCAGGTAATCAATACTGTTGACTTTAAACGCTTTGATGGCATATTCATCGTAGGCAGTCGTAAAAATAATCGGACTGGTGATATTCACGTATTCAAAGATTTTAAATGCCGAACCGTCAGCCAGGTGAATGTCCATAAAAACCAAATCAGGCTGAGCGCTGGTTTGAAACCATTCAAAGGTTGATGTAATACTGTCGAGTACTGCAATTACCTGGATTCCTCCGATCTCATTCAGTAAACTTTGCAGGTGATTTACCGCAAGTATTTCGTCTTCAATAATGATCGCTCTCATAAAATGACAGGTTTAATGAGTGGTATTATTACGCGGAACTCGTTAACCTCCTGAATGATCTGGATATCTCTTTCTCCCAGCAATTGAAATTGTTTCGATAAATTCGTCAGGCCGATACCTGTTCCTTGTTCCGGAGTAAGCTTTTGCTGTACCTGGTTACTGACCACCAGGTATGCATTTTCAGTAGTTTGTATTTCAATGGTTAATGGCTTCCTGTTGCTGATTTCATTGTGTTTAACCGCATTCTCCAACAAGGTTTGAATGGTTAAAGGGGGTAATTCGAAACTCATATGGATCTCCTGAATGTTGGTTTTTATCGTAAGGTTAGCACCATACCTCATTTTAATCAGGAAGAGATATGAATCGGTAAAATCCATTTCCTCGCGAAGAGTAACCGTCTTCTTCTCATTACCCTGCAAGGTATAACGTAAAACCTGCGCGAGATGGTTGACATACTGCTCTGCAATTTCGGGTGATTCTCTTATTAGTGAATTCAATGCGGTCAGTGTATTGAACAGGAAATGCGGACTCATCTGGTTTTTCAGCGATTCGAACTGACTCTGAAGACTTTCTGTCCTGAGTTGTTCGTTTTCGAGCTCGTAGGTTTGCTTTTGGTAAATAAGGCGGATAATAAAAATAGCGGCGAAGACCAACGCAGAACAGAAGAAATTTTGAATAAGCAATTCGTCGAGGTGCCGGTTTATACTGATCTCTGATCCTACAAACGGTTTTATTGCAATGTATATCAAACTTAGGAACAATACCGACAAAAAAGTCGACAAGATAGCTATCGAAATTATTCGAAAGTTCATTTTATGATACCTGGAAAATGGTTTTAACACGTAATAGTTAAGTGTGAAAACCAGGAAAGTCACCAGGAATGAGTTGAGAAACTCCAGTATTGCAAGCCCATGGTCGAATACTTCCCGCCTGTGTCCGCCATCGCCTCCTCTCCCTGCTTCGTCTCCAAAAAGAGCTCCCAAAAGCAAAGGGAAATGAATGGTGATGCAAATCAACAACGACAAAAGCAATGCAATGCCAAAATATTTCCTTGTTAAACTTCCTTGCATAATCTTTAAATATACATTGTTCTGATAATTATTCAGGAAAAAAGCAGGTCAAACTGATAAAATAGAGTCTGAAGCTGAATATTTGAAGGTTGGAATGCTTTTATTTCTTCGGACTTTTTACAAGGCTGGATTTAATACCTGAGATGATCGATTTACCACAGTAATTAAAGACAAATCTGTCGGGATCTCTTTTAAAGTCGATCACTCCCTTTCTGACTTCTTTACGCGGAAGCGGATTGGAATTTAGTATTTTAATGTTGGCAATTATTGACGTAACCCGCTCTTTGAGGGCGGTAGTATCATCCGTCCGTTTGTTTTTAACCGCGATATCCAATCCATGATAAAGCAGAATCATGTTGCCGGATGCTTTTGTGTTATTTGCCGTAAAGCTAAAATTCATTTGGTCTATCCTGCCTGAAGTTGCATAGATAAAGGCATTTTTCTCGAGCATCGGATTCAAAATGTCTATATCCATCTCCGAAAGCGATCCATTTAATGAGAATGTATTTTGACGATCGAACAATCTCCCTTTTAATAAAATTGTCATCCTGGCTTTCCCCATTAACCTGGCTTCCGCATTAATATTCAAATAACCCTTTTCTGTTTTGTAAACAGTGTCGTTCGTTATTTTATATATTTTGGCATTGAACTCATTAAAAGTGAGCGTCCCTGGCTCGTTTGCTTTCTCCGCATGTTCGGTATAAGAGATATTCCCACTCAGAAGTCCAATTGAATCAATGTTAATCATTGCGGGATAATCGTAAATCATCTCCTGAAATGTCTTCTTTTTTATATGATGGAATTTTTTTCGTTTGTCTCGAAATGCGTTCACCTCCAGATTTCCGATTTCGACATAGGAGCTAACCAGTTTTTTTGACTGTAAATATCCTGTTGCAGAAAAATTGTGAAGGTAAATATTGCTCATTCTGGCTTCAATGCGGTCGGTTTGATATTTATGACGTGATGTGAATTCATATTCCTTGTAATTTGGAAGAATGGAAAAGCTATCGGCCTTTAGCGTATTTAAATCTTCTGTACAGTGTATACCGCTGGCAATATAGGTGTACATGCTGTCAGCTGAAACGGAAAGGAATTCTTTGGCATTGAAATCAATTTGTTTAAAAATACCGATGTTTAAGGTGTCCTGTTTTTCAACCTTTAAGTCTGATATTTTAAAAATGCCTTCTTTCACTGAATAAGCCGCAGCGTTTAACGTATTTTGTATTGCTAATTTAATATTATCAAATCGTATGCTGTCGATCCGGATGTTTAAGGAAGAAATCATTGGCGGTTTCTCTTCTTCCGGAAATGGGATCTTACCCCTGATCACTGTATTCGAGATGATTACTTTATTGATGGCGATGTCTTTTTTGAAGATGGCTTTCCAAAAACCAATTCCTTTGAGTTTGACGGAAGCGATCTGCCCATTTAAAACGCTGTCAACTCCTGTCCCAACTTTAGGGTGCAAGGTTATACTGTCCAGTTCGATCGATGATGTAAATACAAAAATGTGAACCTTATCGATCTCAACGACATAGTCTTTACTTTTTTCGTTAAATTTTGATTCTATTTTGTTTCCGATCCATGGCTCAACAACCACTTTTGTTACAATTAGAAGCAACACTACAAAGACAACAATCCCGGTTATAATTTTTAGGTAAATGCTTTTTCTCATAATTTGAAGTTAAGTTTTGATACCGACCGCTACTGATTGTTCGCCGATTCAAAATTCTGACTTTACAAATCTACCACTGTCCGGTTTCAAAAACGTTACACAATTAATAAAACGATTTACATCATTCACACAATTGAAAGCCGGAGTTCGGAAAAGAAAGCCCCTGTTTTGGACATTCGGCTACCATCTTTCATCTACCGATTGCTTATTATCATCTATCAACATGTGTGAATCTTGTAAAGATATCTGGGAATTTTGTAACAAATTCCTGATCAATGCTGCTCAACTTTGCATTATTCTGATTCTTTAATTCCGATCAATTTAAAACGGGCAAAATGAAAGGCATTTATAGAATTAAAAGAACCAATGTTTAGTCCGGTTAATTAGGGAATTGGAAACGCCGCGGAAAAATAATACACTTCCTGGTAGAGCGTCTGTATACGCTTTTATTAATGCGGACCTCCACCAATGATGGATGCCGTGCAAAAGCAATTATCGAACCTTGGAATCAGTAAAAAATCGATTACGGTAGAAAAATTTTAATACGGGCAATCGGTAATTACTAAACAGTTATTGTTTCAGCGTATTAAAATAATTTACGAAAAACGGAAATACAATTTTTATGGAAAAACGAAAGCTCGTGGTTATTGGAGGTGATGCGGCCGGAATGAGTGCAGCATCAAAGGTAAGAAGAACTCATAAAACGTGGGAAATTGTTGTTTTTGAACGTGGCAAGTATACATCATATGCCGCTTGCGGGATGCCATATTATATTGCAGGTAAGGTTGAGTCAGCAGATGACCTGATAGCCCGTAAGCCGGAAGAGTTTCGCGAAAAACAGAATATCGATGTTCGGACCCTGCACGAAGTTGTGGAAATTGATCCGGGTAAAAAACGTGTCCGCGTCAGAGATCTGGAAAAAGAGACGGAGTTTTGGGAAAGTTATGATGATCTGCTGATTACCACCGGAGCCTCTCCGGTAAGACCTGAAGTTGCAGGGATTGATGCTGATGGTATTTTTGGATTGTCCACCCTTCAGAGCGGACTAAATGTTTTTGACTACATGCGCGATCACCGGCTAAAAAATGCGGTTATAGTGGGAGGTGGGTATATCGGCATTGAAATGGCTGAAGCTCTTCTGGAAAGGAACATGAAAGTCTCCCTTCTGGATATGGCTTCAGAAGTGATGGTTACGATGGATCCCGACATAGGCAGGCTAATCTCCGTATATATGCGCGATATTGGCGTGGATTTATACCTCAATGAGAAACTTGATCACTTTGAATCCGAAATGGGCAAAGTAAGTGGCATTGTTACTAACAAAAGAACCCTTGATGCCGACCTCATTATTTTAGGTATGGGAACAAAACCAAATACATCGCTTGCTTTGAAAGCTGGTATTGAGCTTGGTGCGAAAGATGCGATACGGATTAACAAAAAAATGGAAACTTCTGTGGCGAATATTTGGGCAGCAGGCGATTGTGCCGAATCTTTTCACCTGGTTTCGGAACAACAGGTTCACATTGCGTTGGGAACAGTTGCCAACAAACAAGGGCTTATTGTTGGAGAAAATATCAGTGGTGGAAATTCAGAATTCCCGGGAGTGGTAGGTACCGCCATCACCAGGATAAAGGATTTTGAAATATCACGCACCGGTCTTAATGAAAAGGAGTTGAAGGAACTTGGTATTCCTTATAAAACCTTAACTATTATCAGCAGTACCTTGCCCGGTTATTATCCGGGTGCTGGGGAGATCAACGTGAAATTGTTGGTTGAAAAGGTGAGCGGGCGATTGCTGGGCGGTCAGATTGTTGGTAAACAGGGAGCTGCCAAAAGGATTGATACATTGGCAACGGCTATTACTGCCCGGATGACGGCCAGGGATCTTGCGTTTTTGGATCTGTCGTATGCACCGCCTTTTTCACCGGTTTGGGATCCTTTACAGATTGCTGCCAGAGGTCTATTTTAAACTTGAGTTTTGATAATCAACTAATTGAAGTTCTAATTTTAGGTCAGAAGAAATCAAAAGAGAACGGATTATTAAAAACAAAACGTTAAGATTCATTGTTGTATTTACGTTGCTAATAATGTCTTTAACGGTAAGTTCAGGCAGTACAAACGGCGAAATATTTAAAACGTGTATGAGTTTAGGAATTTTTATTGTCGTTGCAATAATTATAGTTGTAATCCTTTTTTACGGTTTGGGAAAAGGAAAGATTCTTGAAAAATTTAAACATTTCGCTGATAAATGTGTGAATCTTGTAACTCATGACCAAAATTTTGTAACATTTAACATGTTTGGGGTGCTTAACTTTGTTCTATTAAAATTTATTAAAACTCTTTAATAAAATGGAAAATCATTTTAAAGAAAAGCAATGTTCAATCTGGAATCTTGCAAACTTCAAGGTGACCTTCAATCGAATTGAAAAGTGCATTTAAAATTTAGTCAATGAAAAAGTCAACTGATAAAAAGAAGGCGACAGAAGCCAGGGCAGAATATATTAAAGTAGCCCCTAATGTACACCTTCATGTTACAGATGCGGGCAATGGAAGACCAATTGTTTTAATTCCCGGCTGGCCACTCAGTGATGAAATGTATGAATACCAATACAACGATCTGATAAACAAAAATTTTCGTGTGATTGGTATTACATTGCGAGGTTTTGGGAAATCGGATAAACCATATGGAGCCTACGATTACGATGTTCATGCAGCTGACATCAAAAAAGTTTTAAGCAAAATCAATATTAAAGACGCTGTTTTAGGAGGTTTTTCCATGGGTGGTGCCATTGCAATCCGTTACATGGCAAAATACAAAGGGAACCGTGTTTCGAAATTAGTTTTGTGCGGTGCTGCTGCTCCTATTTGGACTCAACGGAGCGATTTTCCATATAATCTTCCCCAAAGCGCCGTTGATGACTTAATTAAGCTGAATAATCAGGACCGGCCAAAACTCCTTGCTAATTTTGCAAAGATATTCTCTGCTACCGAAACCGCATTAAATAAAGGGTTGGGAGGCTGGTTAAATGGAATTGGTTTAAGTGCGTCATCGTATGCAACAGCTCAATGTTTAATCGCTTTGCGCGATACCGATCTGAGGAAAGATCTGGATAAAATAAAGGTTCCGACACTTATTTTGCATGGTTTAAAAGACAAAATATGTTCTTTTGATTTGGCCGGACAGATGAATACTGCAATCGCGGGTTCACAGCTTGTGCCGTTTGAGAACAGTGGTCATAGCCTATTTCTGGAAGAAACTCAAAAATATAACGCGGAACTTATTAAATTTGCTGAGAAATAAGATAAAATGAAAGGTTTAAAAACCTCACTTATTTACAGTTAAATTTGGATAATTCGTTTCATCTTTAATGCAAAGTATTAATCTTAATTCAATATATTTAATTTTCTATCATGAAAAAATTTAGTTTAAGTGTTTTAGCAATGTTTATGTGCTTCGCATTCGCGTTTGCACAGGAACCGGAGAAATCTGAGCCTCATAATAACTGGGAACTTGGTGTTAATGTTGGTGTTGCTAATTTTGCGGGTGAGTACAATATGTTTAAAGAGGCTCGCTTTAACCATTTCAATCACTGGAACAGCAATATGAACCTGGGTTTTGGTTTATTGGTGAAAAAGAATTTTTCGCATGTATTTGCTGTAGAAGGTGCCTGGAATTATTCAAATCTTACAGGTTCTTGGAAGTTTGATAATCGTGCGATGCCTGATTTTCATACCCGTGTAAATGAATTTGATGTGAATAGCGTTTGGAACATCAATAATTTGTTCTCGAAGAATAAATTTGAACGTAAGATTTACTGGTATGCTAAAATTGGTTTGGGTATTGCCAATTTAAAAGCCATTACAGCTGCGACTCCGTTAAATGACCAGCATTGGAAATTTCCTACCATTCCCCTTGGTACAGGTGTTGCATTTCGTTTGAACGAAAATTTGAGGTTAAATATCGGAACTCAGTGGAGTTGGATCAATACCGACAGACTTGACGGACGCAGAACAGACATGACATCCGGAAATGTTAAAGCAGGAAATTCGGAAGCTGATATTTTTGGAACAAAACTTTATACACATGTTGGTCTTTCTTACACTTTTAGAAAGAAGAAAAAACCAGTTCCTGTCGTTATCGTAGAACCAGCACCAATACCGGAACCAATACCGGAACCAAAACCAGTTCCAAAAGTAGAAGTAGTTCCTGAGGTGGTATTTGTTCAGCCAGCAGTGGTTGGTAATACTTATAAAATCGAGTTCGGATTAAACTTTGGATTTGACAAGTATAACCTTGATGGAAAATCTTCATCAGAACTTGACCGATTGGTGAAAGATTTGATAGACAATCCAACTGTTGATGTTGAAATCACAGCGCATACCGATTGCAGAGGTGCAGCAGCTTATAATATGACCCTTTCTGAAAAGCGTGGTAAATCTGTTAAAGATTACTTGATTGGAAAAGGAATCAGCGCTTCGAGAATTAAAGTTACAGCAATGGGTGAAACAATGTTAACAAACAAGTGTGCTGACGGCGTTCCTTGTACAAAAGCTGAACATGCTGCAAACCGCAGAGCTGAAGCAACAATTGTTATCTGGAAGAAAGAATAAGACATTTGTCTGATTAATGGTAATAAGTCTATAAAATTAAAGAGAGGTTGCCAGTTGGCAGCCTCTCTTTTTTAAACAAGATTCATTCTCTAAATTGAACACTTTCAGACTTGATGTGTTAATTTTCAAATAATCGAAACTTCTATCTTGGAAAAGGCTTATCACTCATTTTCACTGGAAGGTAGTTTAACAATATGGAAACAAATATTAATCGAAGTGAAAACGCCATGCGTGATGAAAAGTTAGTCATCGCTGCATGTTCGGGTGATGATACGGCATTTTCTCAGCTGATGAACCTGTACAAGGATGCTATACACTTCATGCTTCTAAAAATGGTTAATTATAAAATTGACGTTGATGATCTTGTTATTGAATCGTTTGGAAAGGCGTTTACAAATATTCATCAATATAATAATCAGTTTGCCTTTAGTACATGGCTGTACAATATTGCGGTCAACCAGGCGATCGATCATATGCGTAAAAAAAGGGTAATTACGGTTCCTCTTGAATCAACACCTGAAACCGATGGATGGATTGGAATCGGATATGATATCACCTTAAAGGCTTCCGCTGATAATCCCGAGGAGGCTTTAATCCGGAAGCAAAATGCGGTGCTCCTCCGAAAGTCAGTTGCCTGTCTTAAGCCAAAGTACCGGAAAATACTCGAAATGCACTATTTCAATGAATATTCATATATTGAAATTGCTGAGAAACTAAAACTGCCTTTGGATACTGTTAAAGTTCAGCTGTACCGATCGCGTGAATTACTTATTGAACATCTCAAAAGCAACGAAATTCGCAGGATGGACATCAGTTAATGTGTTGAATAATGAAAGAAGTACGGGAAATGATTGTTAAACAACATTTGATCCGGAAGTTCTTTAAATTTTTTTAATTTGCAATTTATGCAGGAATTGAAAAATAAAGGCGCTGTAAATGACCATCTGGCAAATGAACGTACCTATCTTGCATGGATACGAACAAGTCTTGGAATCATGGTCTTTGGTTTCGTAGTGGTCAAGTTTTCATTATTTATAAAGCAAGTCCCGCTGTTGCTTGGCAAAGCAGATCTTCTTCCGCAAAAAGGGTATTCTTCATTTTTAGGAATCGTAATCGTTCTGGTCGGCGCGATTACTGCAATTCTGTCATACATCCGTTACAGACAGACTGAAAAACAATTGAGAACGGGACAATATGAGCATTCGACAGGATTGATCACCGTCCTAACAGGATTTATCCTGTTGGTCAGTATATTTCTTGTCGCATACCTTATACAAAGTACTTATTAATGAATCCCTCATCATCAAATGCCCGCCACTGAATCCTTGTATCTGTGAGGGCCGGTTGTGGCTATTTAAAACAAATTATCTAATAATGAAATTTCGCATCCTATATATCTTCCTGTTTTTGCTTACGTTTATGCATGTCGGTGCCCAGGAGATCTTTACTCCACCCGTTAAGCACAATACTGCGTTTAAATCAGGCGAAAACCTTACTTACCAGATCAGGTATGGTTTAATCATTGGCGGAACCACAACACTATCCCTCAAAGAGGTGGTTTACGATGAAAAATTTGTATACCATGCCCTGGCAATCGGGCAAACTTCAGGAATGGCCGACAAAATTTATGAAGTCAAGGATATTTACGAAAGCTGGTTCGACAAGGAGACCAACATGCCCTATAAACAAGTACGCAACATTAAAGAGGGCAGTTACAAGTGGTACAATGAAGTAACTTACAACCGCGAAAACAATACGGTTCATTCAATGAAAACAGGTATTCACGAGGTTCCCGAAAAGATTCTCGATTTAGCTTCGGCCTTTTACTACCTGAGGCGGATCGATTTCTCGGAGATCACCAGGGGAGATGTTATATTTGTGAACATGTATTTTTCTGATGAGATATTTCCCTTTCGATTAAAATACAAGGGGCGGGAAAATGTTAAAACAAAATTTGGGAAAATCAAGTGCTTTAAGATTAGCCCTGTGGTAGAAGTAGGGCGCATGTTTAAAGCAAAGGATGATTTAACGGTCTGGTTTACCGATGATGGTAATTGCATCCCTGTTTTGGTTAAAATGGACATTCGTTACATTGGCGCTGTTTATTTGGAACTCATTAAATATCAGAATACAGTAAATCCAATGATCTTTCAAAAGTAAAACTTGCAAACTTGTTAATTACCTGGAACCGGTGGCTGCAACTTCACATTTTTACGAATAATAACCTCGCTTTGGTTAATCAAGAAATTGCACGCTGTTTAAATCATAATTGGAAACCAACGGAATCTTTCATCAAATTATTTTTACATATTTTTATTACGGATAAAAATTTCACTGGGAAATCAAAAGTTAAAGCAATTATTATATTTGTACTGAATTAATAGGATGCTTTTATACATACGCACAAGACGATTAGGCATGTATGGGGTTGTCAAATTGATGAATGTGTAGCAGTAATTAAAAAGTACTATGCAGCCAGTAAAAGAATTGGTCGAAGGGCTTGATATTTTAGATTCATTTTTAACCCAACATGGGTTTGAATTTGATAAATACGAAAACGAAAAAGGTTCGGGCGGACAATTCACTGTGGCTACATTTGTAAAAGGACACAAAAAATTCATTCTCAATTATCACTCTTCTATTAGACAAGTTTTATACCAATTTGATAAAGCAACCGTCTGTCACGACTTTTATATTGACCAGCTCAGGTTTACCAATAAGAAAAAACTTCCCGATTTTCATTCAGAAGATAAACATTTAGCCTTCAAATGCCTGTTACACGACTTTGAACTTTTGATCGAAGATTTCTTCGATGGTGAATGCCAAAGGCTTAAAGTGTTTTCAAACCTTCAGGGCAACGTCATCACCGAATATGGCGGGAAAGCCCGTGATGAATATAAACAGAAAATTGACTGCGCCAGAATTGAAGAAGCGCGGCAGAAATTCAGAAACAAAGATTTCAAAAGTAGTCTGGAAATTTACGGGACCGTTGAACTTCGAAGCTTACTGAATGACCTCGACGGCCGGTTGATCAAATACTGTGAACACACAATTAATACTAAAGAATAGCGAACCTGAACAACACAGTTGATCGCTGTTTGTACTTCGTCCTTTAACCCCTGACTTTACAAAGACCTCCTGATCACTTTACGCGCTGATTATTCCTTATGAATTTTATTGATTTCCTTAGAAACCGAATGTCGGTACACTAAAAAACCAACAACCATCTTTCCTCACATACAAAAACTTTCATTAATCAGTTTTGCCATTACAGGACAAAACTAATGATGAATTTCAAACTTTTACCGGGCTGCTATTCAGACTGAAAATTTTATAAGGTCTCTTAATGTACGTTAATGATCGTTAAGTAATTATTAATGATCTGAATCTTCACGATTTCTTCATTCTTGCACTAATATTTTTGATACGTAAATTATTTTAAATTTTTTGATAATGAAACGAGCATGTTCGTTAACACATTCACGGTTGGAAGTATCACATGCGAGTTCCATCCGGCTTTAAAAAACAAAAAGATGAAAAAGTTAGCAGTTTTACCATTAGCAGTCCTGATCTTCCTTGCAATGGGACAAGTTCAGGCCATCACGCTGACTCCGAAAAACGTAAACACAACGAGCAGAGCAGCTAAAAATGTATCAAGGGCCGAAAGGCGCGAACTTCGAAAACTCGAAATATCTAATAGTGTGAGCACCCTAACAAAGGATGACTTTTATGCCGATTTTGGTGATGTACCTGGTGTAAACTGGCATCGTTCTGATTATTATGACGAAGGCACTTTCGTCAAAGATGGACATCAGGAAACCGCTTTCTATGATTTTTATGGCAAGTTGGTTGGAACTACAACACTCAAAACTTTCGCTGATCTGCCAGCCAGCGGTCAGAAGCGAATAAATGCCAAGTACAAAGGCTATGAAAAAGGACCAGTTATCTTCTTTGAGGATAATGAATATAACGATACAGATATGATGCTCTATAATACCCAATTCCAGGATGAAGACAATTACTTTGTCGAACTGAAAAAAGGAACTGAGCGATTGATTGTCAGATCTGATGCGATAGGAGACATTTCCCTATTTAAA
>Ga0209585_10000319_pt1 | contig 18647 bp, 11 predicted proteins | sample NGEPerone_FD_185491 | JGI IMG/M metagenome (GOLD analysis project Ga0209585, IMG submission 185491) | Arctic peat soil microbial communities from the Barrow Environmental Observatory site, Barrow, Alaska, USA - NGEE Permafrost154B-one... | ecosystem: Environmental > Terrestrial > Soil >... | reverse complement strand
CCGATCAACAACGGGGGCGCCGGCGCTTCGGCGACGGCCACTCTGAAGATCCTCAGTGTCGCCCTCGACACCTTCGGCGCCGGCTACACGTCCGCCCCGACGGTGACCATCAGCGACGCCCTGGGGAACGGCGGCGGCGCGACCGCTGGGGCAGCCGTTGACAACGGCGTCGTCTCCGCGATCAACGTCACCACGCCCGGCTCGGGCTACATCACCGGCGGTGGCATCGAGAAGTTCAAGGACGACCTCCCCGGCCTCTGCGACCCCGCCAGCGTGGCTGGGTGCCCGACGGGCGCCGGCGCCAAGTACATCCCGCTCGCGGTGCCGGAAAACAAGAAGTACAACGGCATCGCCGCCGACGAGTACGAGATCGGTCTCGTCCAGTACCGCACGAGTTTCTCGTCCGACATGCCGGCGACCCTGGTGCGCGGCTACGTGCAGCTCGAGACGCCTTCGTGGCTGACCGCCCATCCTGGCGTGAGCCAGCACTTCCCGCTGGTCAACGAGAAGCTCAATGGGACCAGCACCGCGGTCCTCATCGGCGGCGTCCAGGCCTACGCCGTGACCCCGCCGCAGTGGCTCGGCCCGACCATCGTGGCCACCAAGAACAAGGCGGTCCGCGTCGTGTTCCACAACCTCCTGCCCACCGGCAACGATGGCGACCTGTTCCTGCCGGTCGACACCACGCTCATGGGCTCGGGGATGGGACCGATGGCGATGCCCGACCCGGTCAACGATGGCAGCGTCCTCGACGCGGTGCGCAACCCGGTCTGCAGCGAGTACCCGAAGGATCCGGGGTGTTTCAAGGACAACCGCGCCACGCTGCATCTGCACGGCGGCACCACGCCGTGGATCAGCGACGGCACGCCGCACCAGTGGATCACGCCCGCCAATGAGACCACCGCCTGGCCGCAGGGCGTGAGCGTCCGGGACGTGCCCGACATGACCCCGAAAGACGTCCCCAACGACGGCGTCCAGACCTTCTACTACACCAACCAGCAGAGCGCGCGGCTGATGTTCTACCACGACCACGCCTGGGGCATCACGCGCCTCAACGTCTACGCCGGCGAGGCTGCCGGATACCTGATCTCCGACAACACGGAGAAGAAGCTCATCAACAACGGCACCATCCCGGGCGCCGCCGACACGATCCCGCTCGTCGTCCAGGACCGCACCTTTGTGCCCGCCGACGCGCAGATGTTCAACCAGCCCGCGAGCGGCAACGTCACCAGCTACGGCCAGGATCCCACTTGGGACAAGACCCGCTGGGGCGGCAAGGGCAGCCTCTGGTTCCACCACGTGTACATGCCGGCGCAGAACCCCGGCGACCCCGGCGGCATGAGCGCCTACGGACGCTGGATGTACGGCCCCTGGTTCTGGCCGCCAGCGGCGGACACCAGGTACGGACCCATCGACAACCCATACTACGACCCGAACTGCAACCTCGACGTCCCGTCAACCTGGACATATCAGACCGACCCGTTCTGCGAGCCACAGCAGATCCCCGGCACGCCGAACATCTCGGTCGGCATGGAGCAGTTCAACGACACACCGATCGTCAACGGGGTCGCCTATCCTAAGGTGACGCTCGAGCCGAAAACGTACCGGCTGCGCATGCTGAATGCGGCCAACGACCGCTTCTTCAGCTTCCAGTGGTACGTCGCCGACCCGTCGACGGGGACGCTGAGCGAAGTCGCGCTCAACCCCGCCGAGCTGGCGGCGGCGCAGACCGATCTGAACGTGTCCCCGACTCCTGTCCAGGGCGCCGCGACCGCGGGTCCCGATTGGATCCAGATCGGCTCCGAGGGCGGCTTCCTGCCGGCGCCGACGGTCGTCGACGGCCAGCAGCCGACCACGTGGATCACGGACCCGACGCGGTTCGACGTCGGCAACGTCGACAAGCACTCGCTCCTCCTGGCGCCTGCCGAGCGGGCCGACGTGATCGTCGACTTCTCGAAGTTCGCCGGCAAGACGCTCATCCTCTACAACGACGCTCCCGCCGCCTTCCCGGCGCGCGTGCCGTCCTACGACTACTACACGGGCGCTCCGGACCAGAGTCCGAACGGCGCCGCCAACATCCTGCCCGGGTACGGGCCCAACACCCGCACGATCATGCAGGTGACCATCGCCGGGACCCCGGCGCCGGCGTTCAACCTGACGGCGCTGCGGACCGCTTTCGGCCACAAGGCTGACGGATCCGGCGTGTTCGAGTCCGGGCAGCACCCGATCATCGTCGGGCAGTCCGCCTACAACTCCGCCTACGGCACGAGCTTCAGCTCGGGCAGCAACTGCAACGCCATCGGCGGCACGCTGGAGATCTGCGACGGCCTCGTGCGCGTCAACGACACCATGACCTTCGGGTTCAATACGCTCAAGGCGCCAACCACCAAGACGACGATGCCCCTCCAGCCCAAGGCCATCCACGACGAGATGAACGCGACGACGTTCGACGAGTTCGGGCGGATGCAGGCGAACCTGGGCGTCGAGGCGCAGCCTCCGACGCCGGGTCTGCAGAACGTGACCCTGTACCCGTTCGTGAACCCGGCGACGGAGCTCATCGACGGCACCAACCTGCCGAAGAACGTCGTGACCTACGACGTCAACGGCGAGCCGGCGGGTGACATCAAGATCACGCCGATGTCGGATGCTACCGACGGAACGCAGATCTGGCGGATCACGCACAACGGCGTCGACACGCACCCGATCCACTTCCATCTGTACGACGTCCAGGTCCTGAACCGGGTCACCTGGGACAACATCATCATCCCGACGGAGCCGAGCGAGCTCGGCTGGAAGGACACCGTCCGCATCAGCCCGCTCGAGGACACCATCGTCGCCCTGCGGCCGATCGTTCCGCAGGTCCCGTGGGAGGTGCCGAACTCGATCCGTAACCTCAACCCGAGCATGCCCACCGGATCGACGGCGATGTTCAACAACATCGATCCGCAGGGCAACCCGACGGCAGCCATCACCAACCAGCTCGTCAACTTCGGCTGGGAGTACGTCTATCACTGCCACATCCTGAGCCACGAAGAGATGGACATGATGCGGCCGGTGTCGCTGGCGCTCCCGCCGCTCAAGGCGGACGGGCTCACGAACACGCTCACCGGCACAGGGACCAGCCGGAGGGCCGTCCTGACCTGGAACGACAACTCGATCACCGAGACGGCGTTCCTGGTGCAGCGGTCGACCAACCTCGGCAGCACCTGGACCACCTTCGCGACCATCAACTCGCCACTCAACCTGCCGAACATCCACCAGTCGAGGACCTACACCGACCCCTCGACGTTCAATCCGCTCACCACGGTGCGCTACTACCGGATCGTCGCCCAGAACACGGTGGGCTACGGGGCGGAGTTCCCGACCATGACGGTGCAGTCCGTCTCCGCCAGCCGCGTCGTCGGCCCGAGCTTCGACATCACGGCCAGCGCGGGCGCCAACGGCAGCATCACGCCGACCGGCGTGGTCACCGTGGGCACAGGCGGCAGCCAGACCTTCACGATCGCGCCCAACGCCAACTACCGCATTCTCGATGTGCTTGTCGACGGCGTTTCGAACCCGGCAGCGGTGTCGTCGGGCACGTTCACGTTCTCCAACGTGCTGGCGCCCCACACGATCAGCGCGACGTTCTCGGCAAGCGCGGCCACCATCACGGCGACCTCGGGAGCCAACGGCAGCGTCACGCCGCCCGGCGTGCAGACCGTGGCGACAGGCGGCAGTCAGACCTACTCCATCACCGCGAACCCCGGCTATCACGTGCTCGACGTGCTCGTGGACGGTGGCTCAGTGGGCGCCGTGACGACGTACACGTTCACGAACGTGACGGCGAACCGCACGATCAGCGCGACGTTCGCGTCGAACGTGCCTACGAGCATCAGCGTGACCGCCCCGCCTACTGGCGGCAGCTACCTCCAGAACTCCAGCCTCCCGGTCACCTGGACGACCAACACCGCGGTGGGCGCCGGCCAGTTCGCCGTGTGGGCCGACAGCGGCACGGGCTGGTATGCGACCAAGACGCTGCTCGCCAACGGCAGCGGCAGCTACTCGACCAGCCTCACCCTCAACGTACCGACCGGCTCCACCTACAAGGTGCGCGTCGGCTACCGCGCGACCCCCGGCAGCGGCGCCTGGACCGTCTACGGCCTCAGCGCCGGGACCTTCACGGTCACGGAGCCCCTGGCGATCAGCGTCACCGCCCCCAGCGGCGGCGGCACCTACAACGTGGGCAGCAGCCTGCCCGTGACCTTCACCGACAACAAGGCCCTCTCCGGCGGCCAGTTCGCCGTGTGGGCCGACAATGGCACGGGCTGGTACGCCACCAAGACGCTGCTCGCCAACGGCAGCGGCAGCTACCCGACCAGCCTCACCCTGAACGTGCCCACCGGCTCCACCTACAAGGTACGCGTCGGCTACCGCGCGACCCCCGGCACGGGGAGCTGGACCGTCTACGGCCTCAGCGCCGGGACCTTCACGGTAAAGGCGCCCTGAACCGAGGCCGCTCAGCGGGCTGCCCTCGCGGCTGAGCCTGCAAGAGACAGCGCTCCGCGGGAAGACAAGGCGGGCGCCGGGCTGGAGCGGCCGGGCGCCCGCTGTCTGTTTCTCTAGATCGAGTTGCCTGTCAAGGCGGTGCGTGCCGGTGACGAGCCGCGGGCCGCGACGAGCGTGCCAAGACGTCCGTGACAGGGTAGGCTGAGGCGCCGGGTTGCAGGTGCAAGATGCGCACCCCGGACAGGTTCGGTGGGTGCATGTCCGCCAGATCCAGCGGGAGGATGAAGTGGCACTGGTCGGTCTCTGGGCGGTGGTGGCTATCTGTGTGGGGATCATGCCTGTGTTGGACTTCTATCTCCGGTGTATGTCCCCGGCAGGACTCCTTGCCTAGCAGCAGTCGGTCCGAGAGCGCCGTGTGAGCGAGAACCTCACCGCTCAGACCATGCACGGCACCAAGTGGACGTACCTGTCCACGGTCGTGAGTTTCGTCATGCAGCTCGTCCTCACGGCCATTCTCGCGAGGCTTCTCGCGCCTGCGGCGTTCGGGCTGATCGCAATGGCGTGGCTCGTGCTGCGTTTCGGCCAGTACTTCGCCCAAATGGGAATCGGTCAGGCGATCGTGCAGCGCCAGGAGATCTCGCGAGCTCACATCGCTGCCGGCTTCTGGTCATCTGTTGCCGTGGGTGCAGTCTTCAGCCTTGCGGTGTGGGTTGCTGCTCCGTTGGCATCAGTGCTGTTCGAATCGCCGCAACTCGTTCCAGTCCTTCGTGCGATGGGACTCACGTTCGCGCTCAGCGGAACATCGGCTGCCGCGGGGGCGCTGTTGCGTCGCCAGATGCGCTTTCGGGGCATGGCTATCGCCGACATGGCCGCGTACGCGGCAGGGTACGGTGTCGTCGGCGTAACACTCGCGCTTTCGGGTTGGGGTGTGTGGAGCCTGGTGGCCGCGTCACTGGGTCAGGCAGCGGTAGTGACTGTCGCCTACAACGCGCTTGCGCGACCCAGCGTCGTCCCGGTGCTGAACTGGCGGCCCTATCGGGATCTGCTGGGCTTCGGGTCTCTCGTGTCTGTGATCTCGTTCCTCGAATTCGTGAACGCGAATCTCGACACCCTGGCGGTGGGGCGCATCGCAGGGCCGACGTCGCTTGGATACTACTCGCGAGCGTTGAGTCTGACGGGCCTCCCTCTCGTGTACATGGGTACGAGCCTATCGCGAGTGCTCTTTCCGTCGTTCAGCAAGATTCAAGCCGAGACGGCACGGCTCGGCCGCGCCTACTTGTCGGTCATAACGGTGTTCGCTGGCGTAGGTCTGCCCATCGCTTTTGGGATGTCGGGGGCGGCGCGAGAGATCGTCACCGTAGTGCTCGGGCCCCAATGGAGCCCGTCCGTTCCGGTCATGCGGCTTGTGGCCGTCGGCTCGGCGGCAGCATTGCTCTCTCATTTCGCAGGCATCACCTTGGAAGCCACGGCTCGGCTCAAGGAGAAGGTCATCGTGCGGCTGACCCAGCTTGTGGTTTTCGCGACTCTCTTGCTCGTACTGGGCCGATATGGCCTCACGGGGTTCGCGCTGGCCTTTGTCGTGTCCGAGTCGTTTGTCTATGTTCTTCTTGCATGGCGAGTGACCGTCGACTTGGAGATGAGCGCTTCAGAGGCCATAGGGGCGCACGCGACAGGTTTGGTCGGCGGTCCGTTCGCTTGGGCAGCACTCTTGGGGGAATCGTGGCTAGGCCTATGGCTCGGCCTGCCGGCGCCAATCGTTCTCGCGGTCCAATGCGCAACTGGTATGCTGGTGTTAGTGATCACGTCCCTATTCGTGGGCAGCGGGGGTGTCGTTCGAGTCCTGGATGCAAGGACTCAGGGTGTGGTGCTGTGGCCCTTTGCCGCCCGCATGCTCGGCTGGGGCATGGGCGTCGTGGAGAAGAGGGACAAAACATCCGCGTGATCTCGCTTGAGATCGTCGGCGTCCCGAAGGGATGTTCCTTGGCCCGCGCCGCGCGACGACTCCTGGCGCATCGCGCGATGGGTCTGGAGCAATCAGGGTTGACCGTTCATAGGCATCGCACTATCGAACGGCCGGCAGCCTGGAACTGCCCGGAGCCAGAACCGTTCTGACGGGGGGACGATGCGACTGCTCCATATCCTCAATGCCATCGAGTTCTCCGGCGCCGAAACGATGATCGCGGGCAGTGCGGCCGACTTCGCGGCGCACGGCGTCGAGGTCCACTGTCTGTCGACGGGGCGTGTCGAGGGCTCGTATGCGGATACGGTGCGTGAAGCCGGAGTCTTCGTGCATCATGTTCCCGACAAGCCGCTTGCGTTCTTCTGGCTTCGCCTCCTTGCCATTCTGCTTTCGGAACGATTCGACGTAGTCAACGTACACCGCGAGCGTAGGTCGTTCTGGTTTCTGCTGTGCGCTCGCGCCGCTCGCGTGCCGACGGTCGTTCGCACCGTGCACAATGTCTTTCCGTACACGGGATTCCGTAGGCTGGTGCGTGGCGTCCAGCGGAGATCCGCGGATGGCATCCTTCGCGTGCGCTTCATCTTCGTTGGGCCAACGGTGACTCGCAATGAGCAAGAGCGATTCGGTACAGTTGGTCGTCAGATTACGAACTTCGTTGATGAACGCAGGTTCTTCCCGGCGCGCACCGCCGAAGAGAGGTTGAGCGCCCGATCCCTGCTGGGCATCGCGAAGGACGCATTCGTCTTGGTGAGCATTGGCGCATGCACTGATGTGAAGCGCCAAGGTGATGCCCACGGCCAGAGCTGAAGGCAAGCCGCCCGCTGACCGCCACGTTTCGTCGTGTGAAGGGAGACACGACCGATTGATCGGCGACACTGTGGTTGGGGTCTGCGCGTAGCTGGCGCCGGCGGTCGCCTACGAGGCCGAGTCCATTGGCTACGAGCAGGTTCGCGCGCTAGACGCCGCCGGCGTACCCTGCCCGGTAGCCGCGCCCTCGCACTCGCACATCCCGCGCGACCTCGGCGGGTACGCCAAGACCGACTGGCCTCGGTACAGACAGACGAGTCGGGCAAGGGATGTATCTCTCGAGAACTTGGATTCGAAGAAGGATCGTGCGTGCTGACGCATGAATGACCGCTCAGCAGCGCTTTTTGCCGCGAAGTCTCTCACTGCGTCAGAAACCCTCCCCTTCTCTGGATCGAGCCAGTATCCGTAGATCCGCTGATGGGAGGGTTTGAAGTCCTTCATGCCCCAACCGTCGAAGAGTATTGCAGGCAGACCGCACGCGATACCCTCGATTATCACGTCTCCCAAGCCTTCCCATCTCGAAGACAGCACAAGGCAATCCGAAGCCCAGTAGATGGCCCGGAGGTCTTTTTGGTACGGGAGGAAGATGACATTCTCCTGGATGCCTAAGTTACGGACGTAGGCCCTCTCCGAGTCGGTCTCACTTCCGCTACCCCGGTGAAGAAGTCTTACGAAAGACTCCTCAGAGGTCGTCTCCGCGACCGCATCGAAAACGTCCACGTGGCGCTTCTTCTCATTGCATGTTCCCACAACGCACAAGACAAGTTCGTTTCTCGACAAGCCAAACCGACGCCTCGCAAGGTCGCGTTCGACCTGCGAGGGCGGGCGAAAGACGTCATCATCGATCCAATTGTAGATCACGGTGCACGGATTCGAGAAGTACATGAGCTCAACTTCCCTGACGGAGTCGCCTATGGCAACGCCAGACACGCCTAGGACTCTTCGTGCAATTAGCCGCTGGATTCTCCGAATCAACCTCTTGGAGCTGGAGTACTGAAGGAAGACGTCGTGGTAGGTTCGCACGAGCTTCGCCCGTGAGGCCAGACGGGCGACTAGTGCGTGATAGAAGTAGGCCCGCTCGCGGTGGATGTGTATGACATCGAAATCCTGGCGCCTAAGGAAGGCGAAGAGTCGAACGAAGTAGGCCAGGCTCTTCGAGCAGGGAATGTGCTCCACTGCATATCCACGGTCGGCCAAGGTAGAAGCATAGGGGCCGACTTCCTGACCCGTCGCCAACACCGTGCCAGAGATTCCCAACTCCGCGAAGGTCTCGTGCGCGTCGTGAAGCATGACCTCGGCGCCCGAGTAGCAGATCTCGTCAAGCAAGTGCAGCACTTTCATGGTCGCATTATTGTGCCTCTGAAGGACAGCCCTGGTACAGGTCTCGGGTGCTTGCGCTGATTGCCAGGGTATCTGGCTGCGCCGTTTCCCGAATAGAGGCTACCACTCTGCGAGTTCTGTTCAACTTGGACGCCGATTGGACACCGATTCCGCTTGGCCCTCTGGGCTCTGATCACGCGCCTTGCGCCAGGGCGCGCCGACCAGGTGGTCGACGAGATTCGCCTGCTGACCAGGACCGAGCTGTCTGCGCTCCTTCCGGTGGCCAGCATGTAGACAGAGCGTTTCTGCCGCCAGCCGGCCGTGGTCCCTGCAAGCCATCGCACGAAGCGACCACCAGGCCGGCGTCAGCTCGCCGCCTGGCGCAGGATCATCACCCTCCGATTCCCGGTAGAATGTAGTCGAAGGGTCGCGTGAGTCAGGGAAGGGCGCAACCATGGTGGCCCGTGAAGCAGCGCTTGCCGTGGCTTGGAGGGCGCTGCCCGTTCGTGATGGCAAACCCCTTCAAGTCCGGAGGTCCAGGTGTCTTGCATCGGGTGGTGCGCAGAGCGTTGGATAGCCGAGGGAGCATGAAGCGATGAATAGGCCTGTCGCAGAATCGTTTACATCAGGATTCCTATCTCAACCTCTTGCCAAGCAGATTGCGCATTGCGACAACTACGAGCTGGCGCCCCTCTTCTTGCGCCTGTTTGTGGAGCAGCAGCCGGTTTTGGAAGCTGGCTGTGGAAGCGGTCGCTGGTGTGGGTGGTTTCACAAACACTCTATCCACTGCGACGGACTTGACTGGTCCGAGGAACTGTGCGACAGAGCGTCGCGCGAAATGCCTCACTCGAAGTTCATAGCGTGCGACATGAACGACGCTCCCTTTCCTGATTGTTCCTACGCAGGGCTGGTTGCGCTTGGCTCCATTGAGCACACGGCGGAGGGGCCGAGTAGGGTACTGAGGGAGTTCAATCGCCTACTGCGGCCAGACGGAGTTGCTGTCATAACCGTGCCATACGGGGGGAAGCTTCGTATTCGTCTTCGATATCTGACCAAGCCCTTCCTATTTCTGAGATCGTGTGACCTTGTCCGACACTTGTTCGGCAAGCCCGTTGGTGGAACGACCTTGTCACAGGCCCGACAAGCGACCAACCCAGAGTGGCATCCATCATTCGTTCATGGATCGGAAGGCTGGTTCTTCTACGAGTACCAATTCGACAAGCGCCACATGCGAGCATTCCTCGCAGAAGCAGGCTTCGAGATTCTTGGAGAATCTGTTGGCTTTGGCAATGAAGGCATTCTGCACAGTTTCGGCAGACTGGCAGGCAGATGGAATGAAGGACGCGCCGATGTCGATTTCACCGCGCTTGGCCGAATCTTGAGAGGGGTTCTTCCTGTTGAAGTAACGGGGCACATGCTCTGCTATGTTGTTGCCAAGACACGCCTCGCCCCGAGACGCTACACGGACCTTGTGACGTCGCGGTCCACGGCAGCGGCCGCTGGTCGAGGTATCACGGAGAGCCCTCCACGTCCTTGACGGCGCAAAGGGACTGAGTGGTCATGCCGCAGACGAGATGAGCCAGGATTCTACTCCCGCATCCCGGCACGCCGAGAGACAGTTTCATGTCACGATAGCAGGCCCGATACTCACTGAGCCGCTGGCCCATCTCCTCGACGGCAATCCGAACCACTTGCCTTCGGGGCTAGGAGGCACGCCCGTCTGGCAACTCGTGAGCGACCTCGTCGCTCGCGGGCAGCGAGTCTCGGCTGTGACGCTCGATCCAAGCGTGAGCACACCCGTGACGGCGGGCGGTCTCCTGCTGGATCTGGTCTACGGACCATACCGTCCCCGCCACCGCATGCGCGACCTGATGCGAGTCGAGCGCCGTGCCGTGCGCGACGGCGTTGTGCGCACAAAGCCTGACCTGGTGCACGCCCACTGGTGCTACGAATACGCGCTGGGGGCCTTGGCCAGCGGCATTGCCACCCTGGTCACCGTGCATGACTGGATGCCAACGATCATCAGGCTGATGAACGCCCGCGACCGGCCCTATTGGTCGGGACGCACATTGTTGTACTTCATCGTGCTGGCGCGCGCCAGGTACCTAACAGCGAACTCGCCTTACACCGCTGAGAAGGTCCGGCGGTTCACGAGAGCATCCCTGGAGGTCGTGCCGAACGGGGTACCCGACTTTGACTTTCTCACGCCCAGTACTCAGGAGGACTGGGGCCGGCCGCGGCCTGCCCGTCTGCCTGTCATCATCTCGGTGAACAATGGGTTCGGCCCTCTGAAGAACGTGCGAAGGCTACTCGAGGCCTACCGCACGCTCAAGCCACGAGGCATCGACTGCGGGCTCCACCTCATTGGAAGCGGGTACGAGCCGGGCGGTCCCTGCGACGCATGGGCACGACACAGGCGGCTCGCCGAGGGCGTCGTGTTTGTGGGCCCGCTGCCTCGTGACAAGGTCCTCTCCCGGATGAGGCACGCGACGCTGCTTGCCCACCCCGCGCTCGAGGAATCGTTCGGCATGACGCTCATCGAGGCCATGTCTCAACGCCTTCCTGTCCTCGGCGGGGCCCATTCGGGCGCTGTACCTTGGGTGCTCGGCGGCGGACGAGCTGGGTTGCTGACCGATGCAGATGACCCCCGTGCGCTCGCACTGGCGATGGAAGCATTGCTCACACGGTCGGCGCTCAGGGACAAGCTGGCCTGTGAAGGTCACGCGCACGCCTGGAAACACTTCCGCCAGTCGCGCGTGACCGATCAGTATCTGGATGTCTACCGCCGAGTGCTGGCCGAGGAGGCGCGCACGTGAAGGTGCTCCACATGCTAGACTCCGTCGAGCCATTGGTGCAGAGGTCATGACGGGGCGGGGCTGCTCCGCTCTTCCTCGAGAGCGGCATCGAGTTGCACTCGCTGTCGACGGGGACACTCATCGGGCAGGTACGCTCCGGCGCTGGCCAGAGTGGGGTTGGTCTTCATCACCTGCCGTTCAAGCCGTCCACAGTATTCCTGCTGCCCTTCTGCCGCCTTGTTCGGCGCGGACATTTCGACGTTCGCGCATGGGCACCTGAGCGAGCGTTCTTCTGGTATGACTTGCTGGGCCCACCTTGGCGGGGTCCCGAGCGTCGTCAGAACCACCGGAATACTCAGTCCTTTTCTGGCCAGCGCGACGGCGCCCCCAGCATTTGCTATTGTGACGGCGGTTGGCCCGAAGGGCCGCCAATCCGGATGTCGACTGCACGTGATGTTGCGGGCCGGGGCCTGAGGACGGGTCGCTGTCATGTCCGAACGGCCGTCCCAAGACCGTCGAGAAAGGGTCTATGCCTCAACAGATACGGCACGGCACCTCTCTGAGCGAGTTGTCTCGTGTGGGCGCGTGCGCGGCCTCCTTGATTCTTGCTGCCGTCGCGTTGGGTTGGCTCGTCGCGCGCGCCAATCTTGCGCTACAACTGGGTGTTGCGTCGCTCGCCGTTGCCTACTACGTAGCACGGCAACTGCCAGTCGTCGCGGTGACGATCGTGCTGCTGCTCACGGGTGGCTATAACATCTTCGCGACCACACCGGGCTTTGTGGCCGACGCGACTCGTTTTGCCGGCGGCATCCAGATCCAGGATGTATTCCTGCTGGCGATGTTGGCGGCAGGCACAACGCGAATCCTTACTTCAAGCGGGAGTCACAGGATGGGCAGACTGTTGGCGCCCATGGTCGCCTGTGGCGCATGGCTGACCTTTGAGACAGTCCGCAACGTAGCCCTGGTGGGACTCTCTGCGCCGGGGGAGCTGCGTGTGCGCTACCTCGTTCTGGGTTTGGCATTCGGTGTCGTGACCTGCGTCGATGGTGAGGCGCTTGTGCGAAGCGCCCTGCGAATCTTCGCTGTGGTCACGGTGGCGCTGCCACTCATTCTGCTGCCGGTGGTGCTGTATCTCAAGGGGTTCTCCTTTAGCCCGACGGACAGGATCTTCCCGGCTTCGGTATCGCTGGGTCTGATTCTGGGATTGGCCGTGCTCTGGGTCTTTCGCGAATTCGTTCGCTGGCCACTGTGGCTTCTGTACCCGGCCACCGTGCTCGGAGCCATGGAGATCCTGCTCGATGCGCATCGCTCGGTCTGGCTGGCTGCGATCGTGCTGGTCGGACTGCTATTGCTCGTGCAGCCAAGATTCGAAAGGACGGTACGGTGGTCGGTCGTAGGGCTCGCTGTCGGAGTCACTACGATCTTGATCGCTCAGGGGCTCGGGTACGATGTGCTGAACACTGTCTCCGAGCGGGGCGGGGCTGCTCTGGCTCTGCAGGACACCGTCGCCTGGAGGCTTGACGTGTGGGCGGCGTCGCTGCGGGACTTCGCGGCATCGCCGTTCGTCGGCCGCGGACTGGGATTCTACTTCGACATGAGCGCACCTGGGCTTGGCCACATCGCCGTCTATCCACACAATCTCTACGTTGCTATGCTGGTGCACCTCGGGGTAATCGGTGTTGTACTCTTCGTTTGGCTCTGGACGGCGGCGTGGAGGACGTGCGCGATTGTCGTGCGCTTCGCCAGGCGTTTGCCGGCCTCGGCCGGTATCGGATCACTATGCGCCTATCTCGGGCTTGGAGTGCTCGGAGCGATCGCTGCGTATAGCATCGCCTATGGGCTTGAGCCGTACTCGGTCACCCTCCTTGGCATTTGTCTTGCGGGTGCGATGGGTGTCCAGAGGGGGGCGCTCACGCCGCATGCTGGTTCTCGGTTGTGAGAGAGCCTGCCCGCACGAGTATCATGGGTGACCTCAAGCGCGTGAAGGCGCAGGATCTCGGCAACGTGCATACACCGACCGTGTATGTCGTCATTCCGACGCTGAACAGATGCGCGATCGTGCTGGGCTGCCTCAACTCCCTGCACGACCAGTCGTACGCCCATGTCACAATCGTCGTGGCGGACGCTGGCTCAACAGACTCAACCCCGGAGCACGTCCGAACCGCGTTCCCCGATGTCTTGCTCGTCCAGTGCGGGAGCGACAAGTGGTGGGCCGGAGCGACCAACATGGGGGTGCGCGAGATCTTGGGAGTGGCCAAGCCGACCGACCTCGTTCTCACTCTGAACGACGATACGGTCTGCTCGGCGGACTACGTCGCCACACTGGTCGCTGGGCACCGTGGTCGGCAGGCCATTCTCGGCTCGGTTGCGCTCGAAGCAGGGACCTCGACAGTGCTTGATGCCGGCGTCGGAGTGAACTGGTGGACCGCCAAGTTCATTCGGCGTTGCCGCGGACGGACCCTCGATGAATGCGGTGGAGCACTCTCTGGGCTGGCGCCTGTCGACCTTCTCTCGGGCAGGGGCACACTTGTACCGGTGATGGCCTATCGTGAGATCGGCCTGTACGCCGAGAAAGCGCTCCCCCACTACGGAGCCGACTACGAGTTCACGGCGCGGGCGCGCCGCCGCGGATGGAGCATAGAGGTGTGCGGCTCAGCGAGGCTGCAGTCCTACTCACACATGACCGGAATCGACCCTAGCATCGCGCCCCTGTCGCTCGTCGCGATGATGAGGAGTCTGGTATCTCGGCGGTCATCGAACTGTCTGTGGTACCGGTGGGTCTTCGCCGCACAGGCGTGCCCTCGACCGCAGTTGCTCGCCTTCATGCCGCTCGACACGGTGCGCGTCCTCGGGGGGATGCTGCGAAGACAGTACAGGTTCAGGCTCGGCCACCACCCGAATCGACTCAGCAAGTGAGGCCTTTGACTGTTGCATCGGCGCGTCGCGTGGTCATCTTGTGGCGCAACCTTCCTCACTACCGGATCCAGTTCTACGAGCAGCTCCGAGCTGTTCTCGGCGATTCTGGAGTCAGACTGGAACTGCTCGTTGGTCAGCCAAGCGACGGTGACCGTGCACGCCGAGACCAAGCTAGTCTCGGTTGGGAGAAGCGAGTAGATACATCGAGGATTCGTCTGGGCACCAGCGAGCTACTGTGGCAGCCTGCCGGCGGTCTGGTATGTGCCAGCGACCTTGTCATTGCCGAACAAGGGTCGAAGAACCTCACTAACTACTGGCTCCATGCACTTCGTCGTGCGGGCGCGATACGCTTGGCGTATTGGGGTCACGGTGTCAACCTACAAGCGAGGCCCGAGGACATTGGGCGCCGCGTCTCAGAGGCGCTCAAGCGCCGCCTAACTCGTGAAGTCGACTGGTGGTTCGCGTACACGAAGCACACGGCTGACCTCGTCGCCGGCTCCGGATTCCCCCGTGAGCGCATTACGGATGTCCAGAACTCGATTGACACTCGTCGCCTGCGCTCAGACTTGGCAACGGTGACCGAGCAGGACTGCACGGCGCTGCGGCACAAGATGGGGCTGCACGGTGAGCACGTAGGCTTGTTCATGGGCGGCCTGTACGCGGACAAGAACCTTCCCTTCCTCATCGCGGCGGCGGACGAGGTTCGCGCTCGCGTACCCGGCTTCCACCTGTGCGTGGCGGGCGATGGGGAGGGAGCGGCACTGGTGCAGGCTGCCGCTCGAAGCAGACCATGGATGCATTGGGTGGGCGCCGTGTTCGGGCGTGAGAAGGCCATCCAACTGCGGGTCAGCAGCGTACTGATGGTTCCAGAGGGGGCAGGGCTGGTGATTCTCGATTCCTTCGTTGCGGGAGTCCCTCTGGTTGTGATCCAAGGCGCATTCCATGGGCCCGAGATGGCCTATCTGGAGACTGGACTGAATGGACTTGAGACTGAACGGGGCTCTTCCCCCTCTGTGTACGCGGAGGCCGTTGCGGCACTCCTGCTGGACCCGGCGCGGCTGGCGCGGCTTCGCGATCGCTGCACCACCTCCAGCAACGCCTACACAATCGAGAACATGGTCGACCGCTTCAGTACGGGCGTGCTTCAGGCTCTGGACGTAGATGGGCCTGCGAGGCGAGGGGAGCGCCGTGGCCGCTAGCTCATTCGATGGCCGAGTGGGCCTCGTCATACCCATCCGAGATCCTGGTGTCGCCTGGGCCTCTTGGCTGGCCGGATATTCGGCCCAGACCCTCGTTCCCGATGCCTTCGTCGTGATGGACTCCTCCTCGGACGACCGCGCGGCAGTGGCGGCCAGGCGGGTCGGTGCCCAGGTGGTGTCGGTGAAATCAGACGACTTCGATCACGGTGGCACCAGGCAACAGGGAGTCGATGCGCTGAGCGACATCGAGTTCGTCGTGCTCGCCACGCAGGACGCCATCATGACGGATGCGCATGCGATTGAACGCCTGGTGGCGCCAATGGAGACAGACCCCGAAGTTGGTGCCTGTTTCGGTCGTCAGATGCCGCGGCCGACGGCCGGAGCGATCGAAGCTCACAAACGGCTCTTCAACTACCCGTCTCACAGCAGAGTGTGCTCGTCAGCGGACATCGAGGTGCTGGGTGTGAAGGCCGGATTCTTGTCAGATACCTTCGCATGCTACCGATCGTCAGCCCTCCGAGCCATAGGGGGCTTCCCGCGGCGCGTCGTCCTGGGTGAGGATTTGGTCGTTGGTGCCCGGCTGGTATTGGCTGGCTGGAAGATCGGCTACGTGGCGGACGCGGTCGTGACTCACTCCCACGCGCACTCGGTTACAGACGAAGGGCGGCGGTACTTCGACATCGGGGTACTGCATGGGTCTGAGCCATGGATGCTGGCTGAGTTTGCTTCTGCCCACGGCGAAGGGGCACGCTATGTGAGGTCGGAGTTCGCCTATCTCGCGCATCGTGAGCCGCTGCGCATCCCTGAAGCGGCATTGCGCACCGTTCTCAAGCTTGCCATGTACCATACCGGCCGCCGGTGCCAATGGCTTCCCAAATGGGCACGAGTCCGCTTCAGCCTCAATCGCACGTTCTGGGAGAGGAGCGTTTGAATCTGGCAAGTGCAGTACGATGACCCGGTAGCCCCACTTCGTTGACTAGGGTACGGCATGACGATTCTGAAAGAAGCACTCAAGAAGGCCCTCGCCGCTCGCGGCTACGAGATCAGCCGCACGACCGGCCCTCATAGGTCCATGCCACCGACGGGCCTCCTGTACGGCAACTTCGTCAACCTGACGCAAGCCTACGAACAGCGCCGCCGGGAATCGGGGGCAGTTATCCCGGCGAGTGACACCCGACCGCGCCTGCTGGCCCGCCTCAGAGGCACCCTGCCCTCCGAGGCGTACTTCCTCGTGGAGGCATTGGCCCGGGTCGGGCGCGTGGAGGGTGACGTCTGCGAGTTCGGGGTCGCACAGGGAGAGACCTCGGCCTTGATCGCCGATGAGATCCGGCACCACGGAGACACGGTCCTGCATCTGTTCGATTCCTTCGAAGGACTCCCGGCCCCTAGCGTCGAGGATGAACTGAAGGACGACATGTGTGCGTTGGGCAGCATCGAGGCCTACGCGGGGACGATGTCGTTCCCAGAGAGTATGGTCCGATCGCGCCTGGCGGCCAGTGGCTTTCCGCCGGGACGGTACGTCGTCCACAAAGGCTTGATCGAGCGCTTGATCCACTCCGACACGACTCTGCCGCATCGTGTTTCCTTCGCCTACCTGGACTTCGACTTTTACGAGCCGACGAGGATCGCGCTCGAATTCCTCCACACGGTGACGACGCGCGGCGCTGTCATCGTTGTCGACGACTACGACTTCTTCTCGACCGGTCCGAAGAAGGCGGTGGACGAGTTCGTCAAGAGGGAAGCCTCGGGCGAGCCGGTCTACGAGTGCATGGTGCCCGATGCACGATACGGCCACTTCGCGGTACTGACGAGGATGGCCTGATTGCCACGCACCCTCGGCCGTTACAGGCAGATGCTATTTCAGCGAGTGCACATGAGAACGACGACGGCGTCAGGATGGGCCAGATCGGTCGTTCACTGCTTCACACGACCTCAGGGAGCCCTGAAGGAGACGCCGCAGCTGGCTGATCTCCAGTCCCGAGGGCTCGAGATCCTCGTAGCCGTAGCTGTGGCCACAGGTCAAGGCGAGCCGCGCATAGCAGTCGTTGAACACCCCTGTCGGGAACAGCTCGACTATCCTGCAGCCCGGCGGCGCCCAAATCATGTTCGCCAGACCGGCGCCGTGGAGGCCGACGATGCCACGAGCCGAAGAGAACACCTTGATCTGGTCGGCGAGGTCAAGCGTCTCCGCAACGACCACCTCGTACCCGAGGTCGCGGAGCGTCTCGTCAACCGCGGGCTGCTCGGCCTGTGTGCGGGCACGCGCCAGCCGGCGCGACACGTAGAGTAGCTTGCCGCTCTCGCCCCGACTCTGCTCGAGGCGAGCGCCCGCGCGTTCTCGCAGCAGCGCAACGTCGGCGGCGGCCACGAAACCGGAGTACTGATCGATCGTCACGAGGCGGGCGGCGCCAACGGCGACCGGTCGCTCGCTCGCAACGAGATCGCTCAGCTGCAGGCCGCTGAAGAAGAGCCGCACTCCGTCCCGCACGTACCGGGGGCTGTCGGGATGTACAAGAAGGGTCGCATCGGGGCTTGCGTCGAAGGCGCGCAGGGCTGCCGGCAGCGATTCGAGGAGCCAGTGGAAGTACCCCGTCGGTGGCAGCGAGACCAGAGCGCCGCGGGTGACCAATGGGACCGGCTTCCGCAGCATCTCGTGGAGGCAGTTGCCCCAGCCTAGCATCTTCAAGAGAGGGACGCTTTCCACTAGCACGGGACCTTCCGGGAACCAGCACACGCCCGACTCGGGGCCCATGACGACGTCGGTCAGGGCGTAGGTGTACCGGGCGTCGAACGCCTTGTCGCGTCGGAACTCCGGCGGGTAGTGTGCCGGGAATGCATACTCCTCGACGTGGGCGGGCGAGATCTCGCTGATGTCGGTGACGTGTCGCCGGACGGCCGGCCGGTACATGACCTCCGGAATCGAGCGGATTGTGTTGGTCTTCGGCACGCCGCCGGCTCTGCTGCCGGCGATTGCCAACGCGCACGCGCGCATGAGAAGCACTCGTGCACGCGCAAACAGTCTCCCCGGCTCCCGTCTAGTGTTACGTTCCTGAAGTCTATTATACACAGTCACACCGTCAGCGGCTTGCCCGTGTAGTTCCAGGCGAAGGGGGCCGCGTCCTCGTTGTAGCTCTTGATGTAGTACATGATCTGCTCGACGAG
>Ga0209585_10000318_pt1 | contig 18703 bp, 12 predicted proteins | sample NGEPerone_FD_185491 | JGI IMG/M metagenome (GOLD analysis project Ga0209585, IMG submission 185491) | Arctic peat soil microbial communities from the Barrow Environmental Observatory site, Barrow, Alaska, USA - NGEE Permafrost154B-one... | ecosystem: Environmental > Terrestrial > Soil >... | reverse complement strand
AACACATATACAAATATAATTTTATTGATTTTGTAGAATTAGAAGATTTCAATTATGCCGATATTAAAATTGGCATAGCGAAACATTTAAGAAATGGTTCAGCAATTAAATTATATCACATAATGATAAATTTAAGTGAACGATAGTCCAGCGCACAGAGCTATGCACATTGTGCAAACGCACATATCCGACACACGACCGAATTTGATTAATGAGCATGTAGATTAGTTTTAGTTCTGATTTGTCCGCTAATTTGTTGCAGTGTTGCCATTCCTGACATTGTACTTTTAACGTGGCAGTTAGTAACAAATATCGCAATACCATCATTTGAATAAATATCGCAACCATGAAACCCTTTAGAAGTGATAAAATGAATTGGCGCTTCATATTCGGGGTGTTCTATTAATTCATTATTAGTTAATAGGTCACCCATTTCACACCCTACCATTGACAGTTTTCTTTCATTTAATATGTAATCACCACAGAATATATTAACGTCCTTTTGTGTTAATCCAGCACTTTTAGTAATGTTTGCAATACTGGTTACCGTATTGATATTGACTCAAGAAATGCTTCATGCTGCGACACATCCATCGATAAAATTCGGTTAACTGTACTGCTGGTTGACAACCAGATATTGGCTGATTTTTGATTGCGAGATCCCATCTCGCTTCATTTTGTGAATCTCATTGTACATGATCAACTTATTAAAATATTGGTTCATAATAACCGGGTTTTAGTACCCAGGTAAAGTTGTCCTTCTTTTCATTTGCACATGCCCAAATTGAAAAGAAAGCTGTGTACCATTGTTACCAAATTCTGTGTATTCTTATTTACCGAAAACTGTGCATTGTTATTTACCGATTACTTTTAGCCTTTTTAATCCCGAATAGTAACTTAATCCAGTTCCGATATCTATAAACAAGGTACACGGTAATGATCACTCCTATGGAGACTAGGATATAAAATAAGTAAGCTATTCCCTGCTTCTCAGGGGTTTCAATTATTTCCGACTGATTGGACTCTTTAATTTTTGCTTTGCTATTGTCTTCGTGTGTACTGGCATCTTTGGCCTTTGTGTCAATGGCTGTGTTAGTCGTTTTAGATCCTCCTTGTTTTGTTGTCGTTACCGATTCACTGCTAATTGGAGATTTGCCCGTCTTGGGATCCGCAGGTTTCGAAGTATCGTAATTTGTTGTTGTGGTTGTCGTCTCAACGTTTACATCCGTCTTTTCGGTGATCTTTTTCGCGGTAGCATTTTCTCCGGCATGGGTATCTTTAATGTCATTGTTAACAGATGTTTGCTGTTCCGTGTCGGTGTTAGTAACAACTTTCTTTGATGCACAACCAAAGATAAAAATAGCAACTAATAAGTAAAATAAATTTTTCATTCGGTTAATATTTACTGTGTGAAAACTCTGATGGACCAACCCTTATAATATTTCCATTGTGTCGGATTCTTGACACAAATAAGATAATATTTATTCAGCCGGTCGTACTTGTATAGCGTGATGAATTGAGCTTCTGTCATTATTGTACGCTGATTAAGCGCCGCAATTGAATCCCATGATTGAACCAGGGAACAATTCAGTTTTGTAATTGAATCCTTCAGTAATACAATATAGTCACCCTGATCAATGTATTTAGTCGATTCAACCTGACTATTAGAGGTACAGCCTAAAAACAGTACAAGTATCAAAACCATGAATTTTCTCATCCCAGGGTATTTAGTTTCGTTAATAATTCATCGGTTACATGTCCGGTTTGAGGCAGACTAACAATTTTCTGAGCCCTCTTAATAGCCGGAACAATACCTTCATTTATAGCAGAATCAACCAGCATATTTGAAATACTTTGATTTTTTATCGAGTCCCCTCCTATTGTATCCCAGAAATTAAATCGATAAAAATTCATTACTGCATCGCCAAGTATATTTGTGCTTTTCAGGTTTACCGGAAATCCAGCTCCTTTTTTAGCTGAATCAATAACAGCCCATCCAGTCCATTTAGGCCAAAACTTACGTGAGATTCCCCGGTACGTCTCTCCTCCTGTATCATCCGGGTCGTTTGAATAACCACCTTCGGATGATAGAATCTTAACAATTGCTATTTTAAAATTACTCATTGTGGGTTTTGTTTATTACAATCTAACGTTTCGCCGGTCTCCGTTTCTACTTTCTTTTTAACGATATTCCCAATATCCGACAAAACCTGCCATTTTGTTATTTCAAATCCATTCTGAAGAAATGATATAAAAAGTATTCCAGAAATAAACCAGCCAATAAGTTTATAACTCGATACAAAATCCTGGCCGAAAGTTGTATCCCACATGAAAGCGGCAAATACCGCCACAATAGAAATAGCCATCCTGGGAATTGTATGATTCCAGATTATTTTAACATTGAAACATTCATTACGGAGCTTTTTTGCTGCCAAATACCCAAATATGACATCAAGCAGGAAGAAGAATAGTAATAAATGAACTATGTTTTTTACGGGCGTGAAGTACCCCAACACTGTCATTATCAAAGCGAAAATAAAACTTGAAGTATTTTTAATTATAGCTTCCAGCCAGTCAACGGGAATTAATTGATTCATATTCATTTCGTTTTATTTCAAAAATACCCTACTCTCTGTTAATTGTAAAGGACAAAAAAACCTGATCGGTCAATTGCCTGATCAGGTTTTCATCTTCCTAATTCACGATTCCCGCGAACATCATAACCCTGTCAATACCGATGCCTCCAATCCTTTTAGCGTGTGCGAAGTCGATGCCAAGCATTCTCTTAATATGCCCAGAAGGAACAACTGCACCTGGCCCAATCTCACCACCCATTGTTGTTCCTGCAACAAAGGGTTGTCCTAAGTAGGCATAGTCCAAAGTGCTCAAATCGATACCCTGTACCGTTTTCCCATTTACAAACGGCTGTCCTAAAAAGGCTATGTCTAATGTTTTTAAATCTGCCATTTCTTAAATTATTGATATGTCATCAACCCAAATACTCTCATCTGCCAAGTTAGCAACCCAATATGCCCAGAATTCAAGTTCAATAACTTCTGTTTTGGTTGGTGTGAAACTCATAGAAATCTGCTGCCAATCAGTGACATTGACTGCTTCAACAAAAACATCTTCAAGAGGAGTTCCAACGCCTTCAAATTGTCCACCTCTAATAATTAATCTTCCGCCTATGTCTGTTGCATGGGATTTTTTACACCAGATGGCTACTGTTTTGCGTACACCGGCTTCGCATAATATTTTGGCAATTGGTAAATCTAAAGGATAGAAAACGTCGCGGTAGTATGAAGTGTAATAACTTTTAGGACATAATTTCCAACTTGTTCCTGAAGTAGAATGCCTCTCCTCCGAATCGCTGTAAATGTTTCCCATATCGCCATATATGCGATGATCACCTACAGCTCCCATATTGTGACAATAAATTTTAGGGTTTGTGAATAACATAAGACCCGCATAAAAATTGGTATCTATAAATGTTCCTGCCCAGTTTATTAAATATAAGGATATACAACCGTTGCCGTTTAGATAAGAATTTCCTACAGCTCCAGTAAAATTCGCATTGTAAACAAATACTTCAGCGCAATTGCCATTACAGTAAACTAACGTTTTGTTGTCTACGCCTGAAACTTTTAATACTTTTGCTAAAAATATGTTTGAAAAACTGAGAGCATTCCCCGTACAGTAACTAAGCTCTTGAATTTCTTTTACTATGCCATTACTTCCTGAGAAGGCTATACCAGTACCACAGTAATTTAATTTTCTGACTATTCCAACATAACCGTTAACTGCTACAATTGCTATGCCATATGTACAAAAACTGGCATCTACTACTTCTTCAACTCTGGCTGTTGGTGTACCACTATTGATATAAACACCATAGTAACCAAAGGTTGCCGATGTTACTTTATATGCACCATGACAGCTATTAGTAAATACAACATTTCTATAATTATTGTCTGCAACAATATCAATAAGTTTGCCGTAATATAACATTATTCCATCCGAATTATTCCCTTTAACTATGATATGTGCGCCCAACCCGGATTCATTTTGCATATTTATTCCAGTAGTATTAAACATCGAAATTATGTAATCAAGGCTAATCATTGCGCTGGTACTGGAAATGCCTTCAGATGAATTATTTGTAAAAATAAGGTTACTCCCTTTACTATAATAACATTCTGTCCAACCTCTAGTCCAACGAAGACAATGAAAATTGCTAACATCGACGTAGGTACCTGTTGATAGGCCATAACTCCACCCGCATAAACCATCATATACTGTTAGGCCATCAACAACATTTGTCATATTGTTCCAACCGCCAATTATAGGAAAGAACCTTGTCAAATCGCCGTTACGACCTAAAACAAAATTCCCTGATAGACCTCCATTTGTGGCTAGGGCTTGTATTTTTGTAGTTTCTCTCTTGAATAATGTAACTGTTTCTGTTTTGCCACAATAGCCTCTACCAGTGTTCGCTAATGTTGCTGTTGTATTATCTATAAATATATAATTATCTTTAATACTCTGAATTCCAATAAACACGTCGTCACCTCCTTGATTAGGAATATTTTTGCTTATAATTGACTGCAATGTTATACTGTCAGGTAAATTAGAATCTTTACAAGCTATAATATTGTCAAAATAAATTGTCTTGCTTGGTAATGCTATGGTGGTATAAATGGCGATACCTCCTACTGTGGGACTTAAGTTGCTGTGATTATCACAGGTTATAGGAAGCCACTTAGTGGTAGAGCCTACTGCTTGAATACTAAAAGAATTGACTTCCGCAGTGCAGGCTCCGTCGCTATATAATTTAACTAATAAATCTCCTGCGTTTATGATTGTTGTTACGTTTTTGAACCAAAAGCTGATTTGTTGATAACTGCTCAAGTCCAGGCTTGTAGGAAGCGCATATTTTGCAATAATTTGATTAGCTCCGCAAGAAGCGCCTGTAATAATTTTAAGACTCCCAACGTTAAACTTCCAATCATACTTGTCTAAAATGGTGGATGAAACATTTGCTCCGGGAGTCCAGTCGTAATCAAACAAACATATATTTTTGGTGACTGGTGTAGTTAAAATGACTGCTTTAGCAGTTATGTTATATATTTGACCTGACCCTCCGCCAGCTCCGTTCCCAGTTGAGTTATTCAGACTAAAAGTGGAAGTAGACAACTCGGTAACTGTCCAAATGCCGTTTGCTGCTGTATTTGTTGTATGATTGCATATAATTACAATCTCTCCCGTATGAAAACCGTGTAGGGCTTTAGTAAAAACTATTGGACTTGCATTAGAGCTTGATGTCGGTGTGACGTACGGTGGTATTCCACCACCAGCTACCCAACAAGACGTCCATTTTGCTAATTGACCTGTTGATGTTGGTTCTTGAGATTTTAATACATTAATGGAGTCTCTAAGACCAACGCGCGCGGCTGTTGCTCCAACCGTGGTTGTTTTCCAAGTTGAATTTGCTAAATCTTGAGTTATGCTAAAACTTCCACCTCGGCTTAAGTTAACAGTCTCTGCCTGAAAATTACCTGTTTTCCCATAAAAGAAAAAGGTGCCACTTCCAGTAATCCATTCATATTTGTCAATACGTCCCATTAATTTTGCTGTAGCTCCGCTTATGCTGCCTGTGGCGACTTCGTCCACTGTAGGAAAAACGCCAAGAGCGCCAGTGTATGCCACTTTCCACCAACCGAATGCCGAAGGAACAGTATCGTCGCCATTGATAATATCAATACAGACAGCCCCGCCAAACATATTAATACCGGAACAAACTCCGTTAAGAGAACAGTTATTTCGAAGATTCCAAACAGAAGAACCGGTAAAGTTTACATTGCTGACTGTGACGTAATATAAATCGTGAGTGCTGTCGGATTTATTAATAGTGCCTCCAGAAATCCAACAATTGACGTTCGCTTGCGTAATTCCTGTTTGGTGAATAAAGAAATCTCCCGTAAGTGAGAGTACTTTGCCCGTAGCAATGCTTATATAACAGATGCTTACGGGCAACAAATAAAGATTCCGTATTGATACGTTAGACGATATTGTTATTGTGCCACCATTTCCTAAATAAGACATATCAAAAGAACCCCAAGGAATAATTGATAAATTGGTTATTGTTAAAGTAGAAGTTCCGAATATATTAAACTTTGCGCCTTCAACATTAAATGTCGAACCTGCAGATACATTTATTGCGGGATAACTGTAGGACGCATAATATAAATAATTAATAACACATGCCTGTAATAAAATTGTGTTGTACAAGCCATTAAGGACAATTCCGCTGATTGTGTTAAGAGTGTGACCGTCAAAATTGAAAACTAGTGGTGTGGCTTGATACTGACCGTTGAAAGTAAACTGAAATGCAGAAATATCATTTAGCAATTTGAAGCTTCCGCTTACTGCAGAAAAGCTCATTAACTTCATGACGTCAGGACTTATTAGATATATTGTTGTTTCTACGAGGGTTAAGTTATAAAAAGTAAACCGCATTGTGACCATCTTTATGCTTGCAGGAACGTAAGCGGCAACATTATCAGAACGACGAGTAAGTGTTTGATAACCGACAACTAAGTCAGATCCGTTACTAGTAATTGTTCCGTTATAACCTGTTAAATCAATACTTCTGCAGTAACTTCCGCTTGAAACAGATACATTGCCGCTTGTTGCCGTGGCATAAACATCGTCTTCAGTACTTGCTATGATGCCGCCTACCCAAGTACCGACAGCCATCCAGTTGCCGCCAGCGTTACTTATTATTCTGATTGCCATAGTTATGCTTTATAAACTGTTTGAATTAAAGAAGGATTGAAAAAGATTCGGGTTGCATGGGTTGCGAAACCCAGTATTTGGCTCACATTATCCTCTGCTGAAACGACGGTTTGCGCGAGCGTATTACCCGATACTCCCGAGATTGAAAGAAAAAGTATTCCGGCACCGCCACCAACCGTCCAGTTCCAGGTATCTTTCCGCGCAATGCCATAAAGCAGAAAAACACCTTCAGTATTTGCAGCAAGAGTTGATTCCACGCACAAAACGACTCCTGTAGCCGTTGCCTCAATTGCCGCTGAAGCCAATGCCGCTTTTCCGCTAAGATTGATATAGCAAACATCACCAAATGCCAAACTAACAGCCGATGTTAATCGAATAATGGTACCGTCGTAACCAAGTGTTGTGGCCGGAATTTCAATGGAATTATCAATTGCCGGAATATCCGACAGTAAAGCTACAGTTCCGTCTTTATCCGGCATTGTCCACGTCCGGGCAATTGTTGCCGCCGTTGTGAAGAAATTAGTGACCGTTCCAAGTGCATTTTTAAGATTAAGTTTAAACAACGTTAACCCGGCATATCCACCAGATGTATTTTTATTACTTACATTTTCAGGCGTATAGCCAAGATCGCGTAACTCAGTACTCCAGTTTGCAGGGGTTTGCCCTGGATTGTCGATGAGTGATCTAATTGTAGATCCAATCCCGTAATTTAACAATACACCTGAAGTGGCTATAACGCTTATAGTCCATATGTCACCTTTCAAAATCAACCCGGATAAACCCGAACCACCAGCAATCGGATAGCTATTTATGGAGGCATTGAACCCACCTCTATCATCCCATAATCCAACCACTAACGCATCCGCATAACTTTTCGCGGTTGACAGAATCGTTTCATCTAAAGCTGAAGCAACTCCGGCGTTTTCTTTTCCCGCCAATTCATCAAAAAGTAATTTGGCTCCCGGATATTGTTCATTGGTAGATTCGGATGAAAGAGCAGTCACTTTCCGTGTGTTGAACTCAAAGGTTCCACCATCAGCGAGCTTCGAAGTTGATATAGCCGCGTCTTCTGCAATATTGTCATTACCGACTTCTTTAACAGCCATCACGCCCGTAATCGGATCAAGTGCCAATCCTGCTCCTATTGATATCTCCTCTGCAGGCCCTAAATCTGCCGAAAATCTACCCCATAACCGCCCACTGGTGACACTTTCTAAATACTTTCTTTTAATAAGCCGCATTATTTAATTCTTTAGAGTTTCATAGTCACAAATCAATCCGGCGTCAGCATCAGGTGCTTCAGCAAATATTATTTTTCCGTCACGTTCAATATAATCTTCATCATCACCGGGGAATAATCTTATGCAGCCATCCAGTGTTATTTTCGTAGTACCAGGAATGTAAGGAAGAGACGTTGTAAACTCAGTCCGTATCCCGTCAGGAGTTTCCACAAAATGATAATCTGTTTTCGGTGTGCTATTTACCGTAGCATCGGCAACGATTATATCGCTGTGCTGGAATCTCACGTCATCAATTCTCAGTTCGAGATTATTAGTCCAGGCTCCGACGAGCGATACTCTGAAATTATCACACGTTGGTTTGCTGGGTGTAAACTGATACATCTGCAAAGCGATCAACTGCCAGCTATCATCACCCGGTTTATAATTAAACAGGTTAGTTGTCGCTGACATAGCTACGGAACCCGTTTTTACATTGCCTAAATACGACTCAAACAACAACATCGAGTTAAATTGCCAATCAATCGAACTTTTAATATTCAACGATAATATTCCGTTACTTATACTGACAGGCGTTGGAGTAGCAAACTTCATTATAGCAGTCGTTGGGGTATAGGTTGGCACGGGGACATTGATTGGAAGTATTGCATCATTAAATGCGCGGATCGCGCGTACTTCCATGCTTCTGTTTTTATCCCAGTTGTCTGCAACGCCATTTGCAAAACTTACAGCCATACCATCCTGATAGTTGGCCTCAGTGCTTGTCCAGTATGATTTGTTTGCAAAACCACCGATTTCGTAACGTCGGAAATACATTTCTAAAGTCTCATCCTGCGAAGGCATGAAAAAGTCGCTATATCCGTCAACAATAAGCTGATCGCAATACTTAACTGCGTGATCTTTTGTTTTGCCCTGTAATAGCATTGCTGTCGTATTTGCCTGACCGGTACCTATCGCTTTTCCGCGTCCACCGGTACTTTGACCACCACCTGATAAACTCGCGAACCATATATTTAGAGCCGTGTCCTCTACCGCGCAAATTAACCCCTGTTTCCCATCCGCAGACAGCCAAAATATTATACCGCCCTGGTATTTTTCACCGATGTAATGTTTCGGTGCATTGGTAGCCGAATCCGGAACAGCTATTTTAATATAAATACATTTGTTGCCGGTGAGAGGTGTTTCTTCGCAGTTGTAATCTACATCAACGTATTCATCTACAACTTCAGGGAGTGACGTCGCCCATTCGGTGAGAGGATCATTTTCTTTATAGACCACCGAAACATCGATATTGGATGGCTCAAGAGCGCCGGGACCAACGAGTACCGTCATCACTTCCAACTGTGTAGATAACAATATCGGTTTAGATGGGTTTGCCGATGCAATTCCGGAAACAAAATTGAGATTGGCAAACATATCAACGAAAAATGTAAAAAACATCGAAAAATTAGGATCCGAATAAAGAGTAAACTCCTTCGAATTTGCCTGATATTTTACGCCGAAAATTTTATAATTAATGATGGTGGAAACGTAGGTTAAACCAATCTTCCACAATACGGCTCCGGAAATCAATTCCGTGCGCATGTCATTGAAATTATTTGTGATTGATTCAATATAATCCCTTAGTTCCTGCAGTGTAGTTGCGTCAAATCCACCACCTCCAACGCCCGTTGCACATAGCTGGCCGTTACGCAATTTAATTGTCCATCCGTCAACAATTGAAGACAACGCTGAAAAAAACAATTGAGAAAGGGATAATTTTTGCCAGCCCTGGGCAAACGGATTCTGGACAGCCATTACAAGCGAACCATCGTAAAGAGCTTCAGTCAGTCCCGACAGAAGCTCAGAAAGAAAAAAATCGTTCAGTCCCTCCGGGGCTGACATGGGTGTTAGTGAGCGTTCCAGATTCAGCAGGTTATTATCTGATCCTAACCGGTAAGTAAATGTGTAATCATACTCATCATCCTGACTGCTGCTTATAATCTCCGATTCAGTGATGGCAACCCGCTGTAATACTCCATCGGGCTGGATCACATATTTTTTGGTTGAATAAAAGAAATCGGCCAGCCACCAGCGCTCCTCGCGGCTCAAATACCCAGTATGTTGCGCAATAGCCCTGTAGTTCTCTATTTTATATTCGCTTATTGTATCATCAGCGAAAATGGCATTTTTGTGTTCAAGTTTTTTATCTTCCTCACTTGACCCCTGAAAATATACCGTGTCAATTGATCCCAGTGAATTAAACCACAAAAACCCATTGTCCTCTTCGGCGCCGTTTCGAAGTTGGTAACGCTGTATTGGTGTTTTTCTTACGGCGCTAACCTCATACCATACATCCCATGCGATTACCTGGCTGTTTTGATTCTGAGAGATAAGCCATGCAGATACAACACTCCAGCTCGTATTGATGCTGTAAAGTTCACCAGGACCCAGGTAGGAATAGGCAGAACTAAACGTGGTACCATCACCGTAATATGCCTTTAACATCACCTGACCGGCTACAATGGGATAGATTCCGAGCCATTCAGGAGATGCTTGCGGTATCATTTTCATTTGAGGCTGCCAGGTAAGAAAATGAGCAGCAAGCCAGGAAGATGCCGTTTCCTGCAACTCAGACACTCCACCTTTGATCACCTGAAGCGGTATCGCGATATTATCAACCCCGGCAAAGAAATCGCCGGTGGCCAGCGTTTGAATATTCTGAATATTAAGGTTCGCCGGAACCGTTACTTCCAACAATTGTTCAATTATCCCGCCAATAGAAATCGTTACCAAACCATCTGATCCCGGCTTATAGAGCTGACTAAGGATCATTTTTTCACCTTCGGGGCTTATTTGTTTCAGTTCAAATATCACCTCTGCAGTCGATGAGATCACAAATTTCTGCATGTTCCCAGAGAAAGACATCTGATCCGGCTGTTTAATTATCGTGCTCATTTATTCTTTTTTTGTCGAAGATATTGCTACCCGATATAATCTTAAAGGACAAATAATTTATGCTGTAAATCCACTTACCTCCACTGTCCCGGTATAGGGCAGATCGTAATTAATTGTGTCAAGGATTACTACCGAGCCGTTAATCATATATCGTTTGCCCCATTGCAAGGCAAGCAGCTTTAACAGACTTAACTGAATATATTTTGTAAATTCCCGCGCCCGGTAAGTTTGCCAGTTCAGAAATTCCAGATACACATTGTCGTATAAGTAAATTGGCTTCAGCGACATAACCGTGTCAATTGTTCCGTCGAGCGAATATTGATCGAACGATGTGTAAGGATAATTTCGATACGAAAACGTTTTCCTTCCGTGATAGAGTGATATTGCCAAAAATGATATCGCTGTATAAGCAGCCCTGTTCGCTACATTGCAGCCATAATAAAAATAGGGAGAGTCCATGTTTTTTGAAATACTTGTAAAAGAGGGACATTCTGCACTATAACCACCATTTGACCATGGTTTCTGCACCGGAATCTTAACGTCAATCTCAATTTCATTCTCACCATCCCCCACAAAACACTGCTTTAGTCTGCCAACTTCCTGCCACTCAAGCGCGCCACCATTGTTTTTTACGGTCATATATAGGCGCTTACGACCAATAGCAGAAAACAGGCAAAGGATTTTATCCTCCGTCGTGGGTGTTGGCAACGCACTTACCACATCAATCCATTCCGGATATTCTGTGTGTGTAGCCAGTTTATCATCCTGCGAAGTATATCGTAGCGCAAACCCTTTTAGCGCTTTTTGCTCCTTATGCGTCCAGCCTGCTAACTCATTAATTTTCATCCCGTCAAGGTTATCGGGCAGGAAAATATCTTTCTTAAATTTAATTCGGACTTCTTTCTTTAACTCATCTATCTCATACATCAAACAAAACATACTTTTAACCTGATTGAGAAAATCGAGTATTTGAATTTCGGGCATCAATTCAGAATATTTAAGCGAATCTTTTGCCGGAATTAATGATACCGGTTCACTCCAATGTACGCTCATTGCAATTTGAGTAATTCTGCCATATACAATAGCCTTGTTAAATTCCGACTCCGCAAACATATCTTCCGCAATCGTATATCCTGCACTTTCAAAAATCTTTTGAATTACAAATGACACATAGAACTGGAGGCAATACATTGCTTCACTATACCCATAACCATCAGTTTCGCCTAATACGCCCCACTTACTGAGTTCCGTCCATCCACCGGCACCAACAATATACTCAGCACCTCCGTTTTTAATCCATTGAAATTGCTGTGCGTTAACCAAATATGGCGAAAGGGAACCGGTGGGAGCGTCCTGTATATAAAACGGCGCTACTACATATTTGCCGTTATTTGTAGTATTTGCGTTATCCCATACAACAAGCTTCGCATTCAGATTATCAACCACATGATCAAGTTCCTGCCACACCTCTGTACCGTTTGGTATCGGCCATGTCTCACTTCCGAAATCAATATCGCCCAGTTTTTTACCCTCCATTTTTTTGGTAAATTCCGTGAATCCGCTTTTAAGAATGATCCCAATCTCATTAACGGTAATCTCATCATAATCCACCTCTCCCCGGAAAACCTGTAACCCTGAGTCTTCCAGGATAAAAGTCTGATCAGGGATATCACCCGAGCGTTCCAGGCTTCCCGGCCAGCCAAGCGCCCTCTGATTAGGAAGAGTAGGCACGGGAAATGGAAATGAAAAGGATCCCGTATCATCATTCAAAAAAGGGGTCGATCTTTCGATACTGATTACGGCACCCTCAGTTAAGGCTATTTGATTACCTGCGACAGTTAATTTCATTTCCTGTAAATTTTTGTATTGAAATTCTTAATATCATTCATCGCATCCGACAGACTATTGGTGCCATACTTGTTTATGCTTGTTTTGAGTCCCTTGTCGAGATGGTCGCTCAACCTGCGAAGCTGAAATACCAGCTCGTTATCATTTGTATCCGACGCTCTTCCAGTTTTACCACCTGGTCCGTTTTGTGACGATTCAAAGGAGGATGGATAACTACCGGATGCCTTTTGTCTGGTACGGGCCGGACCCTTTCCCGCGTAAGCGTAAATATCCCGTAGTATCTCAGGGGCATTTAGTTGTATCCGCCTGAAAGTATCCCCGTCAACCACCAGTTCTGGTGCCTTTTCTCCGACCAGGCTACGACCGTCACTCATATTGAGCAGTGTTGGCCGGCTATATACGCCTGTTGCCGGACGTCCACCATCGACAGCGTGATACAACATCCCGTCATCCGCACCAATAACCGGATAACTACCTTTCGCCTTTTGCGATGTGGCAGGACCGGAAAACTCTTTGAATACCTGACCCAAAACGCTTGCGATACCTACTGCTGCAGAGACGCCATTCAGAACAAGCCATGGTGTAGCAAGCGGTCCCGGATACGCTGCCAATACCGCTGAGTTTGCAATAGCCGTATTAAATAAGATTCGCCCTATTGCGCTTGCCTGCTGGAAAAGGAAGAACGCCCGACCTAAAGCAGTTTCTCTTCCCACAAGCTCAGCCATATTCCCAAATATCTGATCTGCCGCGCCAAATATCTCTTCGCCAATTGCTGTTCTTTTATCCCGCTCTTCCTGTTTTATACGAATATTGGTGTCGGCGTATCTTTTTTCGGCAGTTGCCATCTTAACCCCGTTGCCTTTAGCCCTGGCAAGATCCTGTTTGTGCTGCAACTCATTCTGTACCCGTTCCGCTGCAAATCGTTCCTTATTTCCTTTAATGGCCATCACGGAATTCATCACCTTTTGAAGTGCATCGGCATCAATCAGGTCTGCCAGCTTTTTATCATGCGCCTTCTGCTTTGCCTCAATGGTTGCATTAATCGCCTCGTTGAAAGCAATTTCATCTTTAGATAACAACTCCTTCACGATCAGCTTCTCTTTCAACAGTGCCATCTCTTCTTTCCAGCGCTGTTCCTCGATCGCCCTTTCCTTATCGATACCCTCCTCTAAATTTGCAATCCTGGCATCGGTCAGACTATTCTGTGCCTCCAGCAGCAGATCTCTCATTTGCTTTTCGGCAGCCACCCGTTTCAGTAAATATTGGGTATTGGCCTCCTCGTATTCATCGCTTCCTTCTTTGAAAATGGAAATCTTTGTTTTCAGGTAGGAGAGTTCCTGGTCAAGCAATTCTGCATTGTATTGCCTGTCAGTTGTCACGCCATCAATCCGGCGCTGTGTTATCCTTGCCACCTCTTTATTGTTCTGTGCTTCAGCTTCCTGAGCCAGCGTTTTGGCCTCTTTTTTATCCTCTTTTTTGCCGTCCAGTTGTTTGTCCCTTTGCAGCGCGACCAGCTCACTTTTTGCTGCTATATATGCCGCTTCCTCACCCTCTTCGGTACGCCAGGCTTTCTCCCTGTCACTGATCGATAATTTCAAATATCTGATCTTCGCCTGTCTTAAATCTTCATCCTCTGCCTGTTTGGTTTTATTCATGCGTAATGCACGCATGTGAATATCATATTCTTCCCTGGCTAAAGCCGATTTCATATCATCCTGCCTCTTTTTGAAAGTCTCAAAAACCTCGTCCTTTAATTCCATCCCAACAGGTGTAACCCTGATTTTTTCCGGCGCTCCCGATGCAGCGATGTCACTCTTTAGTTTGGCGTATTCGTCCGTATAGACGAACCGAAGTCTTATTAACGACTGCATCCTTTTGATATAGTCTGTTTTTAATTCAGCGTCGAGTTGCTTATTCCTGGTTACTCCAAGAGCCGCTGCAGCATCAGTGGCATCCTGGTGTTTCTTCATCACAATCTCCATTCGCCTAATTTCTGCATCGTTGGCATTGTAAGCTGTCCTGTTCACTGCCCCGGCTGCGGTTGCCTTATCGAAAATGATTTTTTTCCCCATTGCCTCCACGATTTTATCATACGAACCGGCCACCTCATCTGCGGTAACGCCCTCCTTCATGAGTAAGGGGAGATAGTCACCATATTGCTCTTTTAAGGTTTGTATGATCTTGCTGCGCTCACTCTGGCTGGTATTCACGTCTTTAAGCCGGTCAATCATTACATCCAAGCCGCCCTTCTCTTTGCCGTATTCTGCCTGTATCTCCGTTTGTAATGCACGATGCCTCTTCTCTTCTTCCGAAAGTGCCTTCCGCCGGTACACAAGCAAATAGAAAGCACCAGCCAGTGCCGCGACCGCCACTGTAGCCGCAACAATTGGGAAAGCCATGGCAATACTTGCTGTTCTTAAAGCCTTCATTTCAACGTATGCAGCTCTAAACCCCTGCGTTAATGCAATATTGGCAATTCTTAAAAAGTTCGACTGAGTTGCTAAAAGTACCTGGGCAGCGCTCAGGTTACGTGTCCATAAAATGGAGGCTTTCATCCAGAAAACTTTCAGTGCCTCGGCAGCATAGGTTTTCCTGAGCCATAAATCCTCCAGTATCAGATTAGCCACACGCCACATCGCAGGTCCCTTGAAAAGGATATATGCAAACGTCAGGTATTTCATCATCTGCCAGTTCCTTCCTATCCAGTCTGTAGCCGACTTGACACCTACCACAAAATTTGCCCAAGCCGTTACCAGGCCAAGCACTGCCGGTTCCGCATCTTTATTCATCTGGTCTGTAGTCGCCTTTATAATCTTTTGCTGCTTCAGTACATTAGCCGTGAAGTTGTTATTCATGATAATATACTCTTCCAGCACCGAAGCCCCGGCTATTTTATTCTCCCACTCTTTTCTTGCAATTTCCTGCTGTGCTACCATTACATCAAGATTTTGCGCCAGCGATCCGATAACGGCAGTCATGTATTGCCCCTTCGCACCAAAGTCTTTCATTCCTCCGGTCAGTTCAACCAATCCGTCTTTGGTGGAGACAAAACGGCGAAGCAAGGCGATCATAGCTTTATTGGGATCGTCTTTTAGCATCTTCCTGTATCCTTCAGCGGATAATCCAAGTGCATCAGCAAAGTCATTAATCTTTTTTGGGTTTGCCAAGGCAAGCATGATTTTCTGAACCGCTGTGGCACCACGCTCAGAGGGTACATTCATCGCGTCAAGAGCCGATCCAAGCCCGCCAATCTGAGCGATTGTAAATCCCGCCAGCTCACCCACAGAACTTAACCGGGTCATATAATTCAATATCGTACCCGCAGAAGCTGCACTACTCTTCGCCAACTGATTCAAAACACCACCTGTTCTAAGCATCGCCTCATTAATCGGCATCTCCTTATCAACCCTAAAGGCATTCATCAGTTTTCCAAGGCTGTTCACTGTATCTTCCACTGATCCTTCAAGGTCATCGCCAAGCGCTATCTGGATCATATTGGCCGACTCCACGAACTGCATAATTGAATCTTTACCCTCGATTCCCAGCTTTCCGGCCACAATAGCGAGTTTCAGTAAATCATCTGTTTTTGTACGCGTATCCCATGCATCGAAAGCATCTTTCATTTCCCATACTTCGCCAACAGCCAGACCCGTATTTTTCCGGACTGTTCCCATCAGGTCCTCCAGCTCCTTCATACGTGTAATAACGCCAGTCACCAATCGTACTAAGGTATAAATGACCATCGTAAACATCCCAATCACGGAGCCAGCCCTGCTTGCAGTGCGCTCAATGCGCTCCCATGCCTGAGACAATCTGCCGGCCCCGGTCGTTAGTGTTCTTATTCTTGCATTGGTTGCATTGAGATCATTCAAAAGCCTTTGTCGAAGAGCAGGATTGCCCGTCATATTATTCAGTTGTATCTGCAGTGCCTTGGCATGATTCTTTAGCTGCTGAACAGTCATCCCGGCCAGACCTACCTGCTGCCGTAGTTTTTCAATAGCTACAGACTGTGCACGTATTGCATTGGTGATATCATTATAGGCTTTTCTCGCTGTCACCAATGCACCGGCATTGCCAATCTCATCCTTTTCGAGCAGTTTAATTTCGGCAGCCAGCGACTTTGCTGTTTGCTCCAGCCTGATCATCTTGAGCTCCATCTTTCCAAGCTCAGCCACCATTTGTTTACTGCCCTGGTTTAATCCCTGTCCGTTTAGAATCAGGTTTAGCCGTAAATCTTCGTCGTATATTTTTCGTCCCATTTATTCCAGTTATCAATTTACAATATTCAATTATCAGTGGTATTCAAATTGTATATCAATGCATTTCAATTAAATCCTGATTGTTAATTTGCATTTGGCTATTTTACTGCTTCTTACAAATCTGATTACTTCACCCCGCAGATCATTCATACACCTAAAGGCAATTGTATTCATGCGTCCCCAGATCATCCGGTTGTGTATTCCTTTACCCTTTGTTTGTGAGACTTTTGGCGTGTGAAGCTTCGAATTGGTGCGTCCGTGTTTTATCTTTCGCATATCCTGGTACCGTAAGTAATCCGGATGCACAAGGCTGGCAACGATTTCGTATTTATTTGTGGTGATTGAATAACGCCGACCGGCACCGCCCGAATGGATCAGTCCGGTTTGCTTCTGTAGCTTCGCATCAATGGACATGTCCTGCGACTTTTTGAAGTTCTTCCACTCTTCGTAAGCAATACGACGACAGCGGGTTACATCAATGGGATTTGTATTTTGCATTCAACAAGAATACTACCCTGAATTGTGTTTCTAAAGGACAAAAAAAAGGTGCTTAAAAGTTGAGATACCCTCTTATTTTTTCAACGTTCTACTCAATAATTACGTAGTTATAAATCGGAGTTACATAACCTGAAGCATTATTATCGCTGTCAACAGGGAGAACACCATGCATGCAGCTTTCTTTCCTGTTGAATGGAAGTCCGGCGGCAACAACGCTTGGAATAAAGACCAGTTCAGCATTTTTCTTAATGAATTCGATCGAGAAGGTGAATTGTTTATCGTTTGAAGTCTTCTTCCTCTCATAATCTTTGAGTGCCAATTGCGACGGATGGTTTGAATTTCTGCCATAATCTTATTTTTGAGTAAATATATATATGGCAAAGAGGGGGATGGAAAGGACAAAAAACAATCCAGTTGTTCACAAAATTGGATTAAAATAAACTTATTTGTTGTTACAGTTTCAATTCCATTTAGAATCGTAATTTAGATGGTCTATTAGTAGAGTATATCCTTAAATCCGCAGCAACAAAATTAGGTTTTGAAAAATAGTCATTTTCAGGGTTGGTTGCCTTAAAATATGACATTTTTCGCTCAATATCTGTTTCATGGTTGCACTTTATTCATTATTCGGCACTGCCTGCGGTGGTATTCAACAAACAAGATGATACCATTAGTTTTTCCTCTCTGAAAATGCGACAAGATATGTTTATATTTTGTATTTATATTGAATATCAATTAGTTGAGTTTGATTCACAAGCATACCTATCCCATCGGCATTGAAAATTATTTAGTCTTTACCTCAATAATAGATGGTATTTTTTAGCCGAAAACAGCTTTAGGATTTGTTGTCGCCCCCGGGTTATCACGTAGCGGTGGTTTTGTCCCAGCCAAATGGCGCATATTCAATGGATGCCACCTGATATTCTTTGAACCCAATTATTTCTGTTTTTCCAATAAGTTATATTCTTCACCATATCGTAAAGGTTGGCACACCGTTGTGTCCTGATGTAGAAATATGTACTGTTGGTTTCAACTACCGGGACAACGCTTTGGTCAAATGAACCGCAATCCATCCGGCTGTGCTTTACTTTGATCCCAAATTCGCCCAGTACCTCATAAGCCCTTTTC
>Ga0209585_10000317_pt1 | contig 18717 bp, 19 predicted proteins | sample NGEPerone_FD_185491 | JGI IMG/M metagenome (GOLD analysis project Ga0209585, IMG submission 185491) | Arctic peat soil microbial communities from the Barrow Environmental Observatory site, Barrow, Alaska, USA - NGEE Permafrost154B-one... | ecosystem: Environmental > Terrestrial > Soil >... | reverse complement strand
TCGACGCCTGGAAGGTGTTGTAGAGCTGGCTGAGCTGCTGCAGCGGGTCGAAGAAGCTGTTCAGGTAGCCGATGAAGGCCACCAGCACGCCGATCTGGAGCGTGTTGCCGCCGATGAGGGTGCCGCCATACCAGAGCACGATGATCACGGCGGCGGCCGACATGAACTCCACGAAGGGGAAGTAGAGGCCACTCTGCACGACCGTGCGCATGTTCACGTCGCGGTACGCGGCGTTGGCCACGTCGAGGCGCTCGTAGTCGCTCTGCTCGCGGCGGAAGGCCTTGAGCACGCGGATGCCCGAGATGGATTCCTGCAGGTGGGCGCTCACGTCGCCGATTCCGTTGCGCACCTGGGCGTAGGCGCGGGCCGACTTGGCGCGGAAGACGAGCGTCGCGCCGATGAGCAGCGGCATGATGGTGAGGGTCGCCAACGCCAGGCGCCAGTCGAGGATGAGGAGGAACGCGATGGCGCCGAAGAAGGTCAGCGAGTTGGTGACCAGTGTGGTGACGCCGTCGGTGACGAGTTGGTCGAGGGCGTCGATGTCGTTGGTGAGGCGGCTCACGATCCAGCCGGTCTTCTGGCGGCTGAAGAAGTCGAGCGAGAGCTTCTGCAGGTGGGCGAACACGTCGCGCCGCAAGTCGTAGATGATGTGCTCCCCGACCCAGCTCGTGAGGTAAGTCTGCAGGTAGCTGGCGCCGAGGTTGACGAGGCTGACGCCGACGAAGGCGACGATGACCCAGGTGAGGACGGTCAGGTCCTTGGCGCCGATGCCCCCGTCGATGGTCACCTTGAGGAGATAGGGGACGGCGAGGCTGCTGAGCGTGACGGCGATCATCGCGACCACGCTGAAGACGGCGCGGCGCCGGTACGGGTAGGCGAGGCGCGCGAGCCGGGCGAGCTTGAGCTCGCGCGCCAGGTGCACGAAGGCGCGCCAGCCGCGCAGTTCCTCGAGGCTGGCGCCGCTGCCGTGCGGGCCGGAGGCGTGACGGGAGGCGGTGGCCATCAGACAGCGCCTCCCCCGCCGAGCGCCGCCGGCTCCCTGACGTCGACCGCGTCCAGGTCGCAGTGCTTCGCCTCGGCATCGCCGAACATGCGCGCGTACAAGCCGCCGGCGGCGATGAGCTCGTCGTGCGGGCCGCGCTCCTCGATGCGGCCGTGATCCAGCACCACGACCTCGTCGGCGAGCGCGATCGTCGTCGGCCGGTGGGCGATGATGAAGGTCGTGCGGCCGCGCATCACCTCGGTCAGGGCGGCGCGGATCTTGAACTCCGTCTCGACGTCGACGCTGCTGGTAGCGTCGTCGAGGATGAGGATGCGCGGGTCCATGACGAGCGCCCGCGCGATGGCGATGCGCTGGCGCTGGCCGCCGCTGAGCGTGAAGCCGCGTTCGCCGACGACCGTGTCGTAGCCCTCGGGGAGGGCTGCGACGAAGTCGTGGGCCTGCGCGGCTCGCGCCGCGGCCCGCACCTCGTCGTCGCTTGCCCCGGGCCGTCCGAAACGGATGTTCTCGGCGATCGAGGCGCTGAAGAGGAACGGGTCCTGCGTGACGATGCCGATGTGGCTGCGCAGATCGGCGGTCTGCACATCGCGCACGTCCTGGCCGTCGACGAGCACGCGGCCGGCGCTCGTGTCGTAGAAGCGCGGGATCAGATTGGTCAGCGTCGTCTTCCCGCAGCCGGTGTGTCCCACGAGCGCGAGCGTGCGACCGGATGGAACGTCGAGGCTGACAGCCTCGAGCACCGGCCGGTCCACGTAGCTGAAGTACACGTCCTCGAAGGTCACCGCGCCGACGGGCGGCCCGCCGTCCGCGCCGCGCAGCGGCCTCGCGTCGGGCCGCTCCTCCATCTCCAGGGGCGCGTCGAGCACCTGGTACACGCGCTCACCGCTGGCTATGGCGCGCTGCGCGAGGCCGATCAGCCAGCCGATCACCTGGGCTGGGTACACGAGCATCATCAGGTAGCTGTAGAAGGCGACCAGCGAGCCCAGGCTCAGGCTCCCGTCGATCACCTGTCGCCCGCCGTAGTACAGCAGGAAGGCCACGGCCAGGTTGGGGATGAGGGCGATCAACGGGATGTACACGGCCCGCGTACGCGCGGCGGCCACGCTGGCCTCGAAGACCTTGTAGCTGCGGTCGCTGAACTTCTCCAGCTCGTCGTCCTCGCGCGCGAAGATGCGCACGATGCGCGAGCCCACCACGTTCTCCTCGGCCGCCGCCGTGACGTCGGCGATCCTTTGCTGCACGTCCTTGAGAATCGGCTGCAGGCGGCGGCTGAAGCGCACCGTGACGAGCAGCAGGAACGGTAGGAAGGCCAGGGAGAGCAGCCCCATACGCCAGTCGAGCACCAGCAGGATGATCGCCACGGCGACCATCATCACGATGTTGGTGGCGAAGAACACGAGGCCGTAGCCGAGGAACATGCGCACGTTCTGCACGTCGCTCATGGCGCGGCTCATGAGCTGCCCGGTGGGCCAGCGGTCGAAGTAGCTGAAGGACTGCCGCAGCAAGTGGCTCCACATGCGGTTGCGCAGGTCATACTCGATGGCGAGGCTCGCCTTGCCGCTGGCGAGTCGGCGGCCGACGGCGACCACGAAGCGCACGACGGCGATGCCGAGGAGGGCGAGACCGTAGGTGACGAGCAGGCCGGTCTCGCCGCCCACCAGGGCGTTGTTGATGGTCAGCTGGATGATGCGCGGCACCAGCAAGCCGAGCCCCATCTGGGCGAACGCGAGCGCGAAGCCCACGAAGGTCAGCCACTTGTAATCGCCGAGCAGCTTGAGGATGCGCGAGAAGGTCTTCATCTCCAGGTGAGCTTACCCCGAGGCTAACCGGATCTGCTGTGGTCAACGGCGGCTGGGGGACGCAATTCTGCACGAGTGCATGGAGTTGATGAGCGAGATGCCGTGCAGTCTGCTGCCAGGGAGGTCGCCATGACCGAGTCGCCACGGGAGCGCCGCCGCAGCTGGGCGGAACCCTACAAGATCAAGATGGTCGAACCCATCAAGATGACGACCCGCGAGGAGAGCGGCGTCGCGATGCGCGAGGCCGGCTACAACACCTTCCTGCTGAAGAGCGAGGACGTCTACATCGACCTGCTGACCGACTCCGGCACCTCGGCGATGAGCGACCGCCAGTGGGCCGGCATGATGCTCGGCGACGAGGCTTACGCCGGGAGCCGCAACTTCTACCACCTCGAGGCGGCGGTCCAGGAGATCTACGGCTACAAGCACCTCGTGCCGACGCACCAGGGCCGGGCCGCCGAGCACCTGCTCAGCCAGACTCTGATCAAGCCGGGCGACGTGATCCCCGGCAACATGTACTTCACAACCACCCGCCTTCACCAGGAGCTCCCCGCGGGCGCTTCGTTGACGTGATCATCGACGAAGCGCGCAACCCGGCGAGCGAGCATCCCTTCAAGGGCGACGTCGACCTCGCCAAGCTGCAGAAGGTGATCGACGAGGTCGGTGCCGAGCACATCCCCTACGTGTGCATCGCCACCGCCGTCAACATGGCCGGCGGTCAGCCGATCAGCCTCGGCAACCTACGGAAGGTGCGCGAGCTCACCGGCAAGCACGGCATCCGCATCATCCACGACGCCACGCGCGTGGCCGAGAACGCCTACTTCGTCAAGGAGCGCGAGCCGGGCTGCGCCGACATGAGCGTCTCCGAGATCGTGCGCCGCACCTCGATCAGGACGCCTTCCCGGCGCAGACGCTGGCCGCCGAGATCTACCTCGACAGCGGCGTGCGCGCCATGGAGCGTGGCAACGTGAGCGCCGGCAGGGACCCGGAGACGGGTCAGAACCGCCGCCCCAAGCTCGAGCTCATGCGCCTCACGATCCCCCGGCGCGTGTGCACGCAGGCGCACATGGACGTGGTCGCCGAGTCGGTCGCCGAGGTGTTCGACCAGCGCGACGCGATCAAGGGCCTGAAGATGGTGTACGAGCGCTCACAGTTGCGCTTCTTCCAGGCGCGGTTCGTGCCGCTGGCGTAGGCGCGCGCGGGGGGCAGGCAGAAGAGCCAGAAGGAGGCGGCGGGGCGGATGCCCCGCCGCCTCCTTTGCGCACCACTGATCCTCGCCGCCGCAGCGGTGTACACTGAACGCCCGGCGCATGGCGCCGCCCATCACGATGACGCCCTCTCCCGACAAGCCGCTCGAGCGGAGTCCGCGACGCTTCGGCCGCGTGCTCGCCGGCGCGCTGTAACTTTCGCCGCCATGGCCGCGTCTAACCTCCACAAGTGGGCCACGTTGCCCGACCCGTCGCCCGCCGAGCTGGCGCGCGCCGCGGAGGGCGACGCGCAGGCCTTCACCCTCATCGTGGAGCGGTACCAAGGCATGGTCTATTCAGTGGCTTTCAACGTGCTCGGCAATCACACCGACGCCGAAGACGCGGCGCAGGAGGCCTTCCTGCGCTGCTACCGCAAGCTGCCGCAGTTTCGCAGCGAGGCCACTTTCTCGACCTGGCTGTTCCGCCTGGCGCTGTCGGCGAGCGTCGACTACCAGCGGCGCGAACGGCGGCGGCCCGAGCCGGTCGACGTCCCCGACCTCGTCGACGAGGGCTCCCCGGACCTCGGCGACGGCGTCACCGCCGCCACCCTCGCCGCCGCGCTGCACGACCTCCCCGACGATTACCGTGTGCCCACCGTCTTGCGCGACATCTACGGCCTGCCGTACCAGGAGATCGCCGAGGCCACCAGCCGGCCGCTCGGCACCGTCAAGGTGATGGTGCACCGGGGCCGCGCCTCCCTGCGCCTGCGGCTGCGGGCCGAAGGCGCGCGGTCGGCCGCGGCTCACGCGGGGGCGGGGAAAAGGGGCGCAGCCTGATGGACTGCAGCTACTCGCGTGAGCGCATCAACAAGTTCATCGACGGCGAGCTGGGCTACCTTGAGGTCGCCGAGTTGCAGGGTCACCTCAGCTTCTGCGCCGACTGCTCCGCCGAGCTCGCCCAGATGAGCGAGGTGCGCGGCGCCCTGGCCGCCTGGGGCCGGCTCGAACTGGCCCCGTCGCCCGGGTTCGCGGAGCGCGTCACGGCGGCGGTCGAGCTCGAGCCGGCCCCAGGCGCGGCCAGGCCCTTCGGCCGCGCCGTCGACGACGCCCTCGGCAGGCTCGACGAGACCCTCGGCTGCATCCCGCTGCCGGGTGGCCATACGATCCCCGTCAAGAACGTCATCGGCTGGGGCCTCGCCGCCGCCGCCGCGGTGGTCATCGGACTCGAGCGCCGCCACCTGCGTCGCTCGCGGGAGTTGGAGCCATCGTGAAGCTGGACCGTGACCAGGTCATGGCGCTGCTGCCGCAGCGCCCACCCTTCCTGCTGGTGGATGAGGTCGAGGAGGTCGAGCCGGGGGTGCTCTGCGTAGCCACGCGCACGCTGCTCGCCGACGACTTCTGGTTCGCCGGGCACTTCCCCGGCAACCCCGTGATGCCAGGCGTGCTCATCGTCGAGGCGCTCGCCCAGACGGCCGCGCTGGCGGCTGCCTGCGCAGCGGCCGAGGGCGGCGCGGCGGATGCCGCGCCCGATGCGGCCGCCGGGGCTCTCAGCGGCAAGGTCGGTCTCTTCGCCGGCATCGACAAGGTGCGCTTCAAGCGCGTCTGCAAGCCCGGCGACACGCTGCGGCTCGAGGCCGAGATCATCGCCGTGCACGGGCCTGTGGGCCGCGCCAAGGTCAAGGCGACGGTCGATGGTCAGATCGCCTGCCGTGGGGAGCTCATGTTCGCGATTGTCGACGCGGCCGCCGTGGCCGCCGGCGAGGCGAAGCTGTGATCGGCCTCCGCCGCGGCCTCGTGCGCGGGGCGCGCATCAGCGCCTTGGGCGTGCACGTGCCAGAGCGCGTGCTCACCAACGACGAGATCAGCCAGTTCCTCGACACGTCGGACGAGTGGATCTTCACGCGCACCGGCATCCGCGAGCGCCGCATCGCGCGCGCCGACCAGGCGGCGAGCGACCTGGGCGAGGTCGCCGCCCGCCGCTGTCTCGAGTCGGCGGGACTCGTCCCGGCCGAGCTCGACCTCGTCATCGTCACCACGATCTCGCCCGACCACATCATGCCGGCCACGGCGTCGATCGTCGCCGACAAGATCGGCGCCACCAAGGCCGGCGCCTTCGACGTGCAGGCCGGCTGCACCGGTTTCGTCTACGGCCTCGCCATCGCCACGGCGTTCGTCTCGGCCAACATCTACCAGAACGTCCTCGTGATCGGCGCCGAGGTGCTCAGCAAGATGGTCGACTGGGAGGATCGCAGCAGCTGCGTGCTCTTCGGCGACGGCGCCGGGGCGGTGCTCGTGCAGCCCACCGACAACGGCAGCATCTTCAGCTTCGACCTGGGCAACGACGGCAGCGGCGCGCCCTTCCTCAACGTGCCCGCGGGCGGCTCGCGTGAGCCGGCAAGTCACGAGACCGTGCGGCAGCACGGCCACGCCATGCACATGACCGGCAGCGAGGTCTTCAAGTTCGCCACGCGCTCGGTGGTCGGCTCGTGCGAGAAGGTTCTCGGCGACGCCGAGCTGACCGTGGAAGACGTGGACCTGTTCGTGCCTCACCAAGCCAACGTCCGTATCATCGAGACCGCGGCGCGGCGTCTCGGATTCACCGAGGCGCAGGTGTTCGTGAACCTGGACCGCTACGGGAACACCTCGTGCGCCTCCATCCCGATCTGCCTGCATGAGGCCAGCCAGAGCGGCCGCCTGAAGAAGGGCGACATGCTGCTGATGGCCGGGTTCGGCGCCGGATTCACCTGGGGTTCGTGTCTCAGCAAGTGGGAGCTGTAACCTAGGCACATGGCCAACCTAGCTCTGATGTTCCCCGGCCAGGGGTCACAGGCGGTCGGCATGGGCTGCGACCTGTGCGCCGCCGACCCCCTGATGAGAGACACCTACGCCGAGGCCTCGGCGGAGCTCGGCTACGACCTGGAGCGCCTCTGCGCCGACGGCTCGCCGGAGATGTTGGCGCGCACTGACCTCACGCAGCCGGCGCTGCTCGCCGATTCGATCGGCATCCTGCGCATCCTGCGGCGTGACGGGCTGCGTTTCGATGTGGCCTTGGGTCACAGCCTGGGCGAGTACTCAGCGCTGGTCGCCACGGGCGCGGTCGGCTTTCGGGACGCCCTGCGCCTGGTACGCCGCCGCGGCGAGGAGATGCTGGCCGCCGCGGCCGCCAGCCCCGGCGGCATGGTCGTGATCATCGGGCTGGGCGACGCGGCGGCGGAGGAGTTGTGCGCCGGCATCGACGGCGTGTGGCCGGCCAACTTCAACTCGCCGGGCCAGGTCGTGGTCAGCGGCCGCGAGGCCGCTCTGGCCGACCTGGCCGAGAAGGCGAAGGCCGCCGGCGCCAAGCGTATCATCCCGCTGGCCGTGAGCGGCGCCTTCCACTCGCCGCTGGTCGATCCCGCGCTGGCGCCGTTGCGGGCCGAGCTCGAGCGGATCGCCTGGAAGACGCCCGAGCCGCGGTTCTTCTCCGCTTGCAGCCTGTCGTTCGAGACCGGCGGCTTCGGCGAGCTGCTGCAGCGGCAGCTGGTCTCGCCGGTGCGCTTCACCCAGGCCGTGAGCGCGTTGTCTGCGGCAGGATATGATTCATTCCTCGAGGTCGGCCCGGGCAACGTGCTCGGCAGCCTCGTGCGGCGCATCACGCCGCAGGCTACCGTGGCCCGCGTCTCCGATCTGGAGACGCTGGCCACGTTGCGGCACGACGGACGCTACCTGGAGGCTTCGTGAGCCTAGATCTCGATCTCAGCGGGACCACCGCGCTGGTGACCGGCGCCGGCCGCGGCATTGGGCGCGCTATCGCGCTCAGCCTGGCCGCGGCCGGCGCCGACGTCGCCGTCAACGACTTCGCCGACAAGGCCGCCTGCGCGGCGGTCGTCGCCGAGGTCGAGGCGCTCGGCCGCAAAGGCCTCGTCGTCATGGCCGACGTCTCCGACGAGGAGCAGGTCAACGCCATGATCGAGCGGGCCGAAAAGGAGCTCGGGCCGCTCGGCGTCGTCGTCAACAACGCCGGTATCACCCGAGACAACGTGATGATGATGATGGACCCGGATGACTTCGACAGCGTCATCGCCACGCACCTGCGCGGTACCTTCCTGGTGAGCAAGGCGACGGCGCGCCGCATGTTCCGCCGTCGCTCAGGCTGTATCATCAATCTCTCGAGCGTGGTGGGCCGCCGCGGCAACGCGGGGCAGGCCAACTACGCGGCGGCCAAGGCGGGCATCATCGGCCTCACCAAGTCGCTGGCCAAGGAGCTAGGCGCGCGCGGCGTGCGCGTCAACGCCATCGCTCCCGGCTACATCGACACGCCGATGACGCAGGCCTTACCCGAAGAGACGAGGCAGATGATCGTCGACGCGACACCACTCAAGAGCATCGGCACCACCGACGACGTCGCCAACGCGGTGGTCTACTTGGCGTCGCCTCGGGCACAGTACCTCACCGGCGTCATCCTTCCCGTCGACGGCGGCCTGGGCATCTAGCCGGAGAACGGGCGGACCACGGCATGACAACACCCACACGAGTCGTCGTCACCGGTCTCGGCGTGGTCACGCCGCTGGGCAACGACGTCGACACCTTTTGGCGCCACCTGGTGGCCGGCGAGTCGGGCGTCGGCGAGATCACCCGCTTCGACACCACCGGCTACAAGGTGCACATCGCCGCCGAGGTCAAGGACTTCGACCCCGAGGACTACCTCGAGAAGCGCCAGGTGCGCCGGCTCGACCTCTTCTCGCGCTACGCTATGGCGGCCGCCAGGATCGCCGCCGCCGACGCCGACTTCGACCCCCGCCCCGAGGCGGAACGGGTCGGGGCGGTGGTCGGCAGCGGCGTCGGCGGCCTGCAGACGCTGCACACCGAGACCGACAAGCTGCTCAACAGGGGCCCCGACAGCGTCAATCCCCTGCTCATCCCCATGATGATCCCCAACATGGGCGCCGCGCACGTGTCGCTCGCCCTCGGGACCAAGGGCCCGTTGAGCGCGACCTGCACCGCGTGCGCTGCCGGCTCCGACGCCATCGGCTACGCGGCGCGCATCATCCGCTCTGGCGACGCCGATGTGATGTTCGCCGGCGGCAGCGAGGCGCCCATCAGCCCGGTGGGCGTCTCCGGGTTCGCCGCCGCGCGGGCGCTGAGCACGCGCAACGACGACCCCACCGGCGCGTCGCGGCCTTTCGACGCCGGCCGCGACGGCTTCGTGATCGGTGAGGGCGCCGGCTGCCTGGTGCTCGAGAGCCTCGAGCACGCCCAGGCCCGCGGCACCCGCATCTACGCCGAGCTGGCCGGCGCCGGGATGAGCAGCGACGCCTTTCACATGACGCTCCCCGACGAGAGCGGCAAGTCGCAGGCGCACGCGCTCAAGATGGCCCTCACCGAGGCGGACCTGCAAGCGGAAGATGTGGACTACATCAACGCTCACGGCACGGCCACCGGCGCCGGCGACGTCGCCGAGACCAGGGCCATCAAGGTCGCCCTCGGCAAGCACGCACGCAGGGTCGCCGTCTCGTCCAACAAGTCGATGATCGGCCACTGCCTGGGCGCCTCCGGCGCCATCGAGGCCGTGGCCACCGTGCTCACCATCGTCAACAGCCTGATCCCGCCGACCATCAACCTCACCGACCCGGATCCGGACTGCGACCTCGACTACGTGCCCCTCGAGTCGCGCTTCCAGAAGGTGGACGTCGCCGCCAGCAACAGCTTCGGCTTCGGCGGTCACAACGTGACCCTCGTCTTCCGCCGCTTCGTCGGCTGACGGCGAGCCGGCCGGCACGCCCGCCCATGAACGTCACTGTCGAGATCCAGCGCCGCGGCAGCGACCCCGTGAAGCCCGAGTGGGTCTGCCCTTCGTGCCGCGAGGAGGCGAGCCTCAGAGACCTGCGCGCCAATCTCACGGTGTGCCCGGTCTGCGGCTTCCACGTGCGCCTCGGCGCGCGCGAGCGCATCCGCCAGCTGGTCGACGAGGGCTCGTTCGAGGAGCTTTGGACGATGGTGACGACGCTCGACCCGCTGCAGTTCACCGACCTGGAGCCGTATCCGGAGCGCGTGCGTGAGGCGCAGGCCAAGACCGGCCTGCCGGAGGCGATCGTCACGGGCACGGCGAGCCTCGACGGCACGCCGTGCGTGCTGGCGGTTATGGACTTCGGCTTCATGGGCGGCAGCATGGGCAGCGTGGTCGGCGAGAAGCTTTGGCGCAGCGCCGAGCTGGCCGGCGGAGAAGACTTGCCACTCGTGGCAGTCTGCAGCTCCGGCGGCGCCCGCATGCAGGAGGGCATCCTCGGCCTGATGCAGATGGCCAAGACGAGCTGCGCCGTGGACCTCATCAATGAGGCCACCTCGCCGTTCGTCGCCGTCCTCGTCGACCCCTGTACCGGCGGGGTGGTCGCGAGCTTCGCCACGCTCGCCGACATCTGTATCGCCGAGCCCGGGGCGCTTCTCAGCTTTTCGGGCCCACGCGTGATCGCCGAGACCACTCGCGAGGCTCTGCCCGAGGGCTTCGGCAGCGCCGAACGCAACCTCATACTCGGCCACCTCGACGCCGTGGTGCCCCGCGGCGAGCTGAGGGTCAAGGTCGGCAACTACCTCCGACTTCTGGGGGGAGGTGAGGAACCTGACCGAGCGCAAGGAGAACAACCCCGAGCACGAGGCACAGGCGGGCTGGCTCAGGCAGCGCTTGAGCGAGCTCGGACGCTTGCCGCTCATGCCCGGCGTCCATTTGTCGGAAGAGATCGAGAAGCTGCAGGGGAGGCTGATGAGCCTGCGCGGCGAGAGCCGTCGCCATGACACGTGGCTCACCGTCGAGCTCGCGCGCCACAAGGAGCGCCCCCGCACCCGCGACTACATCGGCTACCTGATCGACGGTTTCGAAGAGCTCAAGGGCGACCGCCTGCGCGCCGACGACCCCGCGATCGTCGGCGGCCTGGGCTGGTTCCGCGGCCGCGCCGTGCTGGTGGTCGGCCATCAGAAGGGCCGCACCCTCGACGAGCAGACGGTGCACAACTTCGGCATGGCCCGGCCCGAGGGCTACCGCAAGGCGCAGCGGCTGTTCACGCTCGCCGAGCGCCACGGGCTGCCGGTGCTGACGTTCGTCGACACGCCGGGGGCGTACCCGGGCGTCGCCGCCGAAGAGGGCGGGCAGGCGCGCGCCATCGCCGAGAGCATGCTCAAGATGGCGCGCCTCAGCGTGCCGGTGATCGCGACGATCATCGGCGAGGGAGGCTCCGGAGGAGCGCTCGCCCTCGCCGTCGCCGACCGTGTGCTGATGCTCGAAAACTCGACCTACTCGGTGATCACCCCCGAGGGCTGCGCCGCCATCCTGTGGCGCGACTCGGCCTTCGCGCCGCAGGCCGCCGAGGCGCTCAAGCCGACGGCCTCTCAACTCCTCGAGCTGGGCGCCGTGGAGCGCGTCGTCGCGGAACCGCACGGCGGCGCCCACCACAACCCGGAGCTCGCCGCGCACCGGCTCGGCGAGGCGCTCGACGAGGCCCTCGTCGAGCTCGACGCGGTGCCGGCCCAGGAGCGGCGACGGCAGCGCCGTGAGCGGTTCCGCCGTCTCGGCCGCTGGAGCGACCCGGAACAGCCGCCGGGCGCGATGTCGCTGTTCGGCGGCTACTCGACGACGCTCGAATGAAGCGGCGCGGCGAGGCCCGCGGCTCGCGCGGCGTCCCGCAGCACGACGATCGCCGCTGTACACGCCACGCCCTCGCAGTCGCCGTGCTCTCCCTTGCGCTGCTGGCCGCCGTAGGTGCGGCGGCGTTCGCCGCCGCCGGCTGCGGCGGCTCCACCAGGACGGCCGACCCCGCCCCGTTCGTCGGCCGCTGGGAGCGCGTCGAGGCCGGGGCGCCGAGCCCCGACTTCACGCTCGCGATCGAGCGCGACGGCGACGGCGTGCAGCTCACCTTCGCCAATCACACGAACGGCATGAGCCAGACGATCGCCGGCGCGGAACAGGCCGGCGGCATCGCCTGCACCCTGCCGAACGCTGACGGCGACTTGTCAGCGTCGCCTCCTCCCGGCGTCCCCACCGAGTCCGATCTCATGCTCGGCCTCGACGACGATGGCCAGCTCGTCGTCGATCTGGTGCTCGCCGACGGTACCCTCGAGCCGATCTGGATCTACCAGCGCGTCGACGGCGTGAGCCCCTCGGCGCCGGGTACGCTCTAGGGCATGCCGCCCGTCATCACCGTCGAGCACCTGCGCAAGGTGTACGGCCACCATGTGGTCGCCGTCGACGACGTCTCCTTTGACGTCGAGCGCGGCGAGATCTTCGGCCTGTTGGGCTCGAATGGCGCCGGCAAGACGACCACCGTCGAGTGCGTCCAGGGGCTGCGCACGCCCACCGCCGGCACAGTGCGCGTGCTCGGCGAGGACCCGCGCGCGTACGCCGGCGCCCTGCGCGGGCGCATGGGCTGCCAGCTGCAGGAGTCGCGCCTCCCCGACCACCTGCGGGTGTGGGAGGCGCTCGACCTCTTCGCCTCGCTCACGCCCGGCGCCGGCGATTGGCGCCAGCAGCTCGAGCAGTGGGGGCTCGCGGAGAAGCGGAACGCTTCGTTCTCGAGCCTCTCCGGCGGGCAGCGCCAGCGGCTGTTCATCGCCCTGGCGCTGGTCAGTGATCCCGAGGTCGTCTTCCTCGACGAGATGACGACCGGGCTCGACCCCGCCGCCAGGCGCATCGCCTGGGACCTCATCGAGAAGATCCGCGAGCGCGGCACCACCGTCGTGCTCGTCACCCACTTCATGGACGAGGCGGAGCGGCTCTGCGACCGCGTCGCGGTGGTCGACAAGGGCGGCATCATCGCGCTCGACTCGCCGCGCGGGCTGGTCGTGCGCTACGACCCGCTGGAACAGGTGGTGTTCAGCGCCCTGGACCAGGACGTGGAGTGGCTGATGAGCGTGCCGGGCGCGCGCCGCGTCACCCGGCGCGGGCCCCGGGTGGTCGTCGAAGGGACGGGGCCGCTACTCGCCTACGTCGGCGCGGCCCTCGTCGAGCACGGCCGCGCCCCTGACGACCTGCGGGTCATCGAGCCAAGCCTTGAGGATGTCTTCCTCAAGCTCACCGGCCACCTGGTGGAGGACTGATGGGCTCGCGGCGAGGCGGCATCCGGGTGCTCCTCAAGCTCACGTGGATCGAGCTGAAGCTGTTTCTGCGTGAGCCCACCACCCTGGTGTTCACGTTCGCCTTCCCGGTCGTGCTGCTGTTCGTGCTCGGGGAGGTGTTCGGCAACCAGCCGGGCCGCACCGATGAGCGCGTTTTGGGCGGCATCGGGGCGATGAACTACTACGTGCCGGCCTATATCGCCGTGGTCGCGATGTCGGTGGGCGTGATCATGCTGCCGGCGCGACTCACCGGCTACCGCGCCGGGGGCGTGCTGCGCCGCTTCCAGGCTTCGCTCGTGCCCGTCTGGGCCGTGCTCGGCTCGCAGGTGCTGGCGGCGCTGGTGCTCGGCGTGGTCGGCTCGGTGCTGGTCGCCGCCTTCGGGGCGGTCTTCTACCCGGTGCGCTTTCCGGACTCGCTGGCGCAGCTCGCCGCCGTGTTCCTCGTCAGCTCGGCGGCGTTCGCCGGCATCGGCACCCTGCTCGGCGCGATCATGCCCAGCACGCGCGCCGCTCAGGGGGCCGGACTCATGCTCTTCTTCGTGATGCTGTTCCTCGGCGGCGCCGGCCCTCCGACGGCGGTGATGAGCGACATCATGAAGCGCATCGGCGACTTCCTGCCGCTCACCTACGCGGTCGACGCCATGCAGGCGGCCTGGAACGGCGCGGGCTGGGACGGCCCCGCCCTCATCGTGCTCGGCGCGATCGCGATCGTGACCGGATGGCTCAGCCTGCGCGTCTATCGCTGGGGGTGAGCCCGCGGGGCTCGCTGAGGCTCGTGCCCGCGAGCGTCAGAGCGCGTCCAGTACCTCGATGAGGCGCTTCTTCACCGCCGACTGCACCTTGTTCAGCTCGGGCTCGCCGAAGAGCCAGACCTGGCCGACGGGGTCGGCGGTGGCGATGACGCTGGTGCCGTCCTCGGCGGGGATCACGGCCATGGGCAGCAGCACCGCGCCGGGCGCCAACGGGTCGATCTCGATCGTCCTCACGGCCGCGACCGGGGCGGTCACCTGCAGCAGCACGTACTCCTTGGGCAGCCGCTCGCTGATCTTGGGCCCCTTCACCTGGGTGACGATCTTGAAGCCCTTCTCCTCGAGCAGCTCCTTGAGGCGGGCAAGGGCGGCGCGCGGCGCCAGCGAGACCGCGCCGGCCGCGCGCCACGCGCCGAGCGCGGCATGTTCCTCGGCGTCTTCGGGCTTGGGGTAGGTGGCGCGCAAATACTCGATGATCTGGTCGGAGTCGCCGTAGATCTTGTCGCCGTCCACCAGCACGGGGACGCCGTCCTGGTCGGCGATCGCCAAGAGCTCGGCGCGACCGTCGCGGCTGGCGGCGACGTTGACGGTCAGGTAGGTGAGCCCGAGCTCGGTCAGCACCTGCCGCACGCGGTGGCAGTACGGGCACCATTCGGCCTGGTAGAGCGTGAGCATCGTGCCTCCGCCGGAGTCGGCTGGTCGCTGGTCGGAGCCCGGTTCGCCCCGGGCGTCGTCACCCTCCCTATTCCACACCCGGGCGGCAATGCACTCAAGAGGCCGCCGGGCGGGCGCGGCCCGCCGGGCCCGGCCTCACGGTTCGAAGCGTGAGCAGGTCTGGCCGTGACAGACATAGGCGGCCGCGGCGCCTTGGGCTGCGTCCGCACCGCCCGCGATCTGGTCGAACCCGGCCTCAAGGATGCGCTCCGCGTCGGCGGGCTCGGCCGGATCGAGCCACTGCACGGTGCGCAGCGTCCGCGGCGCGGTGAGCGCGGCGGCGTGCAGCCGCCGCGCCTCCGGGTCGGCGCTGCCGCCGATCACGACGATATGGTCGGGGCGCTCCAGGTAGCGCAGCAGCGCCTGGGCGTAGGGCGCTGCTGCGACGCCGTAGTGCTCGTAGTGCGTCGCCCAGGCGGCGAGGATCGCGAGCGCCTGCTCGCGGTAGCACGCCTCGCCGGTGTACGCCTCGAGGCGCAGGAGCACCTCGGCGGCGAGCGCGTTGTCGTCGAGCGCCGGCACCGGGCTGGCCAGCAGGCCGGCGCTCTCGCCCGGCGCGGCAAGCCTGTCGTGCAGGCGGCCGTCGAGGGCGCGCAGATGCTCGCCGGCCCAGCCGGCGAGCATCTGCGCGCCCTCCAGCCAGCGTCGCTCCGCCGTGACCTCGTAGGCGTCGAGGGACGCGGCCGCCACCGTCGCCTGGTCGACGAGCAGGGGCGCCCCTTCGGCGGCCGCGCCGTCTGCCGTCAGGTAGTGCGCCATCACGCCGTCGCGAAGGGCATGCTCCATCAGGAGTCCGAGCGTCGCTATGGCGCACTCGGCCAGATCGGGGCGCCCCAAGAGCGGTGCCGCACGCAGCAACGCCCGCGCCGCCAGGGCGTTCCAGTCCACGTAGACCGTAGGGTCGACGAAGGGGTCCGGCAGCGCCGCGCGTTCATCGGCGTTCAGCGTGTAGTAGTGCTCGTCGGCGTCCTGGCTGCCGGCGAAGGCCGGCGGGTTGCCGCGCCAAAGGGTCGTCATCAGGTAGTCGACGACGCCCGCCGCGGTGCGCCGGTACAGCTCGGCGTCGCCGAGACGGGCGGCATGACCCGCAGGCTCTGTGCCGCCTCCGGCCGTCTCCGCCCCGGCGTGCGCCCAGGCATCCAGGTACAGAGTGGCGAGACGGGCGTTGTCCTCGAGCATCTTCTCGTAGTGGGGCACGGACCAGTCGCGCCGCGTGGAGTAGCGGAAGAAGCCGTCGCCGACGTGGTCGTACAGGCCACCGCTCGTCATGCCGGTGAGGGTGGTGCGCACGATCTCGTGCACGCGGGCCGGTCGCAGCAGGGCGCTGCTACCGGGCGCGATGTGCTCCGGGGCGCCCGCGTCGCGCAGGCCCGCGTAGCCCAGCATGAAACCGAACACATCGGCCTGCGGGAACTTGGGGTCGGCGCCCAGGCCTCCGTGCAACGAGTCGAAGGCGTGCACTACCTGCAGGGCGATCTCGGCCGGGATGTCGCCGGGTACGTCTGGGTCGCCGGCGAAGGCTGCGGAGGCCAGGTCGTGGCGGTGCGGCACCCCGCGCACATGGGGCAGGGCGGCCTCGCCGTCGGCGGCATGGGCGGGCACCGACGAGTCGAGTGCCAGCAGGGACGCGCGGTTGACCTCGAAGAACTCGCGCACGCGCTCCAGCGCCTGCAGCATTTCTTCTGCAGGCATGTAGGTGGCTCCGGTGATGATGTCTCCGCCGGCGGCCAGGAAGGCCGTCGTGGGCCAGCCGCCCATGTTGTAGCGGCGGTTCACGTCGGGGTGGCGGTCGTTGTCCACGCGGATGGGGACGAAGTGCTCGTTGACGGTGGCGATGACCCGCGGGTCGGAGTAGCTGGTCTCGTCCATCACGTGGCACCAGTGGCACCACACGGCGGAGAGCGAGAGGAGGATGGGGCGTGAGAGGCGGCGAGCCTCCGCGAAGGCGGGCTCGCCCCATGGGCGCCACTCGATCTCGCGCGCCCGGTTGGGGCGTGGGGAGAAGCGGAACTCGGCGTCGCCGTCCATGCCGGTGACATTCCCGCAGGGATGCGGCTCGAACCGCGTGCCGAAGGTGACGCCGTCGCCGACACTGGGCCCGGCTGGGCCGCCCGCTGCCACCGCCCGCTGCGCACCCCCTTGGTTCGTCGTAGGATGGGGGCATGGACGGATCGCCGCCATACATCGAGGCCACGGGCACGCACCGCGAGGTCGGTCGTCAGATCGGCGAGGCGTCACGTGACATCATCGCCTGCGGCTTAGACGCCTACGAGGAGCGCTTCCCGGTGCTGGCCGGCTTCAGTTTCGCCGAGGCGGTCGACCGGGCGCGCGCCTACCTGGCGCCGGCCGCCGACTACGTCCCGCAGTCCGTGGAGCAGCTGCGCGGGCTCGCCGAGGGCGCCGGCGCTCCCTTCGAGTATCTTCTTGCGCTCAACTGCAGCGAGGAGTTCACGTGCGCCGTCGACCGCGTGTGGCCGCCGGCCACCCCGGGCGCCGCGCCGTCCGCCGGCGGCGCCGGCGCGCCTCGCGGAGGCAGGGTCGGCCCCGCCCCTGAGCATTGCACCTCGTTCGCCTTCGTGTCTCGTGGCCGGGCGGTCTCCGGGCACAACGAAGACTGGTATCCGGAGGACGTCGCCGCGCTCGTGGTGCGCAAGGTGGTGCTCCGCGGCGGTACCAGCTACCTCAGCGTGGGCGCCGCCTACGATCTGCCCATGACCGGCATCTCGTCGCATGGGATCTCCTCGGCGGCCAACACCGTCTACTTCCGCGACGAGCGTGTGGGGGTGCCGAACAACTGCCTGCTCACGGTGTTGCTCGAGGCGCCCGACCTGGAGAGCGCCAGGGGCTATCTCACGGCGGCGCCACGGGCCCGGGGTTCCAACCACCTCCTGTGCGACGCCGGCGGGCGTATCTGGGACGTGGAGACCACCGGCGGCAAGACGGCGTTCATCGACGGCGGCGAGTGCTTTGCGCACGCCAACGACTACGTGGATCAGGAGCTGGCGGTCGAGGACGCGACCGGCTCGGAGGGCAGCCCTCTGCGGCGTGCCCGCGCCGAGGAGCTGCTCTTGGCCGGCGTCACGGCGGGTGCCGACCCTGTAGAGTTGGGCAAGTCTGTGCTTCGCGACCACGCCAACGCGCCGCTCAGCATCTGCGCCCACTGGGACGACGACGACCCCGACCAGGACCAGAGCGTCACCACCGCCAGCATGGTCTGGGAGCCGGCGGAGCGCCGCGTGCACATCGCCCGCGGTCAGCCCTGCGGCGCGGAGTACTCGACCTACAGCCTGTGACGGCCGGCGGCCGGCCGCGGGAGCGCCGTGCCTCAGGCGCGGCGCAGGGAGGCCGGCCCCTCGCCGGCGCCCGTGTTCTCCACGGCCGCGGTGATCTCCTCGATGTCGCCGTCCGTGAGCTCCACGTTGGGCGCGCCGATCCAGCCGTCGACCTGGTCGCGCGAGCGCGCCCCCACGATTGCGCCTGTGACGCCCGGCCACGCGACCACCCAGGCGATGGCGACCGCGGCGACCGTCGTGCCGTGTCGTTTGGCTACGGGCCGCAGGGCGTCGCGCAGCGACAGGTTGCGGCCCAGTTCCGGCTCGTTGAAAGTGTTTCCGCGCTTGCGCCAGTCGTCGTCGGCCATCGCCGCCACGCGCTCGGCGCTGAACGAGTCCGTGAGGATGCCGGACGCCATGGGGCTGTAGCAGATCACCCCAGTGTTGTGCTCGCTCGTCCACGGCAGCTCCTGCGACGCCATCTGTCTGTTGATGAGCGAGAAAGGCGGCTGTAGGGAGTCGACGTGGCCGATGGCCTCACAGCGCGCCAGAAGCTCGGTGTCGAAGTTGGAGACGCCCACCGCGATCGCCTTGCCTTCGTCGCGCAGCTTGACCATCTCGGCCCAGGCGTCTTCGACGGGGTTGCCCTGGCTGTCAGGCTGGTGAATCTGGAAGAGATCGACGTAGTCGAGGCCGAGGCGGCGCAGCGAGTCCTCGATGCCGTGGCGCACGGTGTGCGGGGTGGCGATCCTCTGCGGGCTAAGCAAGGGAGCGTTGGGGTCCCACTCCAGGGCGCACTTGGTGAAGACAAGGGGCCGGTCGGCCGAGGGCAGAGCCCGCACGGCCCGGCCTACCACCTCCTCGGAGTGACCGAGCCCGTAGATGGCGGCCGTGTCCACCCAGTTCACGCCCAGGT
>Ga0209585_10000316_pt1 | contig 18796 bp, 10 predicted proteins | sample NGEPerone_FD_185491 | JGI IMG/M metagenome (GOLD analysis project Ga0209585, IMG submission 185491) | Arctic peat soil microbial communities from the Barrow Environmental Observatory site, Barrow, Alaska, USA - NGEE Permafrost154B-one... | ecosystem: Environmental > Terrestrial > Soil >... | reverse complement strand
GGCCTGTTCCGGTCCGTGGTGGGCCTGTCGGAGATGTACAACGGGGTGCTGTCGGACTACCTGACCGAAGTGTTGGGGTGGGGGTGGGACGGGTGCGCGCGGCGGCATTCGGACGTCCCGAAGTACGAGGTGGCCGGGGTGTCGGCGCGGTTGCAGGAGGTGTTCTCCAGCCGCAGCACTCACATCGAAGCGGCGAAGGAGGTTCTCGTTGCGGGGTTTGTGGCCTCCCGCGGGCGGCAACCCAGCGCGCGGGAGGTGTTGCAGCTGCGCCAACAAGCAACGCTTTCGACGCGGCCGGACAAGCACGTCCGCCCGCTCGCCGACCTGGTCGACGGGTGGCGTGGCCGAGCCCGCGAGGTGCTGGGGTCGGACCCGATCGCCTGGGTGGAAACCCTGGCCAGGCGCAACGACCTGCCGTTGCTGCGGGCGGGTGACCTCGCCCAGGAGATGCTCGTCGAGGCCGCGAAGGTGGCGGTGCACACGGTGGCAGAGAAGCGGGCGACGTTCGCCCGGTCGAACGTGTTCGCCGAGGTGCTGCGGCAGTTTCATGGGGTCCGGTTCGCCACCGCGGACGACCGGATGGCCGTGGTGGAGCGCACGAGCGACCTGGCGGTGGGGGAGGCGCTGCTCATTTCGCCTCCTGAGCTGGCGCACACCCCGGCCGCGTTTCAGCGCCCGGATGGGACGTCGAGGTTCCGGCCGCGTGGGTCCGAGATCTACACGACGCAGGACCTGCTCGACGCCGAAGCGCGCCTCCTTGACGCGAGTCGGGCCATGGGTGGGCCCAGTGTGTCGCCGATTGTCGCCGCCGATGTCTGCGCACGGAACTTGCCGGGGAAGGGCCATCCGTTATCGGCCGGCCAGGCCGCGGCGGTGCAACAGATCGTCGTCTCAGGGCGAGTCGTGGACGTCCTGGTCGGTGCCGCCGGGACGGGGAAGAGCACCGGGATGCGCGGGGTCCGCGAAGCCTGGGAGCGTGAACATGGGCCCGGTTCGGTGGTTGGTTTGGCCCCGTCCGCGGCGGCGGCGGAGGTGCTCGCCGACGTGGTGGGTATCCCCACGGAGAACACAACCAAGTGGCTCACCGAAGCAGGCCGCCAACCTCAGCGCCTTGCGGAGCTCGACCAGTTGCGAGTCCAGCTGCACCAGGCCAGTGCGTCACTGCGTACCCGCACGCTTCTCCACCGGGCCAGAACGATCAGTGCCGAGGTTGAGCGGTGGTCGCTTCGCCCCGGGCAGTTGGTGATCGTGGACGAGGCGTCCATGGCCGGCACGTTCGAGCTCGACGCCCTGACCGAACAGGCGAGGAATGCGGGGGCGAAGGTTCTGCTGGTGGGGGACTGGGCCCAGCTGTCTCCGGTGGCCGCGGGTGGGGCGTTCCACTTGCTCGCCAAGGACCGGGACGGCGTCGCGCAGCTGCACGACGTCCGCCGGTTCCGCCACGAATGGGAACGCGCCGCCTCCGTCGACCTGCGCCACGGCCGGCCCGACGCCGCCGACACCTACCTGGCACACGGTCGCCTCGAGGGTGGGGACCGGGAGTCCATGCTCGACATGCTTTACGAGGCCTGGCGGCACGACACCCGCGGCGGAAAACGCTCACTGATGATGGCGAACGACTCCCAGACCGTGCTGGAACTCAACAACCGGGCACGGGCCGACCGCGTTCTGGCCGGTGCCGTCAGCGCCGGTGGCATCGAGATTACGAGTGGTTCCGTTGTGGGAGTGGGTGATTCGGTCGTCACCCGCCGCAACCAACGAGGTCTTGGCACCGGTCGCGGGTGGGTCAAGAACGGCGACCATTGGACCGTCACTGCTGTTCGCAACGACGGCACGATTGGTGTTCGGCGAATTAACGGGACGGGGCGGGCGACCCTTCCTGCTGCCTACGTTCGGGAGCATGTGGAGCTCGGCTACGCCACCACCGCCCACCGCGCCCAAGGCAGGACGGTTGACACTTCCCACGCGTTTGTGTCGGCGACCACGCTGCTTGAGCCGCTGTACGTGATGGCGACGCGGGGGCGGGAGAGCAACCGGTTTTACGTCGACACCATGTACGACCCCGACAGCGACACCTCCCACGAACCACCCGACGAGGTCGCCCCTGCCGACGTGCTGCGGCACGTCCTGGCCAACTCCGGCGCCGACAAGTCCGCGACCCTGACCATCACCGAGGAATGGGCCGACAGCCACAGCATCGCCCGCCTGTGGGCGGAGTACGACACCATCGCCCGGCGCGCCAACGAAGAGCGTTACGCCACAATGCTCTCCTCATCCGGGCTTAGGCCGAGGGAGGCTGACACCGTTCGTGCCTCTGAGGCATGGGGGCCGCTCATGGCAACCTTCCGCGCGGCCGAAGCGCGCGGCCTCGACCTCGACCGCGCCCTGCCCGCGCTGGTTCAAGGCCGAACCATCAGCAGCGCGGATGACATCGCGGCACTGCTCCACGGCCGCGTCACCAAATGGCTCGAATCCGCAGGTGGCCACCAACAAGCGGAACACATTGTCGGTCTGTTCCCAGCGGCCACAGGCGTCGTCGACCCGGACATGGAACAGGCGTTGGAGGATCGCCGCAGGTTGATAGAACACCACACGAGATCGCTGACACTTGAGGCGATCGAGCATAAGCAGCCGTGGGTGATGCAGTTTGGTTCGCCGCCCGCAGATTCGACTCGTCGAGAGGATTGGCTGAGACAGCTGGGCATCATCGCCGCCTACCGCGACCGCTGGCAGGTGAATGCGGGAGTTGTCCTGGGTGGAGAACCCCGGTCACGTGAGCAGCAAACCCAGGGCGAGGCCGCGCAGCGGGCTTCGATTGAGGCGGCTCGCATCCACCAACAGCGAGACCCGGATCAAGCCCACACTCCGCTCGGTTGTGACGTCGAAACGCCAACAAGCCTTCGCATTGACCGCTTGGGCTGACAGTTTGGCTCGTGATCCGGCGCTCGACCATTCAGGCCTGACCCGTCCACGGGCTCTGCAGGTCACGGCACTGCGGAGATGTCAGCGTGTCGCCGCCGCTGCAGAGTTGGGTCGGCTCGTGTCCGCCAGTGTGCCTCCCCACGTCGGTGCCGCTCGCTATGCTGCGAGCGAGATGGGGTCGACGTCGCTGGCGACGGCTGGATAACAAGTCAAGAGGAGCAGCCGCACGTGAACAGCGCGACCCACGGAAAGATCGTCTCGTTCATCTGGGGGATCGCAGACGACATCCTGCGAGACCTCTACGTGCGCGGCAAATACCGGGATGTGATCCTGCCGTTCACGGTGCTGCGGCGGCTGGACAGCGTGCTCGAGCCGACGAAGCAGGCCGTGCTCCAGATGAAGAAGGCCCTGGACGCGAGCGGGATCGACAACCAGGACGCGGCCCTGCGCCAGGCGGCCGAGCAGGACTTCTACAACACCTCGCCATTCACGATGCGCGACCTGCGCTCAGTCGGAAGTCAGGCCCGGCTGAAGCAGGACTTTGAGGCCTACCTGGACGGGTTCTCTCCCAACGTCCAGGAGATCCTCGAGAACTTCGAGTTCCGCCACCAGATCCCGCGGCTGACCAAGGCGGACGCGCTCGGCGCGCTCATCGAGAAATTCCTCGACCCAACCCTGGACCTGTCGCCGGACGGGCTCGACAACCACGGCATGGGCTCGATCTTCGAGGAGCTGGTGCGCCGATTCAACGAGGAGAACAACGAGGAGGCCGGCGAGCACTGGACCCCGCGCGACGCGGTGCGCCTGATGACGCGGCTCATGTTCGAGCCGATCGCCGATTCAATTCCGTCGGGCACCTACCTGCTGTATGACGGAGCGATGGGCACTGGCGGCATGCTCACAGTCGCGGAGGAGACGCTCAAGCACCTGTCCGCCGGCCGCGACAAGAAGGTGGTCACCCACCTGTATGGCCAGGAGATCAACGCCGAGACCTATGCGATCGCCAAGGCTGACCTGATCCTCAAGGGCGGCGAGCCTGGGGCCGCGGACGACGTCGTTGGCGGCCCGGAGTGGTCGACGCTGTCCAACGACGCGTTCGTGAGCCAGGAGTTTGACTTCATGCTCTCCAACCCGCCCTACGGCAAGTCGTGGAAGTCGGACCTTGAGCGCATGGGTGGCAAGTCGGGGATCAACGACCCGCGCTTCATCGTCGAGCACGCGGGTGATCCTGAGTTCTCGCTCGTCACGCGGTCCAGCGACGGGCAGATGCTGTTCCTGGCCAACCTCGTCTCGAAGATGAAGCACCACACCAAGCTGGGCAGCCGGATCGCTGAGGTCCACAACGGGTCGTCGTTGTTCACCGGGGATGCTGGTCAGGGTGAGAGCAACATCCGCCGCTGGGTCATCGAGAACGACTGGCTGGAGGCGATCGTCGCCCTGCCGCTCAACATGTTCTACAACACCGGCATCGCCACGTATGTCTGGGTGTTGACGAACCGCAAACCCGAGCACCGCAAGGGCAAGGTGCAGCTCATCGACGCGAGTGGCTGGTTCACGCCGTTGCGCAAGAACCTCGGCAAGAAGAACTGTGAACTCTCACCGGCAGACATCGACCGCATCGTCAAGACATTCCTCGCGTTCGACGGGGCCGGCGCCTCCGAGCATGCTGCCGTCTCGGAGCACTCCAAGGTCTTCGACAACGCCGAGTTCGGTTACTCCAAAGTGGTGGTCGAGCGACCCCTTCGGTTTGTCGGTGTCGACGCCGGGCGGCTCTACACGGCGGCCGAGATCCGACAGCTCAAGGAGACGGGCAAGCGGGATGACAACGCCGCGCCAATAATCAAGAAGGTCCACCGGATCGGCGTCGCCGCAGACCCGCTGGTGGGACGTTTTGAGGCCGAGGTCGGCGGCAAGACCCGCGTGGTCGAGTACGAGCCTGACACCGATCTGCGTGACTCCGAACAGATTCCGCTCACCGAACCCCCTGGCCAGTGGCGTGACGGCATCGAAGCTTTCATCCGCCGCGAGGTGCTGCCGTACGTTCCCGATGCCTGGGTGGACGAGGCCAAGACCAAGATCGGCTACGAGATCAGCTTCACCCGGCACTTCTACCAACCGGTCCCCCTGCGCACCCTTGACGAGATTCGGGCTGACATCAGGGCGCTTGAGGCCGAGACCGACACCCTGCTGACTGACATCGTCGGCTGATGTTCACCGACCTCAAGCCGTATCCGGATTACCGGGAGTCAGGTTCACGCATGCTCGGGCTCGTCCCATCGGGTTGGACCGTGCGTCCGATGCGGACCTTTCTCACTGCACGGACTGGCCGGAACCGCCCGGACCTTCCCCTGCTCTCTGTTGCAAGGGAGCGCGGTGCGTTCGTTAGGGGAGTCGATGATGACAACCACAACGTGATTCCCGAGGACTTGACGGGCTACAAGATCGCCCTCGCCGGAGATCTCGTCATCAACAAGATGAAGGCGTGGCAGGGCTCGCTGGGATTGGCGCCGTGTGACGGCATCGTCAGTCCCGCTTACTACGTCTTCGAATTCGCCATGTCGAATCGCTATTTCGGACAGGCATTGCTTCGGAGCAGACCCTATGTTGGGGAGTTTGCTGCAGCCTCCGACGGGGTCCGCATAGGCCAGTGGGACCTCTCAGTCTCGCGGCTTCGGAAGATGCCGGTGGTCGTGCCGCCCTCGGAGGAGCAGGCTGCGATTGTCAAGTATCTCGGGCACGCGAACGCGCGGATCGACCGGGCGATCGCGGCCAAACGCAGGCTGATCGCGCTGCTGGAGGAGCAGAAGCAGGCCGTCATCAACCAGGCCGTCGCTCACGGCCTCGATCCCGTTGTCCCAATGAAGGATTCCGGAATCCCCTGGCTCGGCCCGATTCCCGTCCACTGGAACGTTCGGCGAGCCAAGTATCTGTTTCGAGATATGGATGCTCGCTCGGAAACGGGCCTGGAAGAACAACTTTCCGTGTCACACCTAACCGGCGTCACCCCAAGACGCTTGAAGAACATCACAATGTTCAAGGCCGCCTCCTACGTAGGACACAAGACTTGTCGGGCGGGCGATCTCGTCGTTAACACCATGTGGGCTTGGATGGGCGCCCTCGGCTGTGCGCGGGAAGCAGGCCTCGTTAGCCCCGCCTACAACGTCTACCGACCCCTGCAGGGCTCAGGGGCTGACACTGAGTTCGTCGGTGCGCTGTTCCGTACTCCCACATACATTGCATACTTCAGATCCAATTCGACCGGTGTCAGGGCATCGCGCCTCCGCTTCTATCCAGACGAACTTCTGGCCACGCCGGTCGTGCTGCCGCCGAGGGATGAACAGGCCGCGATCGTCCTGGCGATTGAAGACCTTCGTGGGCGAGTAGCAGCCGATTTGGAGAAGGTCGTGCGCGAGATCGAACTGCTTCGGGAGTTCAGAACGCGGCTGACGGCTGACGTCGCGACCGGACAGATCGACATACGTGATGTCGCTTCGCGGCTCCCGGAGCTGGACCCGGCCGATCTGGTAAGCGACCCCGGTCCCGACGAGGACGACCTTGAAGCGGAACTTGCGGCGAGTCTCGAGGAGGTCGACGCATGAGCGAGCCGGCTGGTGAGGTCATCCTCTACCGCAGCGACGACGGGCAGGCGCTCGTCCAGCTACGCGCCGTCCGGGGCACGGTCTGGCTCACCCAAGCCCACATGGCCGAGCTCTACGACACATCCGTGCCGAACATTGTCCAGATCATCCGGCGTGTGCTGGCGGACGGTGAGGTCGACCAGTCAACTACTAACTCTGAGTTAAGAGTTCAGTTGGAGGGAACCCGCCAGGTGCAGCGGGAGGTGAAGGTCTACAACCTCGACATGGTCCTGGCCGTCGGATACCGGGTGACGACTCCTCGCGCGGTGCAGTTCCGGCAGTGGGCCACCACGGTGCTCAAGGAGTACCTCGTCAAGGGCTTTGCGCTCCAGGATGAGCGGCTCAAGGACCCTGCTGCGGCCGACTACTTCGACGAGCTTCTCGCCAGGATCCGCGAGATCCGTGCCTCGGAGAAGCGGTTCTACCAGAAGGTCCGCGAGATCTTCAAAGTGACCAGCGCGGACTACACCAGCACGAGTCAGACGGCCAAGACGTTCTTCGCGACCATCCAGAATAAGCTCATCCCCCCAACGCATCTACGGGTGCATTCTCAGGCTCAGAGCGCACCCGGAGATGCGGCACTCAGCTCGAAACCGTGGCATGGAGTGCCTGCCACTAACGCATCCACGGGTGCATTCTCACGGGCAGAACGCACCCGAAGATGCGTTGGGGGGAGCTCATCTATGCCGCCACCGGGCACACCGCTGGCGAGCTCGTTCTCGATCGTGCTGACCCGTCGTCCCCGAACATGGGCCTGACCACGTGGAAGGGCGAGCAGGTTCGCAAGACCGATACGGCGATCTCGAAGAACTACCTGACCGAGGCCGAGGTGGCTGACCTCAATCGGATCACCACGATGTTCCTTGACTTCGCCGAGGATCGGGCGAGGCGGCGTCGGCCCACTCTGATGGCCGAGTGGGTCGCCCAGACCGACCGCTTCCTCAGCTTTAACGAGCGCTCGGTCCTGTCCGGGCCGGGCCGGGTCTCAGCCTCCGCGGTCGAGCAGGTCATCGCTGACCGCTACGCAGAGTTCGACCAGACTCGTCGCGCACTGGAGGCGGAGCAGGCCGCTGCCGATGAGTTCCAAGACCTGCAAGAGCTGACGGATGTGGAACGACGACGCATCGATCGAGGGGAGTCGCAGGATGGTCACTAGCCTCAACGAGGAGAGCCTCGAAGCGCTCATCGTTGCTCAGATGACTGGCGCCGTTCGTGACGGCGGCGGCTGGCTCGAGGGCGACCCGAATGACTTCGACCGGGCTCACGCGCTCGACCTGGTCCAGCTGACCACTTTCTTGCGCGTCACTCAGCCCGACCTGGTCGGACCCCTCGACCTCGACGACGACTCGGTCACGCGGCGTACGTTCCTCGCGCGTCTGCAGGGTGAGATCACCAAGAACGGCATCGTGTCCGTGCTCCGCAAGGGCATCAAGCACGGCCAGCACAACGTCGACCTCTTCTACCCGACGCCGTCGCCGGGCAACGTCCGGGCCGGCGAGCTCTTCGCACTCAACCGCTTCACGGTCACCCGTCAGCTGCACTTCAGCCCCAGCGCAACTGCCCTGTCCCTCGATCTCGCGATCTTCGTCAACGGGTTGCCGGTGGCGACCTTCGAGCTCAAGAACAACATTACCAAACAGACCGTCGACGAGGCCGTGCAGCAGTACAAGCGAGACCGTGACCCCCGCGAGCTCATCTTCGGGTTCGGGAGGTGCATGGCGCACTTCGCCGTTGACGACCAGCGCGTGCGGTTCTGCACACAGCTCAAGGGCAAGGAGTCGTGGTTCCTGCCCTTCGACCAGGGCTGGGACGATGGCGCGGGCAACCCGCCCAACCCGTTCGGCCTCAAGACCGACTTTCTGTGGCGTCGCATTCTGGCGCCGGCGAGCCTGGCCAACATCATCGAGAACTACGCGCAGGTCGTCACCACCAAGAACGCGAAGACCGGCAAGAAGACGCACGCTCAGGTCTTCCCCCGCTACCACCAGCTCGACGTGGTCCGCCGTCTGCTGGAGGACGTCGCCATCCGCGACGTCGGGCACCGGTACCTCATCCAGCACTCAGCCGGCAGCGGCAAGTCCAACTCGATCGCCTGGCTCGCCCACCAGCTCACCAGCGTCACGCACAAAGGCGAGCTCGCCTTCGACTCAGTCATCGTGGTCACCGACCGCGTGCTCCTCGACGCGCAGATCAAGGACACGATCAAGAGCTTCATGCAGGTCGGGTCAACCGTGGTTCACGCCGAGCATTCCGGCGACCTGCGTCGCGCCATTGAGGCCGGCAAGAAGATCATCATCACCACCGTGCAGAAGTTCCCCTTCATCCTGGCGGACATCGGGGCAGCGCACCGCGAGGGCACGTTCGCGATCATCATCGACGAGGCGCACTCCAGCCAGGGCGGCAAAGCGACCGCGGCGATGGCGACGTCCTTGTCGGCCGTTGGGGGTGTCGAGGAAGACGACACCGTTGAGGACAAGATCAACCGGCTCATGGAAGCCAAGAAGATGCTGCCCAACGCCAGCTACTTTGCGTTCACCGCGACCCCGAAGAACAAGACGCTGGAGATCTTCGGCGCTCCCTACGACAGCGCCGGCAAGACGGCACATCGTCCGTTCCACGTCTACACGATGAAGCAGGCGATCCAGGAACGCTTCATCGTCGACGTCCTGGCCAACTACGTGGCGATCGACAGCTACTACAAGCTGGTCAAGACCGTTGAGGACGACCCGGAGTTCGACACCAGGCGAGCATCGAAGAAGCTGCGGGCCTACGTCGAGGGTGACCGGCACGCCGTTCGGCTCAAGGCCGAGATCATGGTCGACGACTTCCACACCCAGGTCTTGGCCAAGCACAAGATCAGCGGGCAGGCGCGTGCGATGGTCGTCACCAGCGGCATCGAGCGCGCCATCCAGTACTTCGAAGCGATCTCTGCCTACCTCGTGGAACGAAAGAGTCCGTACCAGGCGATCGTGGCCTTCTCCGACTTCGACCGTGACGGACGCAAGATCACCGAGGCGTCATACAACGGGTTCCCCAGCAAGGACATCGCCGACCGGATCCAGGAGGACCCCTACCGGTTCCTGGTCTGCGCGGACAAGTTCCAGACCGGGTATGACGAACCGCTGTTGCACACGATGTATGTCGACAAGCCGCTCTCCGGCGTCAAGGCGGTCCAGACGCTGTCCCGACTCAACCGCGCGCGCCCCGACAAGCACGACGTCGCGGTCCTCGACTTCGCCAACAACGCTGACGGCATCGAAGCGTCATTCGCTGACTACTACCGCACCACCATCCTTAGCGAGGAGACCGACCCGAACAAGCTTCACGACCTTGCCACCGAGCTCGGGACCTTCGGTGTCTACACCCCCGAACACCTCGACATCTTCATCCAGCGATACCTCGCCGACGTTGACCGTGACCAGCTCGACCCGCTGCTGGACGTGTGCGCGGCCCACTACATCGAAGAGCTCGACGAGGACGACCAGGTCGCGTTCAAGGGCAAGGCCAAGGCGTTTGTGCGCACCTACGGCTTCCTCTCGGCGATCCTGCCCTACAGCAACGCGACCTGGGAGAAGCTCTCGACCTTCCTGGACTTCCTCATCCCCAAGCTGCCGGCCCCACGAGAGGACGACCTGTCAGCCGGCATCCTCGAGACGGTCGACATGGAGTCCTACCGGGTTGAGAAGCGTGAGGCGATGAAGATCGCCCTCGCCGACGAGGACGGTGAGCTGGAGCCGGTGCCGACCGCCGGGAGCGGCTCCAAACCAGACCCCGACCTCGAACGGCTCTCCGACATCCTGCGGACGTTCAACGACCAGTTCGGCAACATCGACTGGGACGACGAGGATCGCGTACGCCAGCGCATCACCGAAGAGATCCCGCAGCACGTCGCAGCCGATGAGGCCTACCAGAATGCCCAGCGCAACGACGACCCGGCCAACGCCAGGATCGAGCTCGACAAGGCCTTGGGGCGGGTAATGATCTCGATGATGCGTGACGAGGCCCAACTGTTCAAACAGTTCAGCGACAACGACAGCTTCAAGAAGTGGCTCGCCGACGCAGTGTTCAACGCGACGTACGGCAAGAGCGCTTGACGGCCCGCTCGCGGTTCATTGGCGTCTTCCGCGCAGGTATCGCAGCAATCCGCTAGCGCCGTTTCAGTCTGTGGAGGTACTGCCCCGCGGCACTCAATGGGGCGATCCTTGCCAAGGACGATGCCCCGAACACGAAGCTTCCATTGCCGTCGACCGCAGAAGCAGGGTGTACGGACTGATGGGACTCAGCCGCGAGCAACGAGCTCACGCCCTCCTTTCAGTCGCGAGGTGTGCGTGCCCGATGCTTTGTGATTTCTTCGTGCGGGCTCCACACGGGCCGGCACGTCGTTGCATTACCCTCTTCGAGAAAGGCTTGAGTCGACTCACAAGGGACCGGGGGCTCCCTGGGCGGCGTGGTGGCTGACACCGTCACCATCCAAGGCTTCGTTCGCCGGCTCGGCACGACGAGCTTGGGTCGGATTCCTCTTGGTCACCTGCGGGTATTTTGGTGGCCACGAACAGGGTGAGCCACACTGCCACAGTACCGATTTCAGGCGGGTGCTGCGATGCTTCGGCGATTCGGCGCTGGTGGCCAGTCTGGCGGCAAGTGCCCCACGGCGTGGGCTCTCGTATCCCACCTTCATAATCGTTGGGTGAAGCCTCCCTACTCCGCCGAGCTCGAAGCGCTCCCGTCGACGTACGAGCAGGCTATGAAACTGGACATTGCGGAGCTGCGAGCCGCGCTTTGGTCTTTGGGCGTAGGTCCTGCCGTCTTCGTGGGCTCCGGAGGCACCCTGGCGCCAGCCAGGCTGGCCGCTCGGCTCCATGAGCAGATACTTCGGCAGCCAGCCAATGTCTGCACGGCGCTGGAGTTGCTCGACCTGCCGCAACTTCGTCAACGGGGAGCTCTGCTCTTCACCTCTAGCGCCAAGCATCCAGACGCACAACGGGTACTCGGCGAGTTCCGACGTGGCAGGTTTTCCCCGGCTGCTGTCATCACCCACCGGACGGTCGCGGACCTCGCTCACTTCGTGTCCGCCGACACGACGGTGCTCACCCTTCCAAAACCGCCCCAGCCTGACGGCTTCCTCGCGACCGGAAGCATCATTCAGATGGTCACATTGCTGCTGCGTGGCTACCTGGGTGGGGCGGATCTACCTGCGGTGTTGCCGGAGCGTCGTGACGAAGCGAAGCAGCTTCGCGATGAAGTGGTCGTGCTGACACCGCCGTCACTGGCCAGTGTCGCCGCGGATCTTGAGGTCAGACTCGTCGAACTCGGTCTGGCGACGGTCCAAGTCACCGACTTCCGGAACTTCGCGCACGGTCGGCACACCGGATTCAGCCGCCGCATGGAGCGGACCACCGTCATCGTGCTGAGCGACGGTGAGTCCCGGCCCCTTGCCGAAGCCACCGCGGACGCTTTGCCCCGAAGCGCAGACGTGCGGCGGTGGTTCGTCGATGCGCCATGGCCGGCTGCCGTGATCGACCTCCTGGCTCGGTCGATGCGTCTAGCGGGTGCCGTCGGCGTGGCGGCGGGCCTGGACGTCGCCCGTCCGAGCGTGCCCCCATTTGGGCGGCGACTGTACCGACTCCCGCTGGAACGCAAGGCCCCCAAGCGGCTCGTCGGCGGCGTGGAACGCAAATTGCTCGCGCTGGGCGTCGGGGTCAGTGAACCGACAGCGAGAGTGTTCGCAGATGCCGGAGCCGAGTGGCTTGCCGGCGTCCAGGAGCAGAGTTTCGCCGCGATCACGCTCGATTACGACGGCACCGTGTGTTGGACTCCGCGCCGGTTCGAGCTACCAGGCGAGCGCGTTCAGGCCGCTCTGCTGGAACTGTTGGACCGAGGTACGGTCGTCGGGTTCGCCAGTGGGCGAGGACGCTCACTGCACGCGGATCTTCGCCGCTGGATCCCTTCCTCGGCCTGGTCAAACGTCCGTGTCGGCCTGTACAACGGCGCCGTGCGGCTATGGCTCACCGAGGAACTCGACGACCTGCGTCAGCCGACAGCTTGGAGCGCGGCCGTCGTCGACGCGATAGACCACCTCCCGAAAGTGCACGACCTGACTGTTGAGGAACGTGGCGCCCAAGTCACGGTCCAGACCTGCCTCGGGCGCCGTCCGGACGCGACGCTGGTGGACACCGTCCGGAACCGTCTCCAGGATGTCGGGGTTGCGGCCAACGTCGTCGCGTCAGGGCATAGCCTCGACATCGTCAACAACGCAACTCACAAGTCGCAGGTCAGCGCCGACCTCGAAGCACGCACGGATGGCATGGTGCTCGTCGTCGGTGACCAGGGACAACTTGGCGGAAACGACCACGAACTCCTCGCCAGCACGCAGTGGTCGCTCACCGTCAGCGAAGGCTCCGCCGACCCGACCCGGTGCTGGTTTGCCGGATCTGGGGATCGTGTGGGCCCCGATCTGCTCGCGTTCTACCTGAAGTCGCTACGAAAGCAGCGCCGCGGATTCGCCGTACGAGGATTGGGAATCCGATGAAGTCAGAACTCGCCGAAGAGCTACTGGCGACACTAATGGATTGGGACCGGGCGGCGTTTCAAGAAAAAGTTCGGCAGCTTGACGCGCTTGCGGCATACAAATTCGACGAGTATGGGAACTTTCGTCCGGGCGTGAGATTCTTTGAAAGCCTTGCTTCGTGGTTGGCTCAGTTCGAGAACCAGGCCGACCGTGCGACGGCGCTCAACTTCGTTCTTGACCGACTGATCTTCATCTCCGACGCCGAGATGACGCATCTGATTGAGCTGGTTTACCCAGATCACATCGATCTCGTCCTCCGCGCACTAGTTTCCTCCGAACTGGCCACCCCGAGTCACGAGGTGTCCCGTATCGTCAACGATCCGGTGTTCATCGGGACGCGTCGACGGTCGCTCATCCTCGGCGCATCGGACGGGGCGCGCCTAGACAAACTACGTCGGTCAGCGCCGTTCTTGTCGCATGAGCAATTCCTGCAGAGTTGCGAGCCTCCGGTTGCCCTTATCGCTCCGATGCGCGACAAACTGACGCAGGCCCTAAAACAACTCAAGGTCGAGATGCCAGACACGTTCGCCCACATATTCCTCGTCGACGACTTCGCTGGCAGCGGAGAGACTCTCTTGCGAAAAGAAGGTGACAAGTTCAAAGGGAAGTTAACCAAACTCCGAGACGCAATCGAACTTCTCGCGCGAGAAAGGCTCGTTGCTGATGACATCACGGTAACGCTAATTCTCTATGTCGCAACAGAACAGGCGCAGGAGCACCTTAGCCGGATCATTGGCGACAGCGATCTGCCTTCCTGGACGGTACGAGTAGTTCAGGTGCTACCCAAAACCGTCCGCGTTGACCAGTCGGACAGGGAGTTCGCAGACCTCGCAAATCGAATGTACGACGAGAGCACCACCGACGACCACAAAGGGCGAGCACCACTCGGCTACGCCAACTGCGCACTGCCGGTGGTCCTCTCCCACAACACGCCGAACAACTCCGTGTCCCTACTGTGGGCCGACACAACACAGGAGACCAACACGTTGCAGCGCCGGGCACTCTTCCCACGTTATGAACGTCACCACAAGGACCGACCATGAGATCCTACACAAACCCATTCCGCAGCCGGACCTCCGAACAAGTCACCCACCAAGGTCTAGACCGCTACCTTCGCACCTTCGGTTCGGACGCTCTGGACCTCCTCCCCGACGACCTGTGGGACCTCCCTGTCATCATCCGGAGCGCCCCGGGAGCAGGCAAGACGTCGTTGTTGCGGGCCGTCAGCGCCGACGCGCTGCATGTGTTGTGTCTGCGGCGCGGCGGCAACGAGGAACTGGCTAATAGGCTTCAGGCAATGGGAGCGATCGACGAGAACGGCCGCCCGCTAGTCCTCGGCTTCCGCGTCCCGCTCATGCGCGATTTCCGCGGCATCGTTGACCTCGAGGGCGACGACGCCGCAGCCCAGCGAACGTTTCTTCGTTTGCTCGATGCGCGAATAGTGGCGGCGTTTTGTGACGCCATTGAGCACCTCGTCGAAGTAGACGAAGGCCCCATCCTCCAACGGGTTCATATCGAACCGGAGCCAGCGGGGGCGGCCGCGCTCGACCGTCTTGGCGGGAGATCTGCAACGCATCTGCGAGCGTGGGCGGCGCACACCGAAGAGGACGTGCTCGATCGACTCGACGCCGTTCTACCCGGAAACGACGACGCCGACGGACACGCCGCGCTCTACAGCCTGCGTGCACTGTCTGGCGCCACCCTCGTCGTCGACGGCGCGACGAGTCCGCTGCGGCCGCTGCTGCTCCTCGACGACGGCCAAGAGCTCGCACCCTCGCAACGAATCCTGCTGCTCGACGCTTTGCACGATCGAGAGCTACACATCGCCCGCTGGTACACCGAACGGTACTCAGCGATGGAACGTGAGGACCTCGTGGGCGACGGTGAACCGCAACGAAACAGCTACCCGATACGTCTTGAACATGAAGCCCTACGCATGGGCTCATCAACCCGCCGCGGCAACCGCACACGAGGCTTCGAAAAGCTGCTTGCCGACATTGCCGGCCGCCGCGCAGCCCGCCTCCTGGATGAATACGACGGCGAAGACCGCGGGTTTGTGGAACTCGTCGACGCCGATGACGGTGCCGAGCTGATCCCGCGAGCCGAGCACGCCAGCAGCGTCATCAGAGCACGGCTCGAAGAACGCACTGCGAAAACGACACGATACAATACGTGGTTTGCTGAAGCAGATCAGCTCGAACCCCTCGATGCAGCCAGACGCTGGCGAGAACTCGAGATTGTGGTGACCCGAGACCAAGACCGCCAAGAACTTAGCCTATTTGAATTGCCGCTAGTCGACGAAGAGCGGCGCGCGCGATCCGATGCCGCGATCCGAGAAGCCGCCGATCTCTGGTTGCGGCGCGAATTTGGCCTCCCCTTCTACTGCGGTTCTCAGCGGCTCAGCAAACTTGCCGCTGAGAACATCGAGCAATATCTCAATCTCTCCGCCGTCCTATTCGACGAGATGCTTGTCGGAATCACTTTGCGGAAGGGCGCCGTCGTGAGTCGACTACGACAAGACGCTGCCCTCACCGCCGCGTGCGACCAGTTCTGGGCAGACATCCCCAGTCGCCGTGTCGGTGGACGGGCCATTCAGCAGTTGCTGCGTCACATCGCCAAACTATGCCGAGCGGATACCTACCGGGCGAAGGCACCGTACGCACCTGGCGTCACCGGGACTGCTCTGAGCATGCGCGACCGAGCCCGTCTGCTCGACCCCGACCTGCGAAAGCGCCTGCCGGGGGCTGACCTACTGTACGAGGCGCTCCATGGCGCGATTGGACACAACCTACTTCGCGCCCATACGGATCGCTCCGTCAAGAACGAGCGCTGGATGGTGCTCTACCTCAACCGTCTGACCTGCGTCCGGTACGGGCTGCCCCTCGGCTATGGAGGCTTCCGCGAACGTTCGCTCGAAGAAATGTGCCGGTGGATGCTCGATGACATCGAGGACACCGTCGAGCCAACCGTGCAGCAATCGCTGGAATTCGTATGAGCTACTGGGCCGATCCCCTCCTCGTGCCTGACGACGAGTTCGACCACAGTTGGACACGGCAATGCAACGACCCGGTGCTCTTCGTCGTCGGATCTGGCTTTGACCCCCGCGCGACGGTCGTTCTCGAACGTCTCGTCTCGGCGACCCACAGGCGCGTCGACGCCCTGGTCATCGAGCTTCCAGAGGGCTCGACCGATCTCGCGGTCCGACCACGAGCTATCGCAAACCACCAACGGATCCAGTCAATCGTTAACTCCGCCGGGGGGGTGGTAACTGTTCAACACCCACCGGCCGTGCATGACAGCCGCTCACTCGGGCGGCTGATCAGCAGACACTTCCAAAACTCCGATGCATTCAAGACGTACACCGAGATCGTCCTGGAGATCTCCGCCATCCCACGGTCCGTCTTCTTTCCACTGATCCGCGGTGTACTGGAGCGTGCACACCTTCCACCGACCGACCCACGTTTCTGGTCGGGCGATCTACACGTAGCTGTCTGCGAAAACCCGGAGGTCGACGCGGGCATCCTTGAGGAAGGCACGACGCCGATGGCCCATATCGGCGGGTTCGCGCGCGGCGGTAGTACGAAACCCAGTACGACGATCTGGGTCCCAGTGCTCGGCGAGCGGGCCTCAGCCAGAGTCGAAGCACTCTATGACGAACTCGAACCCGACGAGACCTGTCCGGTCCTGCCCTGGCCGGCGAAGGATCCGCGCCGTGGTGATCGCCTCGTCCTGGAATACCGGGAGCTTCTCTTCGAAAAGATCCGCCTCGAACCACGCAACATCATTCACGCCGCCGAACGCAACCCCTTTGACCTATACCGAACTCTTGGCGCTCTTCAGGATCGCTACCGCCAGTCCCTGAGCCCGCTGGGCGACGTCGCAGTCGTTCTCTCGTCCCACTCGTCGAAGCTGCTGTCTGTTGGAGTGCTTCTCACAGCCTACGAATACGGACTAGAGGTCCAGCACGTCAGCCCAAGCACGTACGGTCTGCACCCGGTTTCGATGGCGCTCGACAGCAACAATGAGATCTTTGACCTCTGGCTGACCGGACAGCCCTACCGATGAAGCCCAAACCAAAGGTTGTCGCGGCAGGCTATATGCCACTCGACGTGGTGAGTGCCGAGGACGGACTGCTATCACGCAACGCCGGCGGAACAGCCGCGAACGTAGCGGCCATCCTGGCGTTTCTCGGGTGGCGCTCGGTACTGGCTGGACAGTCCGGCAGCGACTACGCAGGCAACGAACTGGTCGCGGATCTAGCGGCGGCAGGCGTGGTGACCGACCAGGTGCACCAACGAGCGGACATGCTGACCCCGCGCCTTGTGCACGAGGTACTAGCGGGCGGTCACTATTTTGTCTACACCTGTCCAACGTGCCACGTGCGTTTTCCGCGGAGCAGGCCGCTAACAATCGAGCAAGCCCATATCTGCATTGCAGCGCACCCATCCGCGACGGTCTTCTTCTTCGATAGGGCGAACCCTGCCACGCTGACTCTTGCCGAGCACTACCGAAAACACGGAAGCATCGTTGCCTACGAGCCCGCTGGCGATGGCAACACCGAACTGCAGCGCCGAGCGATCCGTCTGGCGCACGTCGTCAAGCGAAGCGACGAGCGTGTCCTCGTCGGTCCTCGCGGCCGAACCAGCAGACCCGTCGATGACCATCTGCGAATCGTCACTCTCGGCGCCCAGGGCCTGGAGCTTCACCGCGGCGATCGATGTATGGCGAAGTTGCCCGCCTTCCCGACGGTCGTCGCCGATCCAGGCGGTGCTGGCGACTGGACCACAGCAGGCTTCCTACACGAGGCGGCTCGCACCGGTGAACTGTCCTCGGGAGGCGCCCTTGAGGACGCACTGGTCTTCGGGCAGGCGCTCGCTGCTCTTAGTTGTTCCGTTGTAGGCGCACGCTCCCTCATGCGGCTGACGCGGCGAACGATCGTGCGTAGAGCGAATGGAGTTCGTGCCGAGGGCAGCCTTAATAGGGAAATGCGGTTGCCCGCTCAGCCCCCGTTGGACGCACCTGACGATGCGTGCCCGACCTGTCTGATGCCACTCGGGGTCTCGTGACGGGACTCCTCAAGATTGTCAACCATTCTCTGGCCGATGGGTTTCGGATGACGGGTGCCGTGATCGGCCCTGAGGAAGGCCCGCTGGCGGGTCCGCGCTGCCCGACCCTGCCAGGGACTCGGTAGCCCAGAAACTCCGTCGGGTCGAGAAGACTCACACCTGGCAGCCCAACAGAACGAACGAGCGCCACGCGCAGCTCGCCACCGAGCGCCGAGAACTGGGAGGTCCGATGCGCGACAGTAACGACCAGATGACACCACTGAGATCACAGGCTTACTGGACAGTGGCCAGACCGAGGGGAGGGCAAACTGTGAATAGTCGCCAACACGCCGAGTGGGCACCGGTCGGACTGGCGCGAGCTCACCGCTGGTGCAACGCGCGGTGTTGACGTGGCTGACCCCAACGTGACCCCAACCTATGCAGCCTTGGCCACTCGTCAGCCACCTCTCAGAGTCTCTCGGTGAGACTGCCGAGCCTGAAGATTGTCGACGCCGGATCTTACGGATCAGAAGGTTGGGGGTTCGAATCCCTCCGGGCGCGCTCTGTGTTGAGACAGACGACCAGGCCCTGACCGGCGGAAACGCTGTGTGGGGGCCTTGCTC
>Ga0209585_10000315_pt1 | contig 18803 bp, 23 predicted proteins | sample NGEPerone_FD_185491 | JGI IMG/M metagenome (GOLD analysis project Ga0209585, IMG submission 185491) | Arctic peat soil microbial communities from the Barrow Environmental Observatory site, Barrow, Alaska, USA - NGEE Permafrost154B-one... | ecosystem: Environmental > Terrestrial > Soil >... | reverse complement strand
GCAAGTCGGTCATCGTCATCTCGCACCACCAGGCGGTCATGGCGCACGCCGACTGGATCATCGACCTCGGACCCGGCGCCGGCCACGACGGCGGCCGGATCGTCTTCGAGGGCACACCCGCCGACCTTGTCGCCGCCCGCCCTACCCTCACCGGCCAGCACCTCGCGGCCTACGTCGGCACCTGACCGAGGCGGCCGCGGACACCGGATCTGCCTTGTTGACGGCGTCATCGGCGCGGATGAGGCTGGGTGCCCATCGGTAACCTTCCAGCCTTGAGGGTCCGACATATGCGGGATCGAGTCCCCCGTATGTCGGACGTGGACCACGATCTTCTCTACGACATCGCCCAGAGCCAGGCCGGGTACTTCACGGCCGGCCAGGCGATCGATGCGGGCATGGATCGCAGCACGCTGAACTACCACGCCCGACCGGGCGGCCGGTATGAGCGGATCGGGCGCGGCGTCTACCGGCTACGGCACTTCCCGGCGAGTCCCCACGAGCACGTCGTCGCGGCATGGCTGCCACTCCGGCACGCCGACGCGGTCATCTCGCATGCCAGCGCCCTGGAGCTCTACGAGCTCTCCGATGTGATCCCTGACGCAGTCCACGTGTCCATTCCCCGGTCCCAACGCGGCCAGCGGCCGCGCACCGGGGTGCAGATCCACACCTTGACGAGGCCGCTCGAGCCGCACGAGATCCGGGACACGGCCGGGGTCCAGGCAACCAGCCCTGAGCGCACGCTGGTCGACAGCGTCGAGGACGGCCCGTCACCGGAGCAGATCGAGCTGGCCATCCGGCAAGCGCTCGGCCGAGGACTCACCACGTCACGACGACTGAGGGAAGCCGCGGCCACCCGTTCGAGCCGGACACGCGAGCTCGTCGACGACGCGGTATCGCAGGTGCAGCGATGAGGTACTCGAGCGCAGTCGCCTTCCGCCGACGCTGGGCGGTAGCCCGCTGAGCTCCCGCGCCCGGCCGGGCGGCGGACGCCGTTGCGCATCGGCGGCAGGATCACGACAGTTCGCATAACGCGATGATATCGTCGCGTTATGAAGCAACAGCCTCCCCCGCTCGCACCGTTCCTGCGGTCGAACACACAGGGCGAGATCCTCGCACTGCTCCTGCTCGCCCCGGACGTCGACCGCGGCCTAGCTGATGTGGCGCGCGCCGTCGCGGCTCCTGCTGCGGTAGTCCACAAGGAGGTCAGCAGGCTCGTCGTTGCCGGGGTGCTCGTCGACTCCCGCCAGGGCCGTTCGCGGCTCGTCCGGGCGAACCGTGAGTACCGGCTGCTCAGGCCGCTCACGGAACTGATCGCCGGCACGTACGGTCCGGTGCCCGTCGTCACCGACGCGCTCCGCGGCATGCCCGGCATCGAGGTGGCCTACATCTACGGCTCGTGGGCAGCTCGGTACGACGGCGAGACCGGCGCCCAGCCGAGGGACCTCGACGTTCTCGTCATCGGGACTGCGGCGCGGGCCGACCTGAACGAAGCCGCCGCTGCAGCCGAGGAGCGCCTGCGCATGCCGGTCAACATCACCAAGGTCTCGCGCGAGGCGTGGGACTCCAGCGATGACGCCTTCCTGAGGACGGTCCGGTCCAGGCCACTCGTCCGGCTCGACCTCGGCGCGGAGGTGACCGCGTGATCGCCCGGTGGGAGCAGGGCCGGGCGACGATCGACGCACTCCTGACGGAAGGGCGCCTGGAGCGTGTCACGCCGAGCCGCGAGGTCGCCGATCTGTTGATCGGCCAGGCCCGCCGCCACCTGACGACGGCGGAGGCAGCCGCGAACCTCGACCCGACCGCCGGCTTCCAGGTCGCGTACGACGCGGCCCGCAAGGCGCTCGCGGCGATCCTCGCGAACCAGGGATTGCGGCCACGCGGGGAAGGAGCGCACGCGGTCCTCCTGACAGCGACACTGGCCCAGCTCGATCCGCCGATGGGCCGCGACCTCCGTCACTTCGACTGGCTGCGACGCACCCGCAACGGCGCCGAGTACCCGCTCCCTGACACGCCACCGGTCACGGTCGACGACGTGAACGACGCGCTCCCGCTGGCGAAGGCCATCGTCGCCGTCGCCGAGCGCGTGATCCCGAACATGCCGGTGTACTGACGCCAGTCCCGCTCGACGGTCCTCCGTTGACGGCGTCAACGGAGCTGGCCAACAGACCCGCCAGGACCCGCTGGCACCTCGACATCACCGCAGGTCAGCGCCTCAACCCGACACGTCCACGCCCGTCCGAGCGGCTTCGATTCCCGCCACCTCCACCCATCAGATCCCCTCGGGCACCGTTGCGTCCGAGGGATCTGCTTGTCGACGGCGCCGGTCACCGATCCTCGGAATGGTCACCGAGCCGCCGGATCGAGCCGGCCCTGTACAGCACCCCACTGTGTGACTAGAATTCAGGTCATGTCGACCACCACTTCGCTCGCCCACGTCAAGGCGCATCTGTCGGCGATCGTCGGCTCGGTGCACGACACGCACGAGCGGGTCGTGATCACCCGCAACGGCGAGCCGGCCGCGGTCCTCATCTCCCCCGACGACCTCGCCGCCCTGGAAGAGACCGTCGAGATCCTCTCCGACCCGACCCTGATGGCCGACCTCGCCCAGGCACGCGGCGAGATCGAAGCCGGCACCACCGTCGAGCTGACCGAGCTGCTGCGCCGCCCGTGACCTACCGCATCCGCTGGGCCTCCCCCGCCCGACGAGCGATCGAGAACACCCTGCCCGAAGCGGTCGCGGCCGCTGTATGGGAGTTCGTCAACGGGCCGCTGGCCGAGAACCCCCACCGCGTCGGCAAGCAGCTCGTACGTGACCTGGCCGGCTACTGGTCCGCCCGACGTGGCCAGTATCGGGTCATCTACACGATCAACGACGACGAGATCATCGTCGCCGTCGTCGCCATCGACCACCGCCGCGACGTCTACCGCTGACCACCTCCCGGGCCTCCACGACCCGTTGACCGCGTCAACGCACTCGACCCATTCGAAGCGCTGCGTACTCGGACGACCTGGCCGTCGCCGCAGTTCAGCGCTCCGGACACGCGATCCTCGACGCCCCGAGCAGCTTCGATTCCCGCCACCCGCCCGCACCTGCACGGATGGATGCTTTGTCGCCGGCTCGAGGGAGCGGACCGTTTGGCCTTGATCACCGGACCAGACAGGTCCCCGGATGGTCCAGATCCGTAGGGCAACGGACCCGCCAGGGGCGCTGGTCCCGCCCGATAGGTTGCAGGCATGCCCGCGAGAGCCCCCCGACGTCTCTCACCTTGGCGACGGCTCGCTGCGCTGTTGCTGGACTACCTGGTCATCTTGGCCTGGATGACCTTGCTGGCCGTGGTTTCCCTGGCCGTGTACCTGAGCATCGGCGACTATCCCGATGTCCTGGGGGCGGTCGGTCCCTTCGGCGCCCAGGCGGTCTTCTTCACGCTGCTGACCCTCCCCGTCGGGCTGTACCTGTATCTCAGCGAGTCGGGAACTGCTCAGGCGACGTGGGGAAAGCGCCGGATGCGGCTCGTCGTCCGGTCCCACGACGGTGCACGACCAGGACGTGGTCAGGTCGCGATCCGTACGGTCGTGAAGCTGCTTCCCTGGGAGATCTCGCACACGCTCATCTGGCAGATGCAGGCCGTCTTCCACCGAAGCGGCTACGCGGCGGAGATCCCGATCTGGATCTTCGTCGGGCTGGGCGCGGTCGATATCGCGATCCTGGTGTACCTGGGGACGAGCCTGCTCGGGCGCCAGCTCGGACCCCACGACCGAGCCTCGCGGACGATCGTTGTCGAGTCGGAAGCCGCCGGCCCGTAGTTGCCGACCGCGGATCGTCGTCGCCGTTCTCACGCGCAATCGGTCAACGATCGGTGACATTCTCAAATGTCGGCGTACGTAGACATAGATGAGGTGTCGAGGTACGCTGACATCGTGAAACGCCGCGACATCCACACCCCTCAGCGCCTCGGACTTGCCGTCCGGGAAGCTCGCCGCGAGGCAGGCCTCACTCAGGTGCAGCTGGCTCAGACGGCCGGTGTCTCACGGGCCTGGCTCATCGCCCTCGAAGCCGGCGCGAACGAACGCGCCGAACTGGGCAAGGTGCTCTCGACCATCCAGACCCTGCACCTGACGGTCCAGCTGGGCCCCGCCGAGACCCCCGCCACAGAGGCGGAGGCCGCGGCTCTGGACTACATCGCAGGGCTCTGACCATGTCTCGTCACCTCCAGGCGATCCTCTACGGCCAGGCCATCGGAACACTCACCCAGGGCGACGGCGGCCAGCACACCTTCGCCTACGCCGATCCCGACACGCGTACCCCACTGTCCTTGTCGATGCCCCCGCGCACCGAGCCCTATCCCCACCGACTTGTCGAACCGTTCCTCGAGGGTCTCCTGCCGGAACGAGAGAGCGTCAGGACCACCCTGGGCAATGCGTTCGGCGTGTCCGGCCGCAACCCGTTCGCCCTGCTCGAGCACATAGGCCTGGACTGCGCAGGGGCGGTCCAGTTCTGCACGGACGAACAGGTCGACGACGTCCTCGCCGGCAAGGGCAGCCTGGAGCCAGTCCTCCCCTCCATCGCGGACCGCCTCCGCGCGCTCCGCGCCGACCCCACCAGCTGGGTGGTCGACCGCGAACACTGGTCATTGGCCGGCGCCCAGTCGAAGTTCGCGCTGCGCCAGCACAACGGCTGGAAGCAGGCGACCGGCGCCGAGGCAACGTCCCACATCTTCAAGCCGGGCGTCGAGGAACTCCGCGACCAGGCCCTCAACGAGCACATCTGCCTCACCGCCGCGCGTGCGATCGGGCTCAGCGCGGCACAGAGCGAGTACAAGGTCTGGGAAGACCAGCCAGCGATCGTGATCACCCGCTACGACCGAGCCCCCGGACCGACCGGGCTCATGCGCATCCACCAGGAAGACCTGTGTCAGGTGCGCTCGGTCTACCCGAGGGACAAGTACGAGTCCGACGGCGGACCCGGAGCCCTTGACATCATCGCGACGCTGCGGAGGGCCGGCCACCCGGCGACCCGGGATGAGAACGTGTCCCGCTTCGTCGACGGACTGACGTTCAACTACCTGATCGGCGCCCCGGACGCCCACGCGAAGAACTACTCCGTGCTGCTTCTGGGCGACGTCGTCCGCCTCGCACCCCTGTACGACGTCGCCAGCGGGCTGCCGTACGAACGGCACAACCTGCCCGGGCTTGGGGCATCAGCCATGGCCATCGGCGGCGAGCGCGTCTTCGGCGAGGTCGGCCGCCGACACATCGAGCGCTTCGCGGCCGAGGCACGCCTGGACGCAGCCCGTCTCATCGAACGGACCCGGCACCTGGCCGCAGCGATCCCGGACGCTGTCTCCGACGCGTTGAGCGACCCGTCCGTCCGAGACCGCGCGAGTGACCTTTCAGCACGGCTCGTGGACCCCGTCGCGGCCTTGTGCGCACGCACCATCAGGCAGCTGGACCAGCCGGGAGCGAGGCGACGAGGCTGACTCCCTCGACCGATGTGGCGCGCCGGCCCACGGCTTGCAGACTCGCGAGTCGTTGCGGGGCGCTCCCACGCCGTTGACGGCGTCAACGAGGTGGGCCGACAGTCCTCTCCGATGCCGAGACGTCCCGATGCATCACCGCAGGTCAGCGCCTTGTACCAACAGTTCCACACTGCGACGAGCGGCTTCGATTCCCGCCACCTCCACTGTCCTGGTCTGCGTTCGCGCAGGTCAGGCGACATCAAGGCCGCCATACCGCTCGCCCCGGGTGGCGGCCTTCGTGTTGCCCGGCGCCTACCTGGCAGAGGCCTCCGAAGCGACCGGTGTGCATCTCTGGGCGAACCTGCGAGGAGTCCTAGAACGGAGATGTGACCGGGACTCCGTTGGACCGGGCGGCCTCGGCGAGTCGGTCGTCGTAGGTGACGATCCCGTCGAGGTCGTCACCGAGGCTCAGGGCCGCCGCGAGGTGGACGGCGTCGAGGCTACGTAGGAGCGTCGGATCGAGACGGCCCGCCTCCTCAAAGGTCGCGGTCGTGACCGTCATGAGGGTGATCGAGTCGAGTACCGCCCGTGCCTGCACGACGCGGTCGGGGGCGGCGCGACGCACGGCGCGCAACAACTCGGTCCTCGCGAGATCGCAGGACACCGGCACACGTTCGGCTGCGGCCAGCCACGCACGCAAGGCCGCCGTCTCTTCCTCGGAGACGACGAGCTTCACCAGCGCCGAGGTGTCGAGGTAGTGGGCCACGGCTAGTACCTCTCGGCATCTCTCATCGCAGCGAGCTCGTCGGACAGGCTCGGCCCCGCCTCAGGAGCGGGAAGGTCCCCGATGCTGTGCCGCGGGCGCCGGGCGTGGCCCGCGTTCAGCAACTGCTGGAGTCGCGATGACGGGATCGCCGTCAGCTGGGCCACCGGTCGACCCCTGTCGGTGATGGTGACAGTCTCCCCGGCGGCGGCATGGGCGACGACGGCGGAGGCGTTCTGCTTCAGCGCTCGAATCCCTACCTGTGACATGTGCTTCATTGTAGTACAGCGGCCATGCCGATGGCGTCGTCGGGCAACGGGGCACAGGCTGACCGCGGTCGAGCTCACCCGGTGGGTTCCATGGCCTGTGGACAACTGATCTTCGCGGCGGAACCGGAGCACGCTTGCGGCTCATGACGAAGCCCCCGCTCCGCGCGACCGTCCACACCCAGGCCGACCTCGAACAGCTGTGGCGCAGGCTGATGGAGCCCCTGGGCTTCGCCGGCCACACCCTCTGGATGCTGACGATCCGCGACGACGGCGAGGTGTTCCCCCAAGTGGTCCAGATCGCCGATATGCCGCCCGCCCCAACACCGGCGGACCGCAAGGACCTCGCCGCGTTCGTGGCCGAACTGGACGCGCACACCGACTCCGAACTTCGCTGGGCCTTCCTCTACTCACGCCCGGGCCGCGGCGGTGCCGACCACCGCGACCGCGCCTGGGCGCAGGCGCTGTGCGACGCCGCCCGGCGCGCCGGCGCGCGGTGCGAACCCGTGCACCTGGCGACCGACGAGATGCTCGTGCCGATCCCGCTCGACGACCTGGACATGCGCTCGGCGTAGGCGCCGAACCCCGGAAAGGAGCTCTGTGACTATAATTCAGGTCATGACGACGACCTCACTCGCGAACGTCAAGGCACACCTCTCAGCGATCGTCGGATCAGTTCACGACACCCACGAGCGGGTCGTCATCACGCGCAACGGCGAACCCGCAGCCGTCCTGATCTCCCCCGACGACCTCGCGTCCCTCGAGGAGACGCTGGAGATCCTGTCCGACAAGGCCCTGATGGAACAGGTCGCCCAGGGCAAGGCCGAGGTCGACGCCGGCGAGACCGTCGAGCTGCCTGCGCTGCGTCGCCGGTGAGCTACCGGATCCGCTGGTCGTCCGCGGCCCGGCGGGCGATCGAGAACACCCTGCCCGAGGCGATCGCCACGGCAGTCTGGGAGTTCGTCAACGGCGCCCTCGCCGAGAACCCTCACCGGGTCGGCAAGCCGCTCGTGCGCGACCTGGCCGGGTTCTGGTCGGCCCGCCGCGGCCAGTACCGAGTGATCTACATGATCAACGACGACGAGATCGTCGTGACCGTCATCGCCGTCGACCACCGCCGCGACGTCTACCGCTGACGACGTCGGGGGCGCCTGGGCCTTGGTGAGGTCGTCGACGAACGTGGTCGAACGGGCCTGCCCGGCGGCTACTCCCCCGTCTCCCCGTCCACCGACTCCCGCAACAGGTCTGCATGGCCGTTGTGCCGGGCGTACTCCTCGATCATGTGGACCACGATCCACCTCAGGCTCGGTGCCGTGCCGTCGGGCCAGGTGCGCCGGGCCAGCCGGTCCAGCCCGCCGTCCGCCAGCGCCTCCGCCATCAGTGCGCGCGAACGGGTGACGGCGTCCTGCCAGAGCGCACGTAGCTGCTCCGGCGAGTCGTCGGCGGCCGAGTGCCAGTCCCAGTCCTCGTCGGCCTTCCAGTCGACGGTGTCCCACGGGGGCGCCGCGGGCTGGTCGTGCAGCGACCGGGAGAACCAGTGGTCCTCGACGTAGGCCAGGTGCTTGAGCAACCCGCCCAGGGTCATCGACGTCGGGGCCAGGTGCGCCCCCAGGCCAGCCGCGTCGAGCCCGCGGGTCTTCCACTCCAGGGTCGCGCGCTGGTAGTCGAGGAAGCCCAGCAGCGTGGCGACCTCGTCGGCCGCGACCGGAGGTTCCGGACGACCGTGATCGTCGATGGTGGTCATGCGCGGTGAGTCTAGGCACCCGTTCACCTGGCCGCACGAGCTCGCGGGGTGTCGGTGCGAGTGCCTACCGTTGGGCACATGGGTATCGAGGTGCGCTCCGCCGTCGGGCGGTTCGACGACTTCGCGCTCGTCGTCGGGACCCGGCGGCCCGACGCCGGGGGCTGCTGGTGCATGAGCTACCGGGACAGCCGCGTCCCCAACCTGGATCGGCCCGAGTACATGCGCCGGGAGTGCTCGACCGATCCCGGGCCCGGAGTGCTGGCGTCGAGGGCTACCCCGTCGAGACCGGCGGCACACGCGTCGACGTGATCTCCGGGTACGTCGGCACCGTCGAGCTTTTCGAGGGCGCCGGGTTCCTGGGGGCCTCCCGCTCGTCAGGGGATGAGTAGCCGCACGCCCTGCGTCGTCCCGGTGCTCGCCAGGTTCGCGCTCGTCAGGGTCCAGGTGCCGTCGTTGGCCGGCACCAGGGTCCACGCCGTGCAGGTGGCGTCGCTGTGGCGCGCGTCCACCAGACGCAGGCCATCGGCCCGGCCCCGGTGCAGGCAGGCGCCGGAGGCGAGCAGATCGCCGGAGTCCGGGCTGGTCACCGTGTAGGTGGCCGTGCCGGCGACGGGCTCGATGCGCCAGGTCTGGCAGCCACGCTCGTCACGCTCCTCGAAACGAACCAGGCTCCCGTGGCCCCTGCCTGCCCTGCACCCGGCGACACCGAGGGTCGTGGTCGGGTCGGTCGGGCTGGCGAGCAGCACGTCCCCGACCGGCCGGACGGTGAACTGCTGGTCGACGGCACCCGTCGGTGAGCTCACGGCCACGTTCGCACCGGCGGTCGGGGGCCCCTGGACGGTCCAGGCGCGGTCGCCCGTCATGATGCTGGAGATCGTCGTGTACCCGTCCGGGGCCGCGCCGAATGTCCAGCGCTGGCAGTCGTTGTTCGGCAGGAACCCGAGCCAGCCCCACTGCGCGACGTTGCCGCCGTCGACGTTGGCGCACGCACCGATCTCCGCCACGTTGTTGCTGAACCTGTTCAGGATCCGGGCGCCGTTGCCGCGGTCCGTCAGCTGCCACTGCTGGCATGCGTTGCCCAGGTCGTCCCAGAGCGCGACGTTCGCACCCTCGTACCCACAGCCGGCGTTCTCGACGACGGCGCTGCTGCCGCGCGGGCTGATCTGGACGTACGCGTCGCCGTGGCCGACCGACCGGCTCGGGTTGATCGGTTCGCTCACCTGCGGCCAGCCGTCGGCGGTCCAGGAGATCCGGCGCACATTCAGCCTCGGCACCCCGTTGTCGGTGGCGTCGTAGTAGTGGTTGACGACGTACCCCGTGCGCCCGCCGCTGCCGAGCAGCACGTCGGCGCCGCCCGCACCGGCGAACTCGTTGTACCCGCGCATCACCTCGGTGCCGCCCTTGCCGTTCAGCAGGGCCCGCCCGTCGGCGTCGAGGTAGGGGCCCGTGATGCTCGGCGACCGCCCGACCACCGTCCGGTAGTCGCTCTCCACGCCACGGCAGCAGTAGTCGAACGACAGGAACAGGTAGTAGTAGCCGTCGTGCAGGACGATCGTCGAGTTCTCCTCGGCGTTCGGCGGGAACGCCCGCTGGGCGATGTGCACGGGCTCCTCACCCGCCAGGACCTTTCCGGTCGCGGCGTCGATCCGGACCAGCTGGATTCCGGAGAAGAACGAGCCATAGGAGAGCCAGGTCTGCCCGTCGGCGTCGTTGACGATGTTCGGGTCGATGGCGTTCGCGGTGTCCACGCCCGGCTGGGTGCGGACGACCAGGCCCTGGTCCTGCCAGACGGGGTGCGCGAGCGTCGGCGACGTCATCATGCCGATCACCGAGTTGTTCGTGCCGAACTGCGAGACCGAGTAGTACAGCCGCCACTCGCTGCCGGTCCAGCTGAGGTCCGGAGCCCAGGCGTCGCGTGGGGCGTTCTCGGCGGTCACTCCGAGGGCGTCGAACACCCAGGGCTGCAGCTCGGTGAACACCGGGCCCAGCTCCTGCCAGTGCACCAGGTCACGTGACCGCTTCATCGGCAGGTAGGTGTCGTCCGGGCCGGAGTCGCCGGTGATGGCGACGTAGTACCAGCCGCCCTCCTGGACCATCGTCGGATCGTGGGCGATCGGGTCGACAGGGCGGATCGGCCCCGTCGGGGTCCCGTGCGCCGATGCGACGGGGGCCGATGGCCCGAGCGGCCCGAGCAGACCGATCAGCGCAATGGTGACGAGAGCGGCGACCTGCGGCCGGCGCAGACGGCTCGATCGAGTCATGAGCTTTCCCCTCTTGACCGTGCGTCCACCCCGTCGGGGACGCTGGACCGGAGGGCCTCCGCAGAGAACCGTGTCCGGTCTCTGTGAGTCTGCCCGACGAATCTACAACGATGCAATAGGTAGGTCGTCTCCTCGCCGAAACCCGTCCCGTCAGTTCGCGTTCATGATCGATCCGCAGGTCAGGTTCACGATCGTGCTCGTCATCGCGCCGGCGCGGTCGGAGGAGACGAACGCCGCCGCGTCGGCAACCTCCTGAAGGGTGGGCATGCGGCCCATGGCCGTGCCGTCCGTCATGAACCGCCTGAACCGCTCCATCTCCGACGCCGGTTCCGCGGGCCAGGTCTCGGGCAGCGCGTCCGGTCGCAGGCAGACCACCCGCACCCCGTGCGGCCCGACCTCCGCCGCGAGCGAGCGCGTGAACTCCTCCACCGCGGCGCACGCAACACCGAAACCACCGGTCGTGTGGAACCGGCGATCACGGCCGGCCAGCCCCGATGCCGAGGTCGACATCGTCACGATCACCCCGGAGCCGGCCGTGGTCATCCGCCGTGCGGCGGCGGTCCCGGTGCAGAAGTTGGAGCGGAGCCCGGTCAGCGCCGGCAGCGTGAAGTCATCGACGGACATCTCGCGCAGCGGGGTGCCCTGAAGGTCACCGCGCAGACTCGTCGCGTTCAGGCTGATGTCGATCCGGCCGGTCGTGGCCACGAGCCCGTCCAGATGCGCCTCGATGGCGTCGGGGTCGAGCGCGTCGCCGCTGCCGGGCAGGGACCGTCGCAGGTCGTCGACCCATGCGAGCTCGGCCGCATTCAGGTCGAGGATCCGGAACCCTGGTCCGGCCGTGCCGCGGTCGTCACGCCGGTCGGAGCGCCGTCGGAAGATGCCCATGGCTCCTCTTCGGCGGGGATGGGAACGGACTTGAGGACCCTCGGCCAGCGCGCCGCTCCAGGGGTAGCGTCCAGCCCACCGCCGCGCGGAACCGTCGCGCCTCGGCCACCATCGCGGTCTCTTGGCTCACACCGCAAGCTCCCACCCGACGACTCGAGATGCGGGGGCATCGCCCGCACCTCGTGCTCGGCTGATCTGGCGCGGATCGATGGTGTGAGCCGCGCCCCAACCAGCGCACTCGTGTCGTTGACAGCGTCAACAACGGAACCAGACGGCACGACGCCATGCCCCCGCCGACCGCGACATCGCCGCAGGTCAGCGCCCTGACCCAACACGCCCACACCCCACCCACCAGGTTCGACTCCCGCCACCTCCGCGCGCGGGACCTGCCGAAACGCGGGCTGCGCAGCCATGAAGGCCGTCATCCGTCTCGCCGCGGATGGCGGCCCTTCTGGTGTCCGCGGCCGAGTCATCGACCCTCGCCAAGGACGGACGCTCCCGCGCTAGCCTCGGACGGTGACCGACCGCACAGTCGATGAGCCGACACCCAGCCCCACGTCGACCGCGCAGACTCTCGGTCGCTGGGCACTGGCGGCACTGCTCCTCACCGCGGGGACCGGGCACCTGATCAGCCCGGCGAGCTTCTTGGCCCAGGTCCCTGGATGGTTCCCCGCGCGCGAAGCCGTCGTCGCGCTCTCCGGGCTCGTCGAGCTGGCCCTGGCGGGCCCCAGGCGGGTCGAGGTGGGGTGGGTCGTCGCAGGGCTCTTCGTGGTGATCTTTCCGGGCAACGTCTCACAGCTGGTCACCGGCACAGACGCCTTCGGTCTGAGCTCGGACCTGGCGCGATGGATCCGGCTGGCCTTCCAACCGCTGCTCGTCGTTTGGGCACTGTGGTCCACGGGGGCGTGGCGGGCCTGGCGGGAGCGCTCCTGACAAGCGCCGACGGGTTGGACCAGCGTGCCCGAGCCGCTGACCCGCGAGTCGATCGACGGCCGCGCGGGCGAGTAGCCCGCGAGTGGCCGCAAGGCCCTGGATCCTGATCATCGGGGCACCTGGCGAGCTCACCAGAGCGCTGCTCATGGGCGCCGGTTGGGCCATCAACGTCGTCGTGGCGGAATGGATCATCCGCAAGCAGTGAGCCAAGCAACCCGGAACGTCCCAGGCCGTGCCGATGCTTCTGTGAGTGGTCGTGCGGGCCGCTCCGAACAGGACGCGCTGCAGTAGCCCCAGCCAACCCGGTGTCCTCGGCGACCTGCGAGTCGTCAGCCACTCGCGCCCACCGGCGGCTCGCGGAGGTGGCCGCCGTCCCGCCTCTGCGGATCAGAGCGAGAGGGCCGCCGCAACGCCGTTCCACAGGTCGCCGTAGGCCATGGCGGGCAAGCTGCGCGGGGCGAACGTGGCGATCGGGGCCCGCAAGACGCCCATCCGCTCGACCAGCGTGGAGTACGGCACCACGACCGGCAGCACGTGCGTTGACTCCATGGGCAACCTCACGGCGAGGTCCCGGTGGATCGTCTTGCGGCGATCCACCATGGACAGGAAGCCGATGATCTTCGGGCGGCGGCGCTTCATGGCGGTGACCATCGCGCTCACCTGGTCGAGGGACCGCATCGCGAGCGGTGATGGCAGCAACGGCACGACGACGACGTCGGCGGCCGTGAGGATGCTGTCCGAGAGCAGCGACATCCCTGGCGGGCAGTCGAGGATCACCACGTCGTAGTGCTTGGCCAGCGAGGCGAGCATCTTCTCCAGCCGCCGCCCCGGGTTCTTGGTGGCGTCGAGCTCAAGATCCAGGGCGCGGTAGGAGTCGTGCGCCGGGATGACATCGAGCCGCTTGTCCGTTGTGCTCCGCACGACGTCGGCCAGGTCCGCCTTTCCGCTGACGAGGTCGTGCGCGTCGACCTTGGCCTTCGGCTTGGCTTGGAGCAGGAACGTCGCCCCGCCCTGCGGGTCGAGGTCCCACAGCAGCGTCCGGTACTTCCGGGAGGCGCTCCACGCGAGGTTGACGGCGGCGGAGGTCTTCCCGACCCCGCCCTTGACGCTGTACGCCGCGATGATCTTCACGCGTCTCCCCGATGCCGGTAGGTCGCGCCGAGTGTATCGACGCAGCGGGGGGGCAGGGCGTCGATCCCGATCAGCGCAGGGGGTGGTCGGCCAGAGTCCTGCGCACCCGTGGCCAGAGCAGGGCGAAGCTCTCCTTGTCCTCGCGCTCACGGTCGACCTCGATCGCGTGGAGCAGACCGAGCGCAAACCCCGTGCGGCCGTCGATCTCGGGGCCGGCCGCGAGCTCGCACAGTGTCTGCTGCGCAACTGAGGAGTCATGCAGGTCCCCGAGCAGGTCCGTGGCTCCCGCCAGGGCCTCTCCCCACCGGTGCGCGCGCTTGCCGAGGACGGGGGCGGTGGCCTCCGCGGCGTATCGCGCTCGCTTGGCCAGGATGCGCGCTCGGTGCCACTCCGCTGCCGAGCTGCCCGTCGTCAGCCGCGCGACGGCCTTGGTGAGCTTGCGCGACGCCTTCCGCACGAGTGGGGGGAAGGCCTCGCGGGCCGGCTCATCCGCGGCGCTGGCGAACCGGGGTTCGCGGGCCGCCTCGACAAGGTCGGTGAGCAGGCGCAGGTGCCGTTCGCTGCGCAGCTCGCCGTCCGCATCCGCCCGGGCGGCCTCGAGGCGCTCACGCAACCACGCGTCGATCACGCGGACGGCGCGCTCGCGATCCTCCGGGGGTAGCAGGGCGGCATGCGTCTCCAGACGGGCGAGGTGCACCTCGGTGTCGCGGAGGGTCGCCAGGGCGTCGGCTGCCCATCGCAGCTCCGCGCGCAATGTCGTCGACCACTCGTCGTCGACGAGTGGGGCGAAGGTGCGCAACGCGCTGCGCAGGGTGCGCGCCGCGACGCGCATCTGGTGGACGGAGTCCGGCAGGTCCCGCCGCACGCGGACGTCCGCCAGGAGGAACGCCTGCACGTGCGTCGCCAGCACGCAGCGGATCGTCTCGCTTGCCGGGTCCTTGACGCGGGGCCACGGCGGGACGATGACGTCGGGAGCGCGGTCGCCTCGTGCTCCGATGGCCTCGGCTGCCTTGCTCCTGGTCCCCGGCGTGCCGCCGCTCGCGACCAGCGCAGCGGCGACAGCGTCGAGCACCGTCGTGGTGCTGCGGCTCGGATCGCGGCGCGCCTCGACCTCGATCTCGCGGAAGGAGCGGACGACGACGCCGTCCTCGACGACGTCCACCCGGTCGTCGACGAGCTCCGCGACCGGGACCCCGGTGCCGTCGAGGAGCACGTACGGCGTTCGACGGGTACGGACGGTGACGACGTGGACCAGGGGCGCCTCCCGGACCACGGCACGGATGAGGTCAGCGATCTCACTCGGCACGTGACCCACGTCGCCGGCGTCGAGCGGCAGTGCGATCTCGTCGCGGACCAGGGACTCCCCGTCCGCGACCGGGAGCTTCAGGTGCCAGCCCTCGTCCGGGCCTCCCTCCCGACGGCGAAGGGTCGCGCCCCAGCGGATGAGCCGCAGGTCGTGGGTGTCGTGGTAGGCGGCAACCATCGTGAAGGGCTCGCCCGCGACGATGTCGGTCACCCCGGGGGCGATCCCACCAAGCGGCGGGAGTGCGAAGTCCTCGGGGACGCGGACCTTGCGCTCGACCTCGCGGTGCGTCATGGGTGTTGTCGGCTCACCGGGGTCGAGGATGCCGGAACCGGACACCCCCGACATCCTAGGCGCGCGGGCCCCTCCCGCGAACGGCCCCACCACTGAAGCCAACCGCTGAGGCCGCACAGGAGGTTGCGGCGTCCCCACGAGCCGCCGACCGATGTCGCCCGAAATGAGCAGCAAGTCCTCCCGACCGAGCGGCCGCCCGTGCCACGATGAGGCCCCCCAACGATGGTGACGGTGACCCGTGACGACGAACCTGGCCCCTGACCGACGACGACCCTCGGCCGAGGCATCGCCCGACGATGTCCTCGTAGTGGACGACCTGGTCCGGCGGTACGGCGACCTCACGGCCGTCGACGGCGTCTCCTTCCGCATCGCCCCGGGCGAGACCTACGGCCTGCTCGGGCCCAACGGCGCCGGCAAGACCACGATCATCTCCATGGTCGCCGGCCTGATCCCGGCCGACGAGGGCACCATCACCGTGCTCGGCCAGCCGGTAGGGCCCACCCGGATCGCCGTGAAGCGGCACATCGGGCTCGTGCCACAGGAGCTGGCGATCTACCCCGAGCTGTCGGGCCGGGAGAACCTCACCTTCTTCGGGCGGCTGCAGGGACTGCACAGCAAGGACCTGGCCCATCGCGTGGACGAGGTGCTCGACCTGATCGGCCTGACCGACCGCGCAAAGGACGCCACCAAGGAGTACTCCGGCGGGATGAAGCGCAGGCTCAACATCGGCATCGGGCTGCTGCACCGGCCGACCCTGCTGATCCTCGACGAGCCAACGGTCGGCGTGGACCCCCAGTCCCGCAACGCCATCCTCGAGTCCGTCGAGGCACTCTCGGTCGAGGGCATGGCCGTGCTCTACACCACCCACTACATGGAGGAGGCCGAGCGCCTCTGCGACCGGATCGCGATCATCGACGCGGGGAAGTTCCAGGCCGAGGGCACCCGCGCCGAGCTGATCCAGCTCACCGGTGAGGTCGACCACATCAGCCTGTCCGGTTCCGGCGCCATCCCGGCTGCGGCCGAGGCGATCCGTGCCCTGCCGGCGGTGCAGCAGGTCGACGCCGACCGGCACACGCTCGTCCTCACCGTCCGCGACGCCCCGACGGCCGTCGCGGCCATCGTGACGGCGGCCAGCACTGCGGGGATGACGCTCTCCGACCTCGAGATCTCGCGGCCGGACCTGGAGTCGGTCTTCCTCCAGCTCACCGGCAAGGCCCTGCGGGACTGACATGAGCCGCACCGACCTGCGCCAGCTGTGGACCATGACCGCGTCCGACCTGCGCCAACGGATCCGCGACAGGTCAGTGATCATCTTCGCTCTCGTGGTACCTCTGGCCCTGATGTTCGTCTTCAACCTCGCCCTCAGCGGCATGGAGGACGTCACCCTCGACACGATCGACGTGGCAGTTGCCATGCCCGACGGCGACCAGCTGGCCGCGACGCTCGTTGACGCCGCCCTGAACTCCGACGCGGTGGAGGTCAACCAGACCACCGCGCCCGCCGACGAGGTCCGGGAGCTGGTGCGGTCCGGCGAGGTGGCAATGGGCATCGTCGTCCCGGAGGACTTCAGCGAAGCGGTCACGAGTGGCCGGGAGACCGTCGTTGATGTGGTGGAGGGCGACCAGGCCGGGCTGGAGAGCTCTGTCGTCGTCGCCGTCCTGCAGGCAGTCCTGGACCGGTTCGCGGCCGGAACGGTCGCCGCAGCCGCAGGCGCGCAGCTCGGCCTCCCCCCCGAGCAGCTGGCGGTACTGGCCGAGGAAGCGGCAACGGCCGGTCCGCAGATCACCCTGACCGAGGGCGAGACCTCCAACGAACAGCTCAGCAGCTCGGCCAACCTGGTGGCCGGCCAGGCCGGTCTCTTCCTGCTGTTCACCGTCGGCTTCGGGGTGCTGGGCCTGCTGGCCGAGCGGGAGCAGGGCACGCTCGGGCGGCTCCGGTCGATGCCGATGCGACCCGGTCTGATCGTCGCGGCCAAGGGGCTGGTCAGCTACATCCTGGGGGTCGTGGCCACCTCCGTCCTGCTCGTCGTGGGGAGCCTGTTCTTCGACGTCTCGTTCGGCTCGCCCCTCGCGGTGGTCGCGCTCGTGCTGTGCGTGGTGGCGGCGGGAGTCTCCTTGATGTTCATCATCGCGAAGGTGGCCCGCACCGCCGAGCAGGCCAACATCTCCCAGTCGATCTTCGCGATGGTGCTGGGCATGTCGGCCGGCGCCTTCTTCCCGATCACCGCGAGCGGGGCGCTCGGTCAGCTGATGGACCTCAACCCCATCGCCGCGTTCATGCGCGGCCTCGGCATCACCAGCGGCGGCGGGGGGATCGGTGACATCGGCACGCCTGTGCTGATCATGCTGGGCTTCGCCGCCGTGGCCGCCGCCGTGTCACGGATCGTGCCCGATCGGGGGGCAGGCCGGTGAGGACGACGTTCGCCATCGCCGGGGTGGAGCTGCGCCGCTTCTTCAAGGACCGCTCCAACGTCTTCTTCGCCCTGGTCTTCCCGCTCCTGATCGTCCTGCTCATCGGCGCGCAGTTCGGCGGTGGCTCCACCAGCCGGATCGCCCTCGTCGGACCGGACAGCGCTCTGCGCGCGGCGCTCGCAGCCGAGCTGGAGGACGAGGACATCGACGTGACCATCGCCGGCGCGGACGACATGCGCGAGCTGGTCGCCCGGGGACGGGCCGACGTCGGCGTCCTGCTCGGGGACCAGGCCGCAGCTGCCTACGACGACGGCTCGGACCTCCAGCTCCAGGTGATCGCAGGCAGCCAGGCGCAGTCGCAGGTCGTGGCGCAGCAGGTGAGCACGGCGGCGCAGAACCTGACGACGGAGCTGGGGCAGGTGATCGCGCTGACCACGGCGGGCCTGGACGCGGACGCTGCCCGGACGGCGCTGGGCATCGCGCGGGCAGTGGTCAGCCCGCCGCGCCTCGAGGTCGTCAACGCCTCCGAGATCGCCCAGGAGTTCTCCGGGCTCGGCCAGTTCGACTACGGCGCCGGGGCGGAGGTCATCCTGTTCGTCTTCCTGACCTCGCTCTCGGGTTCCGCCACGCTCATCCAGTCCCGGCGACTGGGGGTGACGCGACGCACGCTGGCGGCGCCGGTCTCCACCGCCCAGGCGGTCGGCGGCCTCGCCATCGGGAGACTGGCCATCGCCGCGTTCCAGGGTGCCTACATCATGGCGGCCAGCACTCTGCTCTTCGGGGTCGACTGGGGGAACCTGGCGCTGGCCCTGCTGGTCATGGTGACGTTCGCGCTCGTTGCCGCCGGCGCCGCGATGGTTCTGGGATCGGTCCTGGACAACGCCGCCGCGGCGAGCGGCGTCGGTGTCGGGCTCGGCCTCGTGCTCGCGGCCCTTGGCGGGGCGATGTACCCGCTCGAGTTCTTCCCGGACACCCTGCGCACCGTCGCGCACGTGACCCCGCACGCCTGGGCCTCCGAGGCGCTCGCCGAGATCCAGCGGCACAACGGGACGCTCGTCGACATCCTGCCCCAGCTCGGAGTGCTGCTGGCGTTCGCCGTCGTGCTGCTCGTGCTGGGCAGCTGGACGCTGCGCCGCAGCCTCGCCCGCGCGATCTGAGAAGCCTCAGACGGTCACTCCGATCAAGAGCCCCATCGAGGTGCCACGTTGACAGCGGCGCCGCGTGGGCGACGGCAGCCCCTTGTCTCGACGAGCGCAACGTCGCCGCTTGGCTATGATCGGAACGCGAAGGCGGGTCCCCCTTGGCCCGCTCCGAAACGGAGGTCCGACGTGATCGTCTTAGGAATCGTCCTGCTGG
>Ga0209585_10000314_pt1 | contig 18821 bp, 16 predicted proteins | sample NGEPerone_FD_185491 | JGI IMG/M metagenome (GOLD analysis project Ga0209585, IMG submission 185491) | Arctic peat soil microbial communities from the Barrow Environmental Observatory site, Barrow, Alaska, USA - NGEE Permafrost154B-one... | ecosystem: Environmental > Terrestrial > Soil >... | reverse complement strand
CCGGCGCGATCAACCCGGGTCTGGTTTTCGACCTCGACCTGCCGCTGGATCAGGTGGCCGAGGGATACGCCGCCATGGATGAGCGACGCGCCATCAAGACGATGCTGCGCCCCTGACTCGCGGCGCCGACGAACGCGCGGCTCCCCACGAGCCGCGACCTGCGACCCTGCCCCGCCCCGCCCCCTGCGATCCCAAGGAGCGCCCCCAAGTTGTGGGACAGAGTCCACTCCTATGCTCTGCCCCGCGCTCAGGGCCGGTGCACAAGCACAGCAGCGTGCGGCTCTGCCCCGCAGTCAGGGGCAGAGCATAAGAGCGGCGATTGTCACCCTCGGGCTATCGCGCTGGCGATCCAGGGGTCCACGATCTGGTGGAAGACGTCGGTGCAGTCCCGCCGCACGGTATGCCCCGCCCCGGGGACGACCACCACCTCGATGTGCTGGTTGCCGAGCTCGGCCAGGCGTTGTCGGGACAGGGGCCCGACCAGGACCTGGTCGTCCCTGGCCCCGGTGATCAGGAGCGTTGGCCGGGTGATGGCCGCCGCCACGTCGACCCACGGTGTCTGCCGGACGATCTGCTCCGGATCGGTCAGCGACGGGTCGAGCTGGGCCTTCGCCACTCCCCATGGCTGCAGCTCGATCTCGGGCCACAGGGGTTGCTCGACCCGGCCCCTGGCCACAGCCCCATCGAGGTCGTCGAGGAAGCTCTGGACCCACTGTCGGGTCGTGTCCTCCTCAGGCACGCGGTCATCTCCGGGTGGCCGGGTGAACCACGGCGGGTCCTCCAACACACCCGCGCAGACGAGATCAGGTCGGGACGCGAGAACGATCGCGGCGATGCCCGCCCCCATGGAGTGACCGATCAGCAACGGCAGCTCGTCACTCTCGCGGGTGAGTGCTTCCAGGAGGGAGACCACGTCGGCAACCATGACGTCGGACCGGTTGCTCCCGCTCGTGGCCGGGTCGAAGCGGGGCGATTCGCCGTGCCCGCGCGCGTCCGGCGCGACGATGCGGTAGCCGTGACGCCACCGACGCACCGCATCCGGCCAGCACAGTCCCGAGTCGGTGAAACCGTGCAACAGCACCAGGGTCGGGCCATCCGCACGTCCGAGCTCGTGAACACGGAGCTTGTCCAAACCGAGGGGGCCAGTCACTGAGACGCGTGGGTCAGTCACGGGCAGAAGTATCGCAGTGTTCCGCCTAGGCTGGCCGACGTGGAAGCAGACCAGGATGGGCGGATCGCACTCGTGCCCGACGAGGACGGCCGGGGTGGCGTGACGGTGATGATGGATGGCAGCCCCCAGTCGCACGTCGACCTCGCCGATCCCGGCAACCTTGGCTTCGAGTACATCGCCCACTTCGCCGCGGTCATCGACACATTGCCGGTCGGGCCGCTCGCGATCACCCACATCGGTGGGGCCGGGCTGACGCTGGCCCGATACGTCAACGCCGAACGCCCCGGGTCGCCACAAATTGTTCTCGAGCCGAATGCCGAGCTGACCGAGCTGGTCCGCCGTGAGCTGCCGTTGCCGCGCCAGCACCGGATCCGGGTGCGCCCGGTGGACGGACTCAACGGGATCAGCCAGCTTGCCGAAGCAAGCGCCGACGTGGTGGTGCTCGATGCCTATGCCAACGGTCGGGTCCCCAGCGAGCTCAGCACCGTGGAGTTCCTGACTGATGTGTGCCGGGTGCTTCGCCCGAGCGGAACATTCCTGCTCAACATCGCCGACGAGCCCAACAAGGCCTACCTGCGCCACGTATACGCCGGGCTGGTCACCGTCTTCGGGCAGGTAGCCATGATCGGCACGCACGAGGTGCTCAAGGGCAAGCGCTTCGGCAACACCGTGGCCGTGGCCTCACGTAACCCACTGGACCTCCCCGTCCTCCGCCGGCAGGTCGCCAAGTCGCCGTTCCCGACCGGGCTGCGCGACGAGGCCCAGCTGAACAGGCAGTTCGCCGGATCGGTAGCATTCACAACGGAAGACAGCGCGCAGTCACCGCCACCCCCACCGGTCAAGGGGTGGCGCGTCCGCTGAGAGTCACTACCATCTCCCTACCCGAAAGAGAGGCCCGGCATGAGCAGGGCGACGAGCTCCCGCGCTGACCGGGACGCCACGACAGGCGGCGTGGTCGTCATCGATCACCTCTCCAAGAACTTCGGCCACGTACATGCCGTGGATGACCTGTCGTTCACGGTGCACCCGGGCCGGGTGACGGGGTTCCTGGGCCCGAACGGGGCGGGCAAGACCACAACGTTGCGGATCCTGCTGGGCCTGGTCTCCCCGACGGCGGGCACGGCGACCATCGGCGGGTCGACGTACGGGCACTTCGTCCAGCCGATGCGCTCGGTCGGTGCCGCGCTGGAAGCCGCGAACATCCACCCGGGACGGAGCGCGCTCGACCACCTGCGGGTCTACGCCCCGCAGGCCGGCGTGAGCGACGCACGCTGCCGCGAGGTGCTCGACTTCGTGGGCCTGGGCTCGGTCGCCAGACGCCGCGCCGGCGGTTTCTCGCTGGGTATGCGCCAACGGCTCGCACTGGCCACGACGTTGCTCGGCGACCCGCCCGTACTTCTCCTGGACGAGCCGGCGAACGGCCTGGACCCCGAGGGCATCGCCTGGCTGCGCGGCCTGCTGCGCCACCTGGCCTCTGAGGGCCGCACGGTCCTGGTCTCGAGCCACGTGCTCTCGGAGGTCGAGCAGACCGTGGACGACGTCGTCATCATCGCCAAGGGGCGGCTGGTGCACGCCTCGACCCTCGAACAGCTCGCGGCCCTCGCCGAGCCGAGCGTTCGTGTCATGTCGCCCGACGCCGCGGGCCTGGACGCCCTGATCACGGAGGCCGGCTGGCGCGATCGGGTCGAACCGGCCGACGTCAGAGCGCCAGGGGTGGCCGTCATCCACCGCGTGTCGGCGCGCGAGATCGGGGCGCGCGCGTTCGCAGCCGGTCTCGAGCTGCACGAGCTTGCCTCGCGCGACGTTGGGCTCGAGGGCATCTTCCTGCAGCTCGTCGGCGAGGACGTCGGCGCGGGCACGGCCGAACCCCACCTCGAGGAAGTGGCCCGATGAAGGCCGCGCTGCGCACCGAGTACCGCAAGCTGGTCACGACCCGGCTGTGGTGGATCCTGCTCCTCACGATGGCCGGCTACATGGCGTTCCTGGCGGGGATCATGGCCTTCGCCCTGACGCAGGCCCCCGCCTCGCTGAGCGGCGGGAGGCCCGGTTCCGACCCGACGATCCCCATGACCCCCGAGACCATCGCCCGCACCATCTACACGCTCGCGACCTCGCTCGGTTACGTGTTCCCGGTCCTCGTGGGTGCCATGGCGATGACCTCAGAGTTCCGCCACCAGACCATCACGCCCACCCTGCTGGCCGAACCCCGACGAACGGTATTCCTCACGGCCAAGATGCTCTCGAGCATCGCGGTCGGCCTGCTTTTCGGGGTGGTCGGCACCGCGGCGACCGTAGGTGCCGGCGCGGGCGTGCTCGCCCTGCTCGGCAAACCGTCCTACCTCGCCGACCCGATCGTCCTGCGCAGTGCTGCGCTCTCCGTGCTGGCCCTGACCGTGTGGACGATCGTCGGGGTCGGGTTCGGGGCCCTGCTGACCAACCAGCTCGCCGTCATCGTCATCATGCTTGCCTTCACCCAGTTCGTCGAACCGATCCTGCGCATCGTCCTCGGCCAGTTCGACTGGTCGGAGGGAATCTCGAAGTACCTGCCGGGCGCCGCCGGTGAGGCGATTACCGGCAGCTCGTTCTATGCCGACAGCGGGATGGCGGCCGGGCTCCTGTCCTCATGGCTGGGGTTTGTCGTCCTCCTCGGGTACGCGATCGCGTTCGCGCTGATCGGACGCCTGACCACACTGCGGCACGACATCACCTGATCTTGGCTGGCGCCCGGCGGGGCGATCACCGAGTCCGTCATACCGTCAGCATGTCACCGTCCATCACACTGCGTAGGGTGTCGGGCGGGCACCTGCCGCCCGCCGTCATGACAGCCAGGAGATATCTCCATGCCCAGGAACGACTCCGCTCCGCCAACCGCTGAGCCGCCAACCGCTGAGCCGCCAACCGCTGTACTGACCGTCTTCCGTCTCGCGGCGTTGTTCGTCTTCCTGGCCGTGGCAATGGGGGCGGTGGTGTGTGCCACCGGGTCAGGGGCTTCCTGCCCCACCTGGCCGGGTTGCCGTCCGGACCAGATCACCCCGCAGTGGCAGCTGAGCCCGATCATCGAGTTCATCCACCGGGTGGTCGCCATATCCGCCGGACCCCTGGTGCTGGCCGCCGCGGTGATGTCCAGACGCCTGACAGGGCCAAACCGGTGGGTACGGATCCTGCCATGGGTGGCGCTCGTGGGCGCCCTGGCCTCCGGCGCTTTCGGCAGACTCGTGGTCTTGAGCAGCCTGCCGACGTGGTTGGGTGGCGTCGACCTTTTCTGCGCCCTGACGGCGATGACGACAATGGGCGTGGCTGCGGTCGTGCTGGGCGCCCCCGCATCCGACCTCACGCCGCGATCGGCCCCTGAATGGCACCCCTTGCAGGTGAGAAGCCTTGCAGCGATGAGCGTCATCGTGCTGGTCGTGATGCACGACACCGGGATATTCGCGGCAGCGCCGTTGTCGTACACCCGGTGCATGGGCTGGCCGATCTGGCAGCTGATCGGCACCGACCTTCATCCCTTGCTGCAGGGTCTGCGGCTGGGGCTGGCGGGCCTCGGGGCAGTACTCGTCATCACCACGGCGGTGATGGCGGCGCGGACTGAGCGGCTACGCAAGTGGGGCATCGCCATCGGAACGCTGTTCGCAGCCGAGATGGTGCTGGGCCTGGTGATTCGCGCCGGGGGGATCAATGCGGCAGTGGCCTCGGCATACTCGGTGCTGGCGGTCGCACTGCTGTCGTGCCTGGGGCTGCTGATGGCCGTCGCATGGTCAGCTCAGGTCGACACCGCTGATATCGCCGAGCGCGAGCCACAGGACCGTATCCACGTGGACCGGCCGAGGTCAACGTGAGGCGAAGATGGCCGGCAGTGTCGAGGTGTGGGCCGTGCGCAGCTCATCCAGCGGCAGGGTGAAGTGACCCTGCACGTCCAGCGCCCCGGCCTCACCGTCGACCACGCCGATGCGGGCATGGGCGAAGCCAGTCGCCATGCACAGGTCGGTGAACCGCGCCTCGGCGGTGGCAGCCACGGCAACGATCGCCCGGCCTGTCGACTCGCTGAACAACAACGTGAACGCGTCCACGCCATCGCGCTCGCAGACCTCGTCCAGCCAGATCCGGGCACCGAACCCGTTACGCAGCGACGCCTCCGCCAGGGCGACGGCCAGGCCTCCCTCGGACAGGTCGTGTGCGGCCAGGACGAGGCCATCGCGGGAGGCGCCCACCAGGATCTCGCCCAGCTGACGCTCACGCTCGAGGTCAACCCGCGGTGGCAGGCCGCCGAGGTGGTCGTGCGCGACCTGGGTCCAGGCCGAGCCACCGAACTCGTCAGCCGTGGTGCCCAACACGTAGATGGCCTGGTCGGACTCCCCTGAAACGGTTGCCTTCCAGCCTGACGGCGTCCGTCGGGCCACGTCGTCCATGACACCGAGGACTGCCACCAGGGGGGTCGGATGGATCGCCACGTCGCCGGTCTGGTTGTACAGCGAGACGTTGCCACCGGTCACCGGGATGCCGAGCGTCCTGCAGCCCTGCGCGATGCCCCGCACGGCCTCTGCGAACTGCCACATGACACCCGGGTCCTCCGGCGAGCCGAAGTTCAGACAGTCCGAGATCGCCAGCGGCACGGCCCCGGCAGTCGCGACGTTGCGGTAGGCCTCCGCGAGCGCGAGCTGAGCACCGGCATACGGGTCGAGCTTGGCGTAGCGGCTGTTGCAGTCCGTCGAGATCGCGACACCACGCCCGGTCTCCTCGTCGACGCGCACCACTCCGGCGTCGTCGGGCGTCGCGAGAGCGGTGTTGCCCATGACGTAACGGTCGTACTGGCCGGTGATCCACGACTTGTCGCACAGGTTCGGCGACGCCATCAGAGACAGCAGCGCCGCCTTGAGTCCCTCGCCGTCTGCCGGACGCGCCAAGTCATCGGGAACGTTGCCCTGCAACGCATCCAGGTATGCCGGTCGCTGCATCGGGCGGTTGTAGATGGGTCCGTCGTGGGCCACGGAGCGCGGCGGCACGTCGATGATCTGCTCGTCGCCCCAGAAGACCTCGAGGTGCTTGCCGTCGGTGACCTCACCGACAACGGTCGCCTCGACGTCCCAGCGCTTGGTGATCGCCATGAACTCCGCGAGCTTGGCCGGCTCGACGACCGCCATCATCCGTTCCTGGGACTCTGACATGAGGATCTCTTCGACGCGAAGCGACGTGTCACGCAACGGGACCCGATCAAGCCAGACGCGCATGCCGCCGTCACCGTTGGACGCGAGCTCGCTTGTCGCACAAGACAATCCGGCACCACCGAGGTCCTGGATGCCGTCGACCACGTGGGCGGCATACAGGTCCAGGCAGCACTCGATCAGCACCTTCTCGGCGAAGGGATCGCCGACCTGGACCGCGGGGCGCTTGGCAGAACCGTCAGCGTCAAACGTCTCGGAGGCGAGGACAGAGACCCCGCCGATGCCGTCGCCACCGGTCTTGGCGCCGAACAAGACGACCAGGTTGCCGACGCCGGAAGCCTTGGCGAGGTGGATGTCCTCGATCCGCATCTTGCCGACCGAGAGCGCGTTGACCAGCGGGTTGCCCTGGTAGCAGGAGTCGAAGACGACCTCGCCGCCGATGTTGGGCAGGCCGAGGCAGTTGCCGTAGCCGCCCACCCCGGCGACGATGCCCGGGAGGACCCGCAGCGTGTCCGCGTGGTCAATGGCACCGAACCGCAACGAGTCCATGACGGCAATCGGGCGCGCACCCATCGACATGATGTCGCGAACGATGCCGCCGACGCCGGTCGCGGCACCCTGGTAGGGCTCGATGTATGACGGGTGGTTGTGGCTCTCGACCTTGAAGGTCACCGCCCAGCCGTCCCCGATGTCGACGACGCCGGCGTTCTCGCCGATGCCGACCAGAAGCTTCGCGTTCATCTCGTCGGTGGTGTTCTCGCTGAACTGCGCCAGGTGGACCTTGGAGGACTTGTACGAGCAGTGCTCGGACCACATGACGGAGTACATCGCCAGCTCGGCAATGGTGGGACGCCGGCCGAGAATCTCGCGGATGCGGTCGTACTCGTCAGCCTTCAGCCCGAGCGCGGCCCAGGGCTGCTGGGTGTCCGCAGTCGTCGAGGCATGCTCGACCGTGTCGATGTTGGTCTTGGCAACGAAGGTCACGCGTTCACCACTGACTTCAGGACGGATGTGAAGAACGTGAGGCCGTCCAGGGACGGGCCATAGCCCGCCTCGACGGAGTGCTCGGGGTGGGGCATCAGGCCGACCACGTTTCCGCGCCGGTTGGTGATGCCGGCAATGTCACGGTAGGAGCCGTTGGGGTTGTGGCCGCCCTCCTCGACGACGTAGCGGAACGTCACCCTGCCCTCACCCTCGAGCTCGTCGAGGGTCGCCTCGTCGGCGACGTACTGGCCGTCCTGGTTCTTCAGGACGATGGTGATCTCTTCGCCCGGCATGAAGTCCGAGGTCCAGGCGGTCGTGGCGTTCTCGACGCGCAGGCGCTGGTCACGGCAGATGAAGGTGCGGTGGTCGTTCTGGATCATCGCTCCCGGCAGCAGGTGCGACTCACACAGGATCTGGAAGCCGTTGCAGATGCCCAGCACCGGCAGCCCACCCTTGGCGGCCGGGATCAGCGCGGACATGACCGGCGCAAACCGTGCGATGGCACCCGCGCGCAGGTAGTCGCCGTAGGAGAAGCCACCGGGCAGCACGACCGCGTCGACATCGAGCAGCGAGTCGTCGCCGTGCCACAAGGTGACGGGCTCGCCACCGGCGATGCGGACCGCACGGCGGGCGTCGTGGTCATCCAGCGAGCCCGGGAAGGTCACGACGCCGATCCTCATGCCTGCGACTCCGCGGAAGTCGAATCCGGAGGCGACTCGGCCCGAACGCTGACAACGTCCTCGATGACCGGGTTGGACAGCATCGTCTCGGCAGCCTCGCGCGCGGCGGCCAGCACCTCGTCGGTGACCTCACCCTCGACGGTCAGGACGAACCGCTTGCCCTGACGGACGTCGGTGAACTGGTGGAAGCCCAACCGCGGCAGAGCGAAGGCGACGGCCTGCCCTTGGGGGTCGAGAATCTCGGACTTGAGCATCACGTCGACGACGACGTTTCCCATGCGAGGTGCTCCTCAGGTGCGTGGCTTGGTCACAGGAAGTTTATGGGATGGTCAGGCGAAGGTTTGACCGGTCAATGACTCGAAGGCCTCGATGTACTTCGCCCGGGTCGCTTCGACGATGTGGTCGGGGAGCGCGGGCGGCGCGTCGCCGGACGACCTGTCCCAGCCGCTGGCCGACGAGGTGAGCCAGTCGCGGACGAACTGCTTGTCGTAGGAGTCCTGGGCCCGACCGGGCTGCCATGCGGCGGCCGGCCAGAATCGCGATGAGTCGGGGGTGAGCACCTCGTCGGCGAGCACGATCGACGGGTTGCCGTCGGCGTCAGGGCGCGCTCTGTCGAAACCGAACTCCACCTTGGTGTCGGCCAGCAGGATGCCACGGTCGGCGGCAATCTCGTTGCCGCGTTTGAGGATCGCGATGGTGAGGTCGCGCACGCGTTCGGCGACCGGCATACCGATCTCGGCTGCGACCTCGTCAAACGTCATCGGCTGGTCGTGCTCGCCGATCGGGGCTTTGGTCGACGGCGTGAAGATCGGCGAGGGCAGCAGGGAACCATCCACCAGCCCGGCGGGCAGGGGAACCCCGCAGACTGAGGACGCCTCGCGGTACTCCGCAAGGCCGCTGCCGGTCAAATAGGCCCGTCCGATGCACTCGACCGGAACCATGTCGAGCCGCTGGACCAGGACCGCACGCCCGGCCACGGCATCAGGCACCTCGGTGGAGATCACGTGGTTCGGGATGATGTCGGTCAGCTGCTCGAACCACCAGAGCGAGAGCTGGGTCAGGACCTTGCCCTTGTCAGGGATCTCGCTGTCCAGGATGAAGTCGAACGCCGAGATCCGGTCCGTGGCCACCAGCAGCAGCTGGTCCTGGCTGGGTGCACCGGTGGAGGAGTCGATCGGTGCGAAGAGCTCACGCACCTTGCCCGAGTAGACGCGGGCGTAGCCAGGCAGTTCCATCGGCTGATTCATTGAGCGACCTTCCATGCTGCGGGACCTTTCATGACGGGACCGGGACCTCGCCGCGCTGGGCTGCGAGGGCGATGTCGGTGCGGTGCTGCGAACCCTTGACCCTGATCCGGTCAACGGCGACGTAGGCGCGGTTGCGGGCCTGCGCCAGATCTGCGCCGGTCGCGACGACGGACAGGATCCGGCCGCCCGCGGAGACAAGCGCACCGTCCTTGCCGATGGCCGTTCCCGCATGCAGGACGTACGCGTCGTCGCCGATCTCCGCAAGGCCCTCGATGACATCACCGGAGCGAGGTGAGTCGGGATAACCCTTGGATGCCACGACCACGGTCACGGCGTGCTCCGGATGCCAGCGAAGAGCGGCGACCCCGTCGAGCTTGCCGACGGCGGCCGCATACAACAAGCCACCAAGGGGTGTGGCCAGCCGAGCCAGAACGACCTGCGTCTCCGGGTCGCCGAACCGGGCGTTGAACTCGATCACCCTCATCCCCCGGGAGGTCAGGGCGAGCCCGACGTACAGCACTCCGACGAACGGCGTCCCGCGATGGCGCATCTCGTCGATGGTCGGCTGAGCGACACGATCCACGACGTCCAGGACCAGGGACTTGGGAGCCCAGTCCAAGGGCGAGTAGGCGCCCATGCCGCCCGTGTTGGGGCCTTTGTCGTCGTCCGACAGCCGTTTGAAGTCCTGTGCCGGAGCCATGGGCACCACCGTGGTGCCATCCGTGATGCAGAACACCGAGATCTCAGGCCCGTCCAGGAACTCCTCGACGACGATCCGCCCATTCGTCTTGTCAAGACACTGAACCGCGTGGGCGAGAGCGCTCAGGCGGTTGTCCGTCACGGCAACGCCCTTGCCGGCGGCCAGGCCATCGTCCTTGACGACGTACGGCGCACCGAGAGCGTCCAGGGCTCCGGCCACCTCTTCGACGGTGGTGCAGACGTGGGCCAGGGCGGTCGGCACGCCCGCCGCTGCCATGACCTCTTTGGCGAACGCTTTGCTCCCCTCGAGCATGGCCGCCTCCGCTGACGGCCCGAAGCAGGCGATACCGCGCTCCCGCACTGCGTCGGCCACGCCCGCGACGAGGGGCGCCTCCGGTCCGACAACGACCAGGTCCACGCCGAGTGACGCGGCCAGAGCCGCGACCCCAGCGCCGTCCAGCACGCCCTGCGGCAGCTCACGGCACAGTGCAATGGCGTCAATACCAGGGTTGCCGGGTGCGGCGATGACGGCGTCGACGGACGGGTCGAGAGTCAGAGCCTTGACGATGGCGTGCTCACGAGCACCGGTGCCAATGACGAGAACCTTCACGGTCGGAAGCCTAGGCGACCGGCGCACGGTGTGCGCGACGCCCCGGGACGCAGGATGGTTGGCTACCCCGACGGATGGGCTTGTCGACCAACTGGTCTGCCGGAGGGTCCGCCGCACACTAGACTCGTGGGTTGGTTATGCCGGCCCATGGCCCGGCCCATGGCCGGCCCATGTTCGCGGCCCCTTCGGTCGAAGGACATCGTTCCACAATGCGACTCAGGCGGGGCAGTGACTGTTTCGGAAAAACCGATCGACCCTTCGACGCACCACGACAACCCGGTGACGCCGGACGCCGTTGCGGCGCAGATCGCCATCGAGCAAGCCCATGTCGACAAGGTCTATACCGAGCTCGGCAAAGCGTCGGAGCGCGCCTCGTTGGTGGAGGCCGAGGGGCTTGCCCGCGGCAGGATCTCTCGCACCGGCGACGTCCGCGACGAGGAGATCACCGGCCTGTTCGAACGAGACGCCTTGGTGTTCAACGCCAACAGACGACGCGCCACGCTCGAGATGCAGTACGAAGGCCTCGTCTTCGGACGGCTGGACCTCGATGGCGGCCCCTCCGACGGCGCTGACCGCGAGGTTCGTTACGTCGGTCGCCTGGGGGTTCGTGATGACGACTACGAGCCGCTGGTGATCGACTGGCGTGCGCCTGCCGCAGCGCCCTTCTATCGCTCCACACCTGTCGAGCCCCTCGGCGTACTGCGACGAAGGGTATTGCGCTGCAAGGGTTCCGACGTCGTCGGCATCGAGGACGACCTGATGGTCCCCGAGGCGCCGGACGACCTCGTGGTCGTCGGTGATGGCGCGCTGATGGCGGCCCTTACCCGAACCCGCGGCGCCCGGATGCGCGACATCGTCGCCACGATCCAGCGCCATCAGGATGAGGCCATTCGAGCACCCGCGCGGGGGGTCACCGAGATCACCGGAGGCCCCGGCACGGGCAAGACGGTCGTGGCGCTGCACCGCGCGGCCTACCTCCTGTATTCCGATCGCCGCCGGTTCGAGTCCGGCGGGATCCTGGTCGTGGGGCCGTCCGCGGCCTACACGGCATACATCGAGCGGGTCCTGCCCTCGCTGGGCGAGGACTCAGTGACACTGCGGTCACTTGGCGACGTGGTCGAGGGGATCACCACCGAGCGGCTCGACCCTCCGGCGGTCGCCGCGATCAAGGGCTCGCTGAAGATTCGGCGAATCCTCTCGCGGGTGGCCCGCGACGTCATTCCCGACACACCAACACAGCTGCGCGTCTTCGTCGCCGGGCGTGCCATCCGGCTCGACTCCGACGTCCTGGACCGTGTCCGTCTGCAGGTGCTGCGCACTCACCAGCGCAACCTCGCCCGGGATGCCGCGACCCAGGCGCTGGCCGAGGCCGCATGGGCCGACAATCCCGAGGGCGAGCACACGGTGTTCATGGAGAAGTTCCTCGACCACATGGACGTGGAAGCCTTCCTGCGCGAGTGGTGGCGACCGCTGGATGCGCGCGAGGTGCTGCTGTGGCTGGCCGATCCTGCGCGAACACAGCGTTACGCGGCTGGCGTGCTGAGCCCTGCCGAGGCCACGCTCCTGAGTGACTCGGTCCGGACGTCGATCGACACCGGTACCTGGTCCGTGGCCGACGTCGCCCTCATCGATGACCTCGCGACCCGACTCGGCCCGATGCGCAAGACCGACAAGGAAGAACGCAGCTTCTATGAGGTCGAGGAGGTCGACGACTTCACCGGGCAGCGTGTGTTCGACCCTTCAACAGGGCGCCCGGCCTGGGAGGTCAACCCCACCGGCTACCAGGTCACGCCTCACACCATGCGCGAGCGGCTGATGAACGGCCGGCTGGAGCAGGCCGACGAGTACGCACACGTGCTGATCGACGAAGCGCAGGACATCTCCCCCATGCAGTGGCGGATGCTCGGACGTCGCGGTCGCTGGTCGTCATGGACCGTGGTCGGGGACGCTGCGCAGGCCTCATGGCCCGACGTCGATGAAGCACTTCAGGCTCGCGAGCAGGCCTTCGGCAGCCAGGTGCGCTCGCTGTTCCACATGGATACCAACTACCGCAACGCGCGCGAGATCTTCGACTACGCGGCCGACGTGATCCGGGCTGAGGTCCCTGACGCCGACTTCCCGCTGGCCGTGCGCGAGACCGGCGTCTCGCCGATCGTCACATCGGTGACCGGAGAGGGGATCCCGGCCGCGGTCGCCCAGGCGGTCGACGCGCTGCTGGGCGAGGTCGCAGGGTCGATTGCGGTGATCTCCCCCGCGCGCTGGATCGCATCGATCAGGTCAGCGGCGGACGTCTCCTCGGGTCGCGTCAACATCGTCGACCCGATGTCGACCAAGGGTCTGGAGTACGACGCCACGGTCATCGTGGATCCGGATGAGATCACCGCTGAGTCCCCCGGCGGCGTCCGCGTTCTCTACGTCGCCCTCACTCGCGCCGCGCACCGGATGACCGTGCTCGAGCTGGAGCGCTGACTGTCCGCACGAACCAGGTCGGGTCTGCCGTCAAACGTGCACAAGGTGAGACAGCTCGCTTCCGGACAGGTCCGCTGAGCACGAGTCACGCCGGCTCGGGCGTTCTGTGCACGTTTGACCGCCCGGCGCAACGGGCTTGGTGGTCGTCGAGGTGCTGCACCCCCGGTGTGTCTCTGGTCGTGCACACCAAACCACCCACGCTGACGTCGAGGAGTCCGCATTCCTCCCTCAGCTCACGTGTCACCGCGCCCTGGGCCGACTCATCGGCCTCTACTCCTCCGCCAGGAAACTTGTAGTCGCCGTGCCGCGACCGAAGCAGGGGGCGCTCCGACTCGGCGATGACGTGGTCAGCCGAGGAGGGAGTGGCGCTCGATGATCTCGTCCCGGCCGGGACCGACCCCGATCGTCGACACCCGTGCACCGATGAGCTCCTCGATCCGCAGGATGTAGGCGCGGGCGTTGGCCGGCAGCTCCTCGAACGAGCGGCAGGCCGTGATGTCCTCCGACCAGCCCGGGAGGTTCTCGTAGATGGGCTTCGCGTGGTGGAAGTCGCTCTGGCTCATCGGCATCTCGTCGTAGCGCTCTCCGCCCACGTCATAGGCGACGCAGATCGGCACCTGATCGAGCCCGGTGAGGACATCGAGCTTGGTGACGACAAAGTCGGTGACACCGTTGATCCGCGCCGCATAGCGCCCGACCACCGTGTCCATCCAACCGCAGCGACGGGGCCGACCAGTCGTGGTGCCGTACTCAGCGCCAGCCTCGCGCAAGAACTCACCCTTGTCGTCAAGCAGCTCAGTTGGGAAGGGTCCTTCGCCGACCCGCGTGGTGTAGGCCTTGAGGATGGCGATGACCCGGTCGATCCGGGTCGGCGGCACCCCTGAACCGGTGCACGCGCCGCCCGCGGTCGGGTTGGATGAGGTGACGAACGGGTAGGTGCCGTGGTCGACATCGAGCAGCGTCGCCTGACCGGCCTCGAACAGGACCGTCTTGCCCTCATCGAGCGCCTTGGTGAGCAACAGGCCAACGTCCACGACCATGGGACGCAACCGGTCGGTGTACAGCTTGAACTCGTCGAGAACCTCGTCGACCTCGACGGCTCGACGGTTGTAGATCTTCACGAGCATCTGGTTCTTGACGTCGAGAGCCGCCTCGACCTTCTGCCGCAGGATCGACTCGTCGAAAAGGTCCTGCACCCTGATGCCGACACGCGCCATCTTGTCGGCGTAGGTCGGGCCGATGCCGCGACCTGTCGTGCCGAGCCGGCGAGATCCCAGGAATCGCTCGGTCACCTTGTCGAGCACCCGGTTGTACGGCGGGATCAGATGGGTATTGGCGCTGATAACCAGCCTGGAGGTGTCGATGCCTCTGGCGTTGAGGGCGTCGATCTCCTCGAACAGCACGGCCAGGTCGACGACGACGCCGTTGCCGATGACGGGGATGCAGCCAGGGGTCAGGATGCCGCTGGGCAACAGGTGGAGGGCGTACTTCTCACCCTCGATGACGACCGTGTGACCCGCGTTGTTGCCGCCGTTGAACTTCACGACATAGTCGATCCTGCTCCCCAGCAGATCGGTCCCCTTCCCCTTGCCCTCATCGCCCCACTGGGCACCGACCAGCACGATTGCGGGCATGGAGCCTCCTCAACTTGACTGTGTCTGACCTGGCTTTGACTCGACCGCGCCCAAAGGCTACCGGCAGCGGCGCTTCGGCGCCGAACCCGGACCGCCACCGGACCGTGCCGTCAACCGGACGACGTGGTGACGCCGGCCTTGAGCAGTCCCCGGCTCTGGGCTGCAGCGCCCAGCTGGAAGCGGGTTTGCGCCCCGAGGTCGTCCATCAGCTTGGCCACCCGCCGGCGGACCGTCCGCAGGCCCCACCCCAGGTACCGGGCGATCGCCTCGTCCTTGACGCCGCTGGCGAGCAGGATCAGCAGCTGTCGGTCCTGGGAGATGTCCCGGCGGGCTCCTGGCATCGGATGCGCGAGATCCCAGGCGTAGTCGAACATGGTCGTGAACGCCGCGATGAGCATCGGGTTGCGAATGACGATGTGGTCGGACTGCGCTGACCCCCATTCGGCCATGGCAAGCACGACGTCGCCGCCGAAGATCGCGAACTCGCTGGGTGGGCTCGCGCTGACACGTTGCTGCTCCCCGGCATCCGCCATTGACCGCACCCAACGCCGACCGGTGGGGTCCTCAAGCGCCTCGATGGAGTAGATCGCCCTTTGCTCGCGACCACCGGCGAGCGCCGCCCGACGCATTCGAGCACCCTCTTCGTCGAGCCCGGGACCGACCTGCAGACTGAGGACGCTGTTGCGGATCAGTCCGGTGGTGCTACGCAACGTGTTCTCGACCATGCTCACCGCCATCTGCGAAGACACGATCTCCCAGACCGGCTTGGTCTCCGGCGCGCCTCTGGAGGCGCCGGCGGCCCGATGCTCGGCGGTGAATCTCGCGATGGCAGCCCGAGCGTCCACGAGCTCGCGTCGGCGGGTGTCCAACCTCGCCTCCTCGTCCCCGAGCAGGCGTTCGAGGGCGGGCCGAGGATGCTCAACGAGTATCAGTCCGTCGACCGTCTCGCGCACGAGCCGATTGCCGATGAGCGACTCGAGAGCCTCGGTCGCCAGGCTGAGACTCCATCCCAGGTCGGCGGCAATCGGCGCGAGGGTGGATGGACCCGAACGCAGGATGCGTCGATAGAGCTCCTCGGCGTCCGTGGAGATCTGGAGGACAGCCAGGTGCGAGCTCACGGCGAGCAGACCGTCACATCGGCCTTGACGAAGTCGGCGGGATCAGCCACGGCGCCCGGGTCGGCAGGCGCGGTTCCGAAGGTCAACGCGAGGGATGTCATGTGTGGCAGGTTAGGGCCATTGGCACTTTTAGGCCACTTTCGGACGTGTTGACAGGCGATCATGCAAGGGACCGAGGTCGAACACAGCACCAAGGGACAACCCGACCGAGGTCGCGGCCGTCTCATCCTCAACAGAGGGGCGACAACCGTAGGGGGCGGGCCGGGAGTCGGGGCCACACAGGTCCCGGGTCCCGGCACCTCCGCGTTTCGGCAGCTACAAGCCGAGGTCCTTGGCGATGATGACCTTCATGATCTCGCTGGACCCGCCGTAGATCCGCGAGACCCGGGCGTCGGCATACATGCGGGAGATCGGGTACTCGAGCATGTAGCCGTAGCCGCCATGCAGCTGAAGACAGGCGTCCATCACCTCGGCCTGCACCTCGGTGGTGAACAGCTTGACCCGCGCGGCGTCGGCGACGCTGAGAACGCCCTCGTCGAGCTCCTCGAGCGCTCGGTCGACCATGTGCCGGCCTGCCTCGACCTTGGCCGAGAGCCCCGCCAGGACGAACTTGGTGTTCTGGAAAGAGGCGATCGGGGTGCCGAACGCTGTGCGTTCTCGGGTGTAGTCCAACGTCAGACCGATAGCCCGTTCACAGGAGGCCTGGGCCGACATCGCGATCGACATGCGTTCCTGGGGAAGGTTGGCCGTCAGGTAGGTGAAGCCATTGCCTTCTGCGCCAAGGCGATTGGCGACCGGCACGCGGACATTGTCGAAGAAGAGCTCGCTGGTGTCCTGGGACTTCAGACCGAGCTTGTCCAGGTTGAGGCCGCGGCTGAATCCATCCATGCCCTCTTCGACGACCAGCAGCGTCAGCCCGGCCCTGCGGTCAGCCTCAGAGCGTGAGGTCCGCGCCACAACGACGACCAGGTCGGCGTTCATGCCACCGGTGATGAAGGTCTTGGCGCCGTTGAGGACGTAGGAGTCGCCGTCGAGAACCGCACTGGCCGAGATGCCCGCGAGGTCGGAGCCGGTGCCGGGCTCGGTCATCGCGATCGCCGTGACGGACTCGCCCGAGACGAACGCGGGGAACCACCGCGCCTGCTGCTCGGGTGTCGCGAGCTCCAGGAAATACGGCAGCACCACGTTGAGGTGCAGCTGCAAGGCTCCCGAGACGGCACCCGTGTGCATGACCTCTTCGGCGAAGATCGCGTTGTAGATGAACGACTTCTCGCCCGCGCCGCCGAACTCCTGTGGGATCCGGATACCAGTGACGCCCAAGCGACCGAACTCGGCATACAGGCTCTTGGGAACGCCCTTGGCGGCCTCCCACTCGGCCACATGCGGAAGGACGCGTTCGGTCAGGAACGCACGCACGGACCTCCGAAACGCCTCTTGGTCATCGGTGCTCGCGCGACCTCGCATGAACCGCCTCCGGTGCTCTGGGCCTTGTGTGACGAACCGCTAGAAACCGAGCGCGTCGGCTGCTTCGGCCGACGAGTCACGCAGGAACTGCGCGCACCTTTGCTGCTCGACGGTCTCACCGATCTCGCCGGCCGCCCGACTCAACGCGGCCAGTGAACGCAGGAACCCCTGGTTGGGCTCGTGCGACCAGGGAACCGGCCCCTGGCCCTTCCAGCCTCCGCGGCGCAGCGCATCCAGCGACCGGTGGTAGCCGGTGCGCGCGAATGCGTAGCCCTCGATCGTGCGGCCGTCCCTGAGCGCGATCTCGGCCAGGGTGGCCCACGCCAAGGGCGACGAAGGGTATGCGGCGGCAACCGCCCGCGGGTCCTTGCCGTCCGCCAGGTCGAGCGCCGCCGGGTCGACCGGCAGACGGGTCTCGGGGATGCCCAGCAGGTTGCCCATCAGACGTGCGTGCCGGCGCTACGCAGGTTCTGGCAGGCCTCGACAACGCGGGCCGCCATGTTGGCCTCTGCTTCCTTGCCCCAGGCACGCGGGTCGTACTTCTTCTTGTTGCCGACTTCGCCGTCGATCTTCAGAACGCCGTCGTAGTTGGTCATCATGTAGCCGGCGACCGGGCGGGTGAAGGCGTACTGGGTGTCGGTGTCGACGTTCATCTTGACGACGCCGTAGTCGACCGCGTCCGAGATCTCCTGGGGCAGCGAACCCGAACCGCCGTGGAACACGAGGTCGAACGGCTTGGCGTCGGCGGCCAGGCCACGCGATTTGATGACGGCATCCTGGGCGTTCTTGAGGATCTCGGGACGCAGCTTGACGTTGCCCGGCTTGTACGCCCCGTGCACGTTGCCGAAGGTCAGCGCGGTCATGTACCGGCCGAACTCGCCCAGACCCAGTGCCTCGACGGTCGCGAGCGCATCCTCGGGGGTGGAGTAGAGCTTCTCGTCGATCGCACCCGTGACGCCGTCCTCCTCGCCACCGACGGCGCCGACCTCGATCTCGAGGATGATGCGCGCGGCCTTGCACAAGTCGAGCAGCTCGCGGGCGATCGTGAGGTTCTCGGGCACCGGAATCACCGATCCGTCCCACATGTGCGACTGGAACCACGGCAGGCCGCCGGCCTTGACCCGCTCGGTGGACGCAGCGATCAGCGGACGGACGAAACTGTCGAGCTTGTCCTTGGGGCAGTGGTCGGTGTGCAGCGCGATGTTGACGTCGTAGTTCTTGGCAACCTCGTTCGCATAGGCGGCGAGCGCGATGGAGCCAGAGACCATGTCCTTGATCGTGGAACCCGAAAGGTATTCGGCGCCACCGGTCGAGACCTGCACGATGCCGTCACTGCCGGCCTCGGCGAAACCACGGATCGCGGCATTCAGGGTTTGGGAGGACGTGACGTTGATCGCCGGGTAGGCGAACGAACCGGCCTTGGCACGGTCCAGCATGTCGGCGTAGACCTCGGGGGTCGCGATGGGCATTTGTTCGCTCCTCAATGAGACTCGCGCGCGTCGTTCAGCCTCTCGACACGCGGCAGGCTTGATGCGGTTCGATCCTCCCACGCCCACTGCCTGGCCTGCGAATCCCCTCCCACCCAC
>Ga0209585_10000313_pt1 | contig 18850 bp, 15 predicted proteins | sample NGEPerone_FD_185491 | JGI IMG/M metagenome (GOLD analysis project Ga0209585, IMG submission 185491) | Arctic peat soil microbial communities from the Barrow Environmental Observatory site, Barrow, Alaska, USA - NGEE Permafrost154B-one... | ecosystem: Environmental > Terrestrial > Soil >... | reverse complement strand
CGGGTCCATGGCTTGGGCGCCGAGGCAGCTCGGTTTGTCGGCAACGACCTTGTGCGCGACCTGGGCGAGCTGCTTCTCGCGGACCACCTGACCGTTTGCCGCCACGCTGGAGAAGCCGATGACCACAGCCATCGCCGCAGCGGACCAGACTGCCACCACGAGCGGACGGCGCTGGCCGAGCAGTCGGGGCCGGAACCGGATCGGGTCCTCGACCAACGTGGTCGACAGCCACGCGAGGAGCACCGTGGAGGCAATGATCGCGACTTTGTCGACCGTGCCCAGCGGCCGGTGCGTGAGGTAGGGCAGCAGGACGATGAGGGGCCAGTGCCACAGGTAGGCGGCGTACGAGACGCGTCCGAGCAGGGCGACCGGTGACAGTGCACCGAATCGATCGAACGTCGAACCGCGTCCCGACCAGATCACGAGTACCGCCCCGACAACGGGCAGCGCTGCCGCGACGCCCGGGAACGGGGTGTTGGCGTCGTACAGAATGCAGGCCGCTCCGATGCCCGCCACACCGAGCCAGGTGAACGTGCGATGCAGGTGCCGGCTTGCTCCGGCGAATGCGAGCAACGCCCCGGCAGCGAACTCCCAGGCTCTGGTCAGAGTGGAGAAGTACGCCACCCCAGGGGTGGTGGCGGTGAGCCAGACTGAGTAGCCAAGCGAGCAGGCGACCGTCAGTAGCAGCCCGGCCAGGATCACCCGCCGGTGACCACGACGGAGGACTCGGGCCAGCACGGTGGCGGCCAGCAGGAACAGTGGTAGCGCGATGTAGAACTGTTCCTCCGCCGACAGCGTCCAGAAGTGCTGCGTCGGTGAGGGGCTGTTGTTGGCGGCGAGGTAGTCCACAGAGTCGTGCGCGAGCAGCCAGTTCTGGACCTGGACCGTCGAGGCGATGATCTCGTAGAGGAACTGACGCCAGAGATTCCTCGGAACCCAGGTCACCACGCCCACTGCTGTCAGGAACAGCACGAGGGTCGACGCAGGCACCAGGCGTTTTGCCCGGCGCGCCCAGAACCGGGCCGGTCGCAGACGACCGGTGGTGTCGATCTCGGCCAGGAGGTGCGAGGTGATGAGGAAGCCGCTGATGGCGAAGAAGACATCGACCCCGACATAGCCACCGGTCAGCCGATTGGGCCACAGGTGATAGAGCATCACCGAGCCCACAGCGATCGCACGCAGAGCCTGGATGTCGGTGCGAACGCCACCCTTGTCACGTTCGTCCACTTTGATCTGGGTCACGGTGGTGGGGTTCGCGGCGGTCATTCGCGGAACCTTACGGGTCGTGGCGGCCAGCTGTGGACGCGGGGAAGACCCCAGGCCGGAGCTCGGTGTCGAACCGAGGGCTGGTAGGGACTTTCGCCTCTACTTGCGCTTCCGCTGGGCGGTGGACGCTGGAACAGGAGGTCCCCTCATGGCTGACGGCGTCGAAGAGCGGTTGGAAGCCCTGGCTGCAGGAGGCACCAGTCCGGCGCCCCATGAAGGCACGGTAGCCGTCGCGGCGGCGAACAACTGGAGGAAGCGCGCACTCCTCGCAGCCACCATCTCGCTTCTGGCCAGTGGGGCAATGGTCGCGGCCTCGTTCATGCCCTGGCTGAGGTCAGAAACTGGTCGCACACTCAGCGGCTGGGACATCTACGAGGTCCAGCGCGATGCCGGCCACAACGTCTTCTTCATCTCGCGCTTCTTCACCGACCCAGATGGCCGTTCCGTGGCGTTCTTCACGGGGCGGGCAACGCTGCTCAGCGGGTTGGGCCTCGCGGGCGTGACGGTTGTCTTCCTCATCCTCAACATCATGTTGCGTCAGAGACTGTTGCGCAGAGGGCCGCTGGCGCCCGGCCGGTCAGCCCTGAGTGCTCGCCTGGTGGGCGCCCTGCAAGTTCTGGTTGCGATTGCCGCGATTGCCGCCCCGATGGTGACGGCGAGGTTCTACTTCGAGGGGGGGCAGTCTTCGGGCGCATCCCTTGAGTACGGGCTGATCCTCTTGTGGGCCGCGACCTACGTGGGTTTCCTCGGCAACGTGTTGGGCTACGCGACCGCGTGGGATCGCGAGAACCTGCGGGGACGCGACTATCTGGCCTATCTGATGGGCGCGGTCTTCGTCGCTATCGGTTTGGCCGCTGGCAACCTCCTTCCCGTGAGCTAGGGAGATGCACCATGACGCAGAACGTTCTTACCAAGGCCCAGCCGGCGCTGCTGCGCAACGTGGCCAGACGGATCGCTCTGATGCTCACCATCGTCGTGGCTCTGTCGGCCTGCGGAGGCGGCAAGGGAGATGCCGCAGGCGAGGTCCCGCCGGTCTGTCATGAGGCCCGCCAGGCATTCAACGACTGGCTCAACGGCGCACAGGATCAGCGGGAGCATATTCGCTGGAAACACCTCCAGCAAGACGAAGATCAGCAGGCTCATAGCTGAACTAAACGCCAGCGGGAAGGTTGCGCAGCAGAAGGTTGTCAAGGCAAGCGAGCTTTACCAGGCTTTTTCAACTCTGTTCAAGGCCTGTCGGGCTTTGAAGGACGTGAAACTGCCCACCGCATGCGTGGACGAGATGGTTCAGTACCCGGCCGTCACAGCTGCCCAGACCAAACTGATGGCGGCGCAGATAGCGAGCCTCAACAAGATCACGGCCGCGCGAACAGCAATGATCGCGCGCGACAAACGAGCGGAGACTGCAGCAGGCAAGCAGAGGACCGCCGCCACCACCCAGCTCAACGCCGCTGTCAAGAACTGGAACAACACCGTCTTGCCGAAGTATGACGCGGCCGTCAAAGCGTGCACCAAAGCCATCTCGTGACAAGTCCTGGATTTCGGGAACAGTTTCGCCAATTTCGGGGAAGACTCCCTTGGTGGACGTGGAGGGACTCGAACCCCCGACCTCTCGCGTGTGAGGCGAGCGCTCTAACCAGCTGAGCTACACGTCCGGACGGCGCCACCCGTCATACAGGCAGCGGAGTGGAGAATAGCCGCTCCCCGCATGGGTATGCCAATCGGGTCAGCGAGCCAGACCGGGGACGCTCTTGAGCCACTTCTCGATGCTGTCGGGGAAGAGGCCGGGCACGCCGCTGATCAGGAACAGCAGCCAGAAGATCACCGCCACAACCACGACGGTGACCAGGAGCACCAGCCCCTTGACCCACCAGGGTTGGGGCCTGAGCCAGACGGCCCAGGCGTGCAGGGTGCTCTTGGCATCGCGCAGCAGACGCTGGGCCCACTCGAACTCGGAGGCCCAGATCGCCAGCCCGAGGAAGACGATCAGCCAGCCGGGGCCCGGGAACGGCACCAGGATCAGCCCGATGACGACGATGACCAGGCCGACGACCCCGACGATGATCCGATAGATCAGGTGCGAGTGGGGGTTGGAGCGGATCTTGCGCCGCCACTCCCAGTCGTCGTCGGCCGCGTCGACGGTGATGTTGTGGTCGTCACCGCCCCAACCGTGTTTGTCGCTCATGGGTCCAGGCGCTCGCGGGACAGCCGGTTGAAGATCTCGACGACCTGCGCGGTCACCGGCCCCGGCGCCGGGAGTGGTCGGTCGTCGATCGCGTGGACGGCCATGACGTCCTTGACCGTGGACGTGATGAACACCTCCTCCGCCAGCGTCAGGATGAACATCGGCAGGGGCTCGGCGCGGACCGTGAGCCCCTCCTCGCGACACCACTCGATGACCAGGTCGCGGGTCACCCCGGCCAACGGTCCGGAGGCCAGGTCCGGAGTGAGGATCTCGCCATCCACGACGACGAAGACGTTGGACCCGGTGCCCTCGCAGAGGTTGCCGACGGAGTTGGCGAAGAGCGCCTCCGCTCCCCCACGTTCCTTGGCATAGGCAAGCGCCACAACGTTTTCCGCGTATGACGTGGTCTTCAGTCCTGCTGTGGCGCTGCGTTCGTTGCGGGTCCAGGGCACGACCACGACCTTGCCTGACGCCGGGCTCGGGGTCGTCGGGCTCGCGGTCACGATGTAGGTGAGCGCTGATGTGTCGCGGTCGGACCCGAGAGGGCCAACGCCGCCGGTGACGGTGTAGCGAAGACGCCCGTACACGATCGGCTCCCCCGACAGCACGGCCTGGATCCCTGCGTCGATCACGTCGTGATCAGCGGCAGGCAGGCCGAGCCCGGCCAGCGAACGGTCCAGTCGTCTCGCGTGTCGCCCGAGGGCGAAGGGAACTCCCTCGACGACCTTGCACGTCTCGAAGACGCCATCGCCGACCGTGATGCCGTGGTCGACTGCGGCGATCGACGGGCCCGTGGCATCCACCCGTACGCCGTTGACCCACGCCCGGACGTCGCCGACTCGACGGTTCTGGTTGGTGTCCCGGTCGCGGGCGCTTTGTTCCATGGCGCCATGTTCCTTGGTGCCCTGTTCGCTCGTGTCTGGTTCGCTCACGGCTCCAGCCTCCCAGATGCGAGTCCGATCAGGCGAGCGGCTTTGAGCTCTGTCTCGGCCCATTCCTGGGCCGGGTCCGAACCCCACGTGATGGCGCCGCCGGTGCCGAACCTCAACGTGCGCTCACCCGAGGCGTCCCGATCCGCCCAGAACGTCCTGATGCCCACGGCAAGCTCGGCCTCGTTGGCGTCCGCGTCCACCCATCCGATCGCCCCGCAATAGGGACCGCGCGGCACGCTCTCGAGGTCGGCGATGACCCGGAGGGCCGACGACTTGGGCGCCCCCGACACCGATCCGGGTGGGAATGTCGCCGACATGATTTCGGACCAGCCCACGCCGTTACGCAGCTCCCCCGAGACCGTGGTGACCAGATGCGTCAACCCTGGATGCTCCTCGGGCGCACACAGGGCGTCCACGCTGACGGTGCCGGGACGGCATACGGCGGAGAGGTCGTTGCGCACGAGGTCCGCGATCATGACGTTCTCGGCGTAGTCCTTGACCAGCATCGCTGACAGCGTCGTGGCGGTCCCCTTGATGGGGCGGGACTCGATCCGGCCAGCATGCCGGATCAGGAATGCTTCGGGCGAGGCGCTGAGCAGGTCTAGACCCGCTTCAGGGACGCAGATGCGTCCGGCATGGGGCGCTGGATTGGCTTGGGCGACAAGGGTTTCCAGACTCGAAAGGTCGGCGTCGTCGGCCAGCGGATGGCTCATGATCCGACACAGACACGCCTGATAGACCTCGCCTGCCGCGATGCGATCGCGGATCTGGGTCACGCCAGATCGGTATGCCGCCTCGTCCAGTGACGTGCTCCAGGGGCCGGTCAGGGGCGCCCAGTCCGGGACCTGCCAGAGGGGTTCGCCGGTGGGCTGTAGATCGGACACCGGCAGATCGACCACCTGGCCGAATCGGACGCACGTGACGTCGCCCTCAAAGGTGACGACGACGGCCCAGAACCCACCGCTGTCTAGGCACTTGACGTCCTGGGATATCTCGACCACGTCGCGGGCCAGTCGACTGCCAAAGCGTGCGTAGCCCACGCGCAAATCATAGGTGGCGCAGGTGGTGGGCGATCGAGCTGATGTCGTGCTCAGGGCAGCCAGGGCTTGCCGGCGAACTGGGTGACCACGAGGGCGTTGGCCACCCAGGGGATCTGCAGGGCGAGGCTGACGGCGCAGACGGCAGCGACCAGTGCCGCCCGTTTGCGCGGGATCGTGCCGGGCTCAGGACTTCCGATCATCAGCAGTCCCAACGGGAAGGCAAGCAAGAGGTAACGCAGCATCCCGGTGTGCACGCCGGCGACGAACAACAGGAAGATCGGGTAGATCGCGAACCAGGTCCGCAGCTCGACGCCCCATGTCCGGGTCAGCTTGCTGAGTGCCACCACCACGAAAAGAACGACGAGAATCGCAAGTCCGATAACCCCGATCCAGCCGATGTGCTCGGAGGCGTTGGTGAACCAGCCGAACCTGCCGGCCGCCACCGCATTGGACACGCTCCCCCGGTTGGCGCCGGTGGCCTTGACCCCGCTCGTGATTGCGTTGGTGATCGTCGACCACAGTGAGACCGAGGCTGCGGAAACGACTGCCAACACTGCCATACCGGCGATCTCGCCGCGTCGGATCGGGTCCTTGGCCCGGTTGCGGTAGCGCACGAAGGCGTGGACGACAACGACGACGGCGAGGGGCGGCGTGACCAGGCGCGTGAGTGAGAGCAGAAGCACCGCTAGCACCGCCCAGCTGTAGTGACGTCGCGCGATCAGCAGAAGGGCCGTGCATACGAGCAGCAACGTGATGCTCTCGGAGTAGGCCGCCTGGAACAGTGGCGCCGCGACGAAGGAGTTCACGAACAGGACCGTGACGCCTGCCGCGAACCGGCCGGCCGTGCGCTCGACCAGGACGAACATGACGACCATCGCCGCGCCGCCGGCAATGAGGTTCACGATCGTGACGCAGACGCCGAAGCTCAGCCCGGTCACGGTCATCAGCGCGCCGACGAGCGTGGGGAACACGGGGAGGAACGCGAACGCCCAGAGCGCGTCCTTGCCGTGAGGGTCCCCCGCCGCGGGTAGGTGATAGCCGTTGGTGGCGATGCGTTCGAACCACTGGCCGTCCCAGTTGGTGATCAGACCCAGATAGCCGGGCGAGTCCGGATGCGCCGAGAACTGATAGATGCCGGGGTGATCGGGTGAGGGAAGGGCCACCTGATATCGCGACGCGAAGGCGATGATCGCGAAGCCGTAGATCCGGGCCAGGATGAAGATGGCCAGTGGAAGCCAGATCGAGAGCGGGATGGCGGCCCGACCCAGACGCCAGGTCATCGGTGAGGAGGTCTGCGCAGCTTTCGCAGCCATGGCACTCCTCGTTGACGAATCTGACGAACGACGACCCTGATGGACACTCTCAGGACCGCGCAACCCTACCGATGTAGCGCGTCGCGCGTCATGATCGCGGCATGATGATGTTCATGATCCCGATGTCCATCATCCCCATGGCGGAGCCGCTTCCGGATGTGCCCCTGTGGATCCGTGGCAACGGCCTGGAGATCCTGCTACTCGTCCTCGGCGCCATGCTGTTGACCCGGTTCGCCGCGTGGGTTCGGGCGATGATCACCGATCGCATCGACGCGAACGCCCGCGAGTCCGACGCCATCGTGCGTTCGGAAGCCGCCAAGCATCGAGCGGCCCTGGCTCAGGTGCTCACCTGGACGGCTCTGGTGATCGTCTACGTCATCACGGCACTGCAGATCCTGGATCGCCTGGGCGTGCCGATCACGGGTCTCGTGGCGCCAGCCGCTGTCGTCGGTGTCGCACTCGGTTTTGGGGCTCAGCGCCTGGTCCAGGACCTGCTGGCGGGCTTCTTCATCATCGCCGAACGGCAGTACGGCTTCGGGGACCTCATCAGCATCGCCGGTATTGGCATCCCTAGCGGTGTGGTCGGCACCGTCGAGGATGTGACGCTACGGATGACCAAGATCCGCACCGCCAATGGCGAGGTCATCATCACCCCGAACGGCTCGATCGCGCAGCTCACGAACCTGTCGCGGGACTGGGCCAGGGCCGTGGTCGATGTGCCGTTCCCGCCCAATGTCGACATCGGCCACGTGAGCGACATCCTGCGCCAGGTTGGCCGTGAGATCTTCGCCGACGACGCGCTCCACGCTCAGCTGCTGGATGAGCCTTCCGTGATGGGGGTGCAGAGCATCGAGGTCGACCAGATCCACGTGCGCATGGTGGCTCGCACCTTGCCCGGCAGGCAGTTCCAGGTCGGGCTCGCCCTGCGCGGACGGATCGCGACGGCGCTACGCCGAGAGGGCATTCATGTGCCGATCGAGCTGGACACCTCAGAGCCGACGGACATGACGTCGTGACGGAGATGACATGGTGACGATGCGCGTGTGGCTCTCGACCTGGATGCGTCCCCGGCGTTCCACCTGGGTCCTCATGGCGCTGTTCGGGCTGACGCTGGTGACCTACCTGTGGCTTCGCCCGCCGCCGAGAGTGGCCACCAGCCCATCCGGCGGAACCCCGGTGATCGACACGAGGACCAGCACGCCGTCTCCTCGTGAACCGACGAAGGAACCAACGACTCGACCGACGACGGTCTCCCCGACCGAGGCGCCGACTTCGTCGCCGACCACTCCCCCGCCCATCGCGACCACCACGGCCGGTACCCCCACGCCAAGCGGTACGCCGACCACGGCGACTGCCACCACCCCCACGGCAACGCCTACCTGATCGCGAAAGGCATCGACGGGTGGCTCACTCAGTGACGGTGATCCGGGCCGAGGAACCGCTGGAGGCATCTGGACCGACCGTGACCACAGCCTCCCCAGCATCGATCCTCAGGGTCATGGTGCGGTCGTAGTACGAGAGCTGTGCAGGGGTGATCGTGAAGGTTGCCGTGCCGGTGGCCCCGGCGTCGAGCTCGAGGCTCACCCAGTCGGCGAGCTCGAGAAGAGGCCGGGTCACGTCGGCAACGACATCGCGAAGGTAGAGCTGCACGACTTCGCGACCCGGGCGCGTTCCCGAATTCGTGACGTCGACGCTCACCTCGATGGATCCGCCGTTCAGCGGCATCTCGTTTGAGGACAAGCGAATTGGCCCGTAACTGAACGATGTGTAGGTCAGTCCCCACCCGAACGGGAAACGTGGCAAGACCAGCGCGTCCAGGTACCGACCGATCACGGGGTCGTCGGCGGCGGCGATGGGTCGGCCAGTGGGGCGGGCGTGGGTGTTGGTGGGGAGGTGGCCAACGCTGCGGGGGAACGTCATCGGCAGACGCCCGCCCGGCGAACGGTCGCCGAACAGCGTTTCGATCAAACCCGGTCCGGCCTCGACCCCTGGGTGCCAGGCGATCAGGACAGCGTCCGCGAGGTCCAGAACCTCGCCAAGGTCCAGGGGCCTGCCGGTGAACACGACAACGACAAGGGGCTTGCCGATGGCGGCAATCGCACGCAGGGCCTCGAGCTGACCGGCGGGCAGGCCAAGGTCGGTGACCGAGTTGGCCTCTCCTGATCGCGACGGGTGTTCGCCGACGAGGGCGACGGTGATGTCGGCCTGGCGGACCAGGTGGTAAGTTCTGTCGCTGAAGCGCCCGTCATCGACAATCGCATTGTCCTGCAACCGATCCCGTATAGCGGTCGCTGGGCTGGCGACGTCCTCGCCCCGGCCGTCGAGGGTCCAGGTGCCGAAGAGGGCCTCCCCCTCGTTCACGAACGGACCGGTGAGCAGGACGCGACCTGGGTTCGGAGCCAGGGGCAAAGTGCTGTTGTTGCTGAGCAGTACGAAGGACGCAACGGCCGCCTCGCGTGCCAGGGTTCGGGCCTCTTGGCCAAGGGCAGGTTCCGACGTCGTCGCTCCCACGTATGGCCGTTCGAACAACCCTTGCCGAATCTTGAGGCGGATGATCCGACGCGCAGCGTCATCGACCAGGTCGAGGGGTACCTGGCCGGATTCAACCAGCTCGGCGAGGTGAGCCGCATAGGCGCCGGAGACCATGTCGATGTCCACGCCGGCCGTCATCGCTTGAACAGCGGCGTCCCGCAGGTCTGAGGCAACGCCCTGGTTGACGAGCTGGCCCACACCGTCCCAGTCGGCAACGACGACTCCATCAAAGCCCCACTCCCCCTTGAGCACATCACGAAGCAAGTGACGGTGGGCATGCATCGGCACGCCATCGACGTCGGTGAAGGCCGCCATCACAGTGTCGCAGCCCGCCTCGACAGCATCCCGGAACGGCCGCATATGAAGGTTGCGCAAGGTGTTCTCGCCAACCTGGACGGTCTCGTAGTCCCGGCCGCCGGCGACCAGTCCGTAGCCCACGAAGTGCTTCGCGCAGGCGGAGATCGATCCGATAGCGCGACTGTCAGCTTCACCAAGAGCGTCGCCCTGGAACCCGCGCACCATCGCCGCGCCGAGTCGACCGGCGAGCACCGGCGCCTCCCCCAGCGACTCGGCGACCCGGCCCCATCGGGGCTCCTCGGAGATGTCCAGCATCGGGGCAAACGTCCAGGCGACACCGTCAAGACTCGCCTCGGCTGCAGCGAGACGCGCGGTACGGAATACGAGGTCCTCGTCCCATGCAGCAGCGAGACCGAGCGGGATGGGGAACACCGTCCGATGCCCGTGGATGACGTCCCGCCCGAACAACAGCGGAATACCCAGTCGGGACTCCTCGATGGCGATCCGCTGCACCGCATCGATGGTGGAGACCCGAATGCCGGCATCGCGTTCATTGCCAGCAGTGGCCCCGCTGGCCAGAAGACTCGACCCGATCCCGCCGCCGCGGATGAGCTCCGCATCGGCGATGGGATCAATGTTGGCGCTCTGGTGGGTCTGCCCCACCTTCTCGGCCAGGGTCATCTCGGCCAACAGTGCTTCGACGCGCTCCTCCACCGGGAGGTCGGTCCGCAACCACACTCGATCCGCGTTGCCGTTTGGGCCGGTGCTGCCCGGTGGTGTGGTCACGTCAGGACACCTGGATCTCGAGGTGGTTGCGCCCAGAGGCGTTGATGCCTGCCCGCACCAACGCCATGTCGATGGCGACGCCAGCGGGACGGTAGGGGTTCGACAGTGGATTCATCTGCAAAGCAACGCCATTCAGCGCCACGGAGACCGGTCCGACGCCGCGATCGCCGACACGGAAGGTCAGATCCAGCGGTATGCCGTCAACCGGTACCGTCGCTTTCAGCCCGTCCAAAGCGGGCGCGAGGACGGGGTCGATCTCCAGGACATCGCCACGACGGCGCACACCCAGCAGACACTCGACGACGAGGCGCAGGAAGATGCCCGGGCCCGAGGAGTAGACCCGCCAACCACCCTCGAGCGGCACTGTGCCAGCCAGGACCTCACCATAATGTTCGGCAGCCTCGTACCGGTCGGCGAAGGTCGCATCTGACGAGGAGTAGTAGCAGGTCGACTGACGTGGCCGGGCATTCGGCACCCGCTCAGTAACACCGATGGGGTTCACCAGGGCAAGCGCCTCCAGCAGACGCTCGGCGTCACCGTGGCGAGCCAGGGCCTCGGCATAGCGAAGGTGGGCGTGCGTGTACATGATCCCGATCTCGCGACCGAAGAAGGTGCTGGCCTCGGCTCGCTGGAAGACCTCCATCGGGCCGCCGTGGTAGCGGGCGGGGCGATCGAAGAGTCGAGCGCCATCGGGTCCAAGCAGGTGTGCGTCGATGACGTTTAGGTGCTCGCGCGCCTCGCTCGGTGAGAGCAGGTCGCCGGAGATCGCGTGGATGATCTGCAGGAGTCCGTACTTCAGACCCGTCCGCTCATCAGATGGGTGGACGAGATGCTCGATCGCCCCGTCGTCACCGAACAGGCCGTAGCCGGCCAACACCCCGTCGCGCATGAGCAGGGTGTGCACTGCTTCAGTGGTCTCGCCGGCGATTCGTTCGGACTGGTCGGCGTACTCGATCGCGTCGGCGGCGTCCTGACCGTCGAGCCGAGAGCTCACCGTCCGCAGCGATCCAGCCAGCGTCCGCAGCGCCTGCACCTGGAGGGTTGCCGTCCAGGTGGAGCAAAGTCGCGCCGCGAGCTGGGGGTCGGCTGGTTGCAGCGAGTCGTTCCAGTCGCCGTGTCCGTATGCAGGCAGGGGGCTGCCGGGCACAGCGCTGGCGACGATCTTGACCAGCGCGCGCCGGACATGCTCGAGCATCGGCTCCCCCGCCGTGTCTCCGTCGTCGTCGACAAACGGGATTCGTTCAGCGAAAAGGCTGACGTCGCCGGTGACCGTCAGGTACTCCCCCAGCGCCAGGACCGGCCAAAAGACGACATCACCGTGAGAGTCGCCCTGCCCGCCAACGAGCTCGCGAGGGTAGAACTCGAAGGACTGGGGCCAGTCCCCTCGAGCGTTCTGGGCCCGATAGACGCGCAGGATGAGGTCACGCAGAGGTGCGGTCTGCCCAAGAGCGATGAGCAGGCCCACCGGTCCCTGACAGACATCCCGGGTACCCCACGCGCCGCCGGTGGACTGCTCCAGCCCCCGCGGTGACAGGTAGTGGACGAGTGCGTCGTGGGCGAACCACGGCAGAATTGCGTCGAGTGTCGAAACCTCTTTGGCCAGTGGGGAATCCGCAGGAGGCCTCAGCCGCACCGAGCCGCTGATTCCGTCCCAGAACTGGGATTGGTCAGTGTTATCGAGGTCGGGGTTCGCCGCGGTTGTGCTCGGGTCGTCCAAGCCCACGAGGATCTGCTTGGCGAGGTCAGCGGTCGGGATCAGATCGGACGTCAGTGCCAGATGCACGCCGGTGGTCGCCGTCGTGCGCATAGTCACCCAGGGAAGGTCGCGTGACTGACCGTCGAGGAAGAGGGCCTCGTCACGGCATACCTGATCGATCGTTCCTGGCTTCCAAGAGAACCGGAACGACCCGTCGGGGAATCGGGTCGCGACCTCGGAACCCACCACCGGGCGCACCGTGACCCCTGCGTCATCGTGCTCGAGCAGGGGCGGCTCGGGGTCCTGACCGTCGTCCCCACCAAGCGCGACATGGGCGCAGATCAGGAAACCGACAGGCGGCCCGCTGAGGACCCGGATCGAGAGGCCGAGCTCGTGCGACTGCGCAGGTGCGGTGGACGCGACCTCGATCAGCCCGCCATCGTGTGAGTACCACCAGCGGCAGGAGTCCAGGCCAACCGCCCACGCGCTGGGCTCGTCCAACAGAGCCCATCCGTTCGCGGCATCCGGGGACTCCACGAAGATCCGCAGCCCCTGCGCCGCCCGCAGACCCAGGTAGCTACGGCGAGTGGACAGCATGCGGTTCAGGCTGACGTGCCCCACGGTGACCTGCGAGTGAAACGTCCCCGCCATCCAGGGCGTCGTCGTGAGGCTGCCCTCGTCGGGGACCAACGCCGTCCCGGTTCGCATGACGTGACCGTGCGGGCGAAGGACAGCAGCCTGCTTGGCGCTGGTGACGACGTGACTCCCGTCGTCCGCGAAGAAGCTGAGCAGCGTCTCGCCATCCCACTCGGCGTGCCGGCGCCCCTCGCCGGCGAGATCGACCAGCTGGTCATGATCCAGTGGCGTGCAGGCTAGTGCCGGCGACGACGTGAAGAGTGACGCGGCCGAAACCTGTGCGACGCCCGAGACGTCCTCTGCTGTATCGCGGTTCGCCGCCGGTTGCGCTTCAGGCAGCGCTTCCAGCCGCGCTTCCGGCTGGGACAAGGCTTCGTCAACCCATGCCGCGTCCGTGTCGGATGTCGCAGCGGGGTGGTCGGGCTGATGGATCCCGAAGAAACCGGTGGTCACGGTCTCGCCCTTCGCAACCTGCATGGAACGGGCCTGCAGGAGGGCGAGCGTGTGTTCATGCTGAAGGCGGGAGCTGGGCAGGTCCAGGGCCGACAGGCCGACCGGCTGGGCACCGGCATGGTGTGCTCGACCCACCAGCTGAAGGGCGTCGGTGCCCCAACCCACACCTTCGGTGAGACAACCGACAATCGCCCAGGGAACCGTGGGGCCAGGCATGTTCTGACGAACTGCGAGAGCCGTGCCCGCCGCTGAAGTCGCCACGGGTGTGAGGTCGAGGTACTGGCTGACGTAGTACTCACAAGCGCGGAGGGCACCGTAGGGCGCCAGAGCCAGATCCTGGGCGTAGACCACGTCAATGTCCGTCGGGCCCGATCGGAGGCTCTTCACCGAGATGTGCCAGTACCAAGCGGTTATGGCGTCGGCAAGCCGGAAGGTGACGGTGTATTCCAGGTCGCGCCAGGTGCCGCTGATGACGGGCCCATCGCTGCTCCAGCTCACCGTGCTGCCACTGCCGGGTCCGGTCAGCGCCACGGACTCGGCGCCAGTGTCACCTCGAATCCGCAGGTACAGGTTGGCCGGACCGGCCTCGAGCTCGTCGGCCGGGTACATCAGCAGGCTTCGATCACCGACATCGAGTCGCCGCAGGACGCCGCTCGTGGTGAACTCCGCCCGGATCCCGGATGGGCTGCTGACGCAACCCATCCGGGACGATCCAGCTCCATGATCGTTGACGTGAATCACTGTGCTGTCCCACCAAACCAGAGCTCGTAGGGCTCTCTCAAGAAATGACGCCGGCGCCGAACTCTTCGATCCCGATCAGCGGCTTGATGGCCGCCTCGATGTCACCTTTGATGAAGTTCCGCCGAATCACGTTGTTGCAAAACACGTTTCCGATGGCGCCGAGCACCATGGCCTGGTCGAGCGAGAGGTAGCGCTTGGCGATGTCTCCGGACTTGACCGCGACGGCGTCGTAGAAGCCGCCTTCGCCATACGCCTTGAGCTCGGTCTCGATCTTGACGAGGTTGTCGAACGCCTCGACCGGTTCGTACTGCATGGCCAGGAACGCGGCGTGCGGCGTGATGACGCCGTCGCCCCAGGCGGGGTTGGCGCTGGATCCATCAGTACGAGGTCCGAAGCTGCCGTCGTAGTAGTTGGTGCGCTCCATGTCCGACGGGTAGCCGTCAGGCCGCATCCCGATGGCATCGACGCCCCACTCGCTGTAGCCGCCACCGGGCTTGCTGGCCGGCGAGAAGCCCCAGTAGCCGTACTTGGCGTCGTCCAGACCGTGCTCGCGCTGGGCGCGAACCGTGAGGGCGTGGTTGATACCCCACGACCTGGGCGCCCAACTGGCCTCTGGCACAAAGAGATCGGGCATCAGCGCCTCGAACATGTCGCCGCCCCAGCTCGGGACGATGTGCATGCCGCGGTAGGTGTAGGCGCCTTCGAAGATGTCGATGCCCATGTAGGTGCGCTGCTCGCCGACCGGCTTCTGCTCCTGCCAGTCCCAGTTGTCAGGGAACGTCCGCATGGTGGCGAAGTAGGCCTCCGGCGGGATCTGGCCATGGGCGATGCCAATGTAGGTCGCGATCCTCGGCTCGGAGACGAGGATGTCGTAGTGGTTGTTCGTGTAGTAGACGTCCGGGCCGATGCCCAGGTAGTTGCCCATGGTGAAGCCACTTGACGGCTGGGCGTCCCAGAAGCCGCCACGGAGCAGGCCACCGATGCCGGGCCGCGCGTCCTTGTTGAAGTACATGCCGAAGTTCATCTTGTCCAGCAACGCATTGGCCAGGTCGGCAACACCCGGTTCAGCATTGCGCACCACCATGAGCGCCGCGGCGAACCAGCCGTTGTCCACGCTGGACAGGAACGGATCGACCTTGGTGCCGTTCTCGGGCCAGGTCGTGACGACGGCGCCATCGGCCTCGTCATACCAGTTGTAGAACATGCCACTGGGTTCGTGGTGCTTCATCGACGTCAAGGTCGTCAGGGTCTGGGTGAGCCGCTTGCGGCACTCCCCCGTGCTGATGATCCCGAGCTCGCGGGCGATGACCGTGCTCCACATGTAGCCACCGATGTTGGTCGGCGACGTGTATCCGCTGCGCGTCGGCGAGGCGAGCGGGCCGCTCACATTGTCGGCGGGCAAGCCGGTGGCCGGATCGGTCATGGCGACCATCGAGGCCCAGGTGTCCTGGGCCCAACGCTGGATCGTGCCGCGGTCGATCCCGCCCCAGTGTTGGTCACCTGCGGACGGGGTGGATGCGGAGGTGACCGACGCGGGCGCGGTCGACGCGGCATACGCCTTCCCGGGTCTGGCCACGGTCAGGCCAACAGCTGCGACTGCGGCGCCTCCCACGAGGAGCTGTCGACGGTTGGCGATGATCGGTTTGGGCAGGCAAGCAGAAGCGTCGGTCATGTTCAATTCCCTAGTGGAGCAGTCGTTTACTTGATACCGGTCGTGGCAATGCCTTCGATGAACCGGCGCTGGAGGATGAGGAAGACGATCACGATGGGCAGGACGACAACAGTCGCTCCGGCCATCAAGAGACCGAAGTTGGTCTCGTTCTGGCCGGTGGAGAACAGCGCCAGGGCAACCGGCAGCGTGTAGTAGTCCTGGGTCTGCGCAACCACGAGCGGCCACAGGAAGCTGTTCCAGCTGCTGAGGAACGTGAGGATCCCGAGTGTGCCCAGAGCCGGCCCGCACAGCGGCAGGATGATCTGGCGGAAGATGCGAAGCTCGCCGGCCCCGTCGATCCGGCCAGCGTCGAGCAGGTCATCTGGGAGCTGCATGATGAACTGCCGCATGAGGAAGACACCGAACGGGGTCACCAGGAACGGCAGGATCAGCCCCGGGTAGGAGTCCACCAGGCCCATGTTGGCCACGAGGACGAACAAGGGGACGAAGGTGACCATGCCCGGGAGCAGCAGGGTGCCCATGACGAGGCCGAAGACCAGCTTCTTGCCGCCGAAGTCCAGCTTTGCCAGGGCGTAGCCGACCATCGAACAGAAGATGACGTTGCCGGCGGTGACGACGGCGGCCACGAGGGTTGAGTTGAAGAAGTAGGTCAGGAACTTCGCCTTGCTGAACAGTGCGCGGTAGTTGTCGAGCGTGCCGGTCTGCGGCCACCACGTCGGCGGCACCTGGCGCAGCTCGCCTTCACTCTTGAAGCTGCCGAGGATCATCCAGACGAACGGCGTGACGACCATGATGAACCCGATCGTCAGCAAGGCATACAGCAGTATCTGTGAGGATCTGGATCTCTTGCTATACAACGTATTCGCCTCCCGTCAGGTGTTGGAGCGAAAGAAGCGGAACTGGACCGCGGTCAGCGCGACGATGATCACGAACAGCACGTATCCCATCGACGCGGCGAACCCGTAGTTGCCGAAGCTGAACTGCTTGTACGTGTACATCGACATCGTGAGCGTGGAGTCCAGCGGGCCACCCTGGGTCATGACGAAGGGCTCCTCGAAGACCTGCAGGTATCCGATGCCGGTCGTGACCGAGACGAAGAGCATCGTCGGTCGCAACATCGGCAGCGTGATGTGGCGGAACCGTTGCCACGCCGACGCTCCGTCGATGGATGCCGCCTCGTGCAGCATCACCGGCACGGACTGCAACCCGGCGAGGAAGATGATCATCGCGACGCCGAAGTTGCGCCAGGACGCCATGACGATCAGCGAGGGCATCGAGAACGTCGTGTTCTGCAGCCAGTCAGGCCCGTTGATGCCGACCCAACCGAGCACGGTGTTGACCAGGCCGATGTCGGGCTGGAGCAGGAACCGCCAGACCACGGCCACCGCGACGATCGAGGTGACGACCGGGGTGTAGTACCCGACCCGAAACAGGGTGCGGAACCGGGTGATGCCCTTGTCCAGTGCGATAGCCGCAGCCAACGCGATGCCCAGCGTCAGCGGGACGCCGACCAGGGCGAAGTAGAAGGTGTTGATCACGGACTTTCGGAACGTCTCGTCACCGAAGACCTTGGCGTAGTTGTCGAATCCCACGAAGGTCACGGCGAATGGTGAGCGCAGGTCCCTGGACTTGATGTCCGTGAGGCTCATGTAGAGCGAGGAGATGACCGGCCAGGCGGTGAAGACCGTGAAGAGCGAGAGGAAGGGCAGGGCCAGGATCCAGGCGGCCTTGCTCTGCTTCGACAGGCCCTTGCGTCGGCGCGCAGCCGGAGGCTTGGGAGCCTCCGAACTGCGCGCCGGCGCGATGGTGGACATCGGTCAGCTGCCGGTGCCGATGGAGTCAGCTTTGACCTGCACGGCCTTGAGCGCCGCCGCAGGGTCCAAGCCGCTCTTGGTGACCTTCTCCATCTCGGCGTCGAACGCCGAGGCGACCTCTTCCCAGGTGGCGATGGCCGGAGGAGCCTTGGCATCCTCGAGCTGCTTGCCGAAGACGGCGAGCTTCTCGTCGGCGGTCAGGGCCGGGTCCTGCCATGCGCTCTTCACCGACGGGAGGTCGGTCGACAGTCCGTACCACTTGACCTGGGTCGCAGGGTCGGAGAGCCACTGGACGAGCTTCCAGGCGCTGTCGCGGTTCTTGCTGGTCTTGAAGACCACGAGATCAGATCCGCCGACGAAGGAGGTGGCGGTCTTCTGCTTCGGCATCGGCATGACGCCGTACTTGGCCTTGAAGGCAGCGCCGCCGACCTTCTCGACTGCGCCCATCATCCACGGACCCGAGATGAACATCGGGACGGAGCCGTTGACGAAGTTGGGCTCGGTCGAACCCTCGGCTGCAGCCTTCGGGAGAGAGATGCCGTCGGTGAAGTAGCTCTGGTAGTACTTCACCGCTTCGGCCGTCTCCGGCGTGTCGAAGGTGAACTTCTTCTGGTCAGCAGTGGCAACCTCGGCGCCGTTGGACCAGGCGAACGGCAGAATCGTCTGCCATGAGCCCTGTCCGCCAGCCTGGAGGTTGATGCCCCACTTGGCACCCGCCTTGTCCTGCATGGCCTTGGCCATGGCCTTCAGTCCGGCCCAGTCGGTCGGCAGCGTAGTGATGCCGGCCTTTGCGGCCAGGTCCTTGCGGTAGTAGACGAGGCGGGTCTCGACGTACCACGGCACGCCGTATGACGTTCCAGCCACCTCGGTGGTCTTCTGGGCACCTTCGAAGAAGAGGCTCTTGTCGATCGTCGCGGGCGTCGGGTCAAGCGCCTGGGCGAACTCACCCATCCACGTCGTACCGACCATTGCGGCGTCCGGCGTCTTGCCGGCGGTGATCGCGGTCTTGAACTTGTCATGGGCAGAGTCCCAAGGGACCGCTGTCACCTCAACCTTGACGCCCGGGTTGGCTGCCTCGAAGTCCTTGGTCAGCTTGGGCAGGTTGTCGCCCTCTGCGCCCATGGCCCAGATCGTGATCGTGCCCGTGGCCTTGCCTGAGCTCACGGTCGCGGCCGTATCTGTGGCCTTGGCGCCCGTGTCCGCGGACCGGCCACAGGCTGCGAGCCCCATGCTGGTCGTCAGGGCGAGCGCCACCACTGCGGTGGTGCGGATGTTGCGTTTCATCTTCTGTTTCCTCCTAGGTCGGGCGGGTGCCCGAGTGGGATGGTTCTGCCTCAGCTCGTGACCCACGGCACGTCGCGGTCGTCCGTCTCGGGACAGCCACACGACGACCGCAAAACCAGCTCGGTCGGCAGGATCCGTGGTTCCGGAGCCACGGGGGCGCCGGCAATACGTTCGTGGAGTCGGGTCGCTGCAAGGCGGCCCAG
>Ga0209585_10000310_pt1 | contig 18947 bp, 19 predicted proteins | sample NGEPerone_FD_185491 | JGI IMG/M metagenome (GOLD analysis project Ga0209585, IMG submission 185491) | Arctic peat soil microbial communities from the Barrow Environmental Observatory site, Barrow, Alaska, USA - NGEE Permafrost154B-one... | ecosystem: Environmental > Terrestrial > Soil >... | reverse complement strand
AGTTGAGATCAGAGCGGACGGATGTTCTCCGCCTGCGGGCCCTTCGGGCCCTGGGTGATGTCGAACTCAACCTTCTGGTTCTCGTCAAGCGAGCGGTATCCGCTGCTGGCGATGGCCGAGTAGTGCGCGAACACGTCGGCGCTGCCGTCTTCGGGAGCAATGAAGCCGAAGCCCTTTTCAGCGTTGAACCACTTCACGGTGCCAGTTGCCATAATCTTTTTTCCTCCAAGAGCGCTCTGTCGATCCCGAATGCCGGGTCCGATCGTCGCGGTGTTCGTCGTCCGCTCCAGATCAGGAACAAAGCGCACCCCCGGCACAAGGCCGCAAGCGTTCAAGACGTGCGATGCACAGCAACTACGAGCGTGAGACTACCCCAGCCCCGCTGAATACATAGAGTTATGCGGCAGTCATTCTGGGCAGGGACCCAGCCACCGTGGCTGAGGCCCAAGACCGTGTGGGGAAGATCACGGTGCTGGAGGTAGAGGCCGACAGCGTCACGGTGTCACACCCGCGCCGTCCCATCGGGCCAGCCTCATATCCACACGGCGTCCATCAAGCGCGCCTCGCACCAGGGCGGTCCCCTCCTCACGCCAGTGCGCCAACGCCTCGTCCTCCAGCTCCTCGGCGACGTCGCCGCTCGCGCGGATGACGCGCCACCAGGTGACCGACGAGCCGTATCGGGACAACACCGCCCCGACCTGACGCGGTCCGCCTTGTCCGATCAGCTCGGCGACGTCCCCGTAGGCCAGGACCATGCCCTCCGGGATCTGGTCGACGATGCGCAGCACCGCCTCCGCGAAGTCAGGAAGCTCTGGGGTCTCCATGTCGGCTCAGTAGCTCGGCTGGGAGGGGTCGACATCTCGAATCCAGGCGAGCACCCCGCCAGCGAGATTGCGAACGTCCGGATGACCAGCCTTGATCAGAATCCGTGAAGCCTCCTCCGATCGGATGCCGGACCGGCACATGATGACGACCGGCCGTTCGAACGGAATCTGCGACACCGCCGCCCCGGAACGGAACTCGTCAAGATGAATGGCCTGCGCCCCCAGGATGCCGGCGATCGCGCGCTCGTCCCTGCCGCGCACATCGACCAGCAGCAATCCTGGCGAGGCAGCACCGTCATCCAGCAGATCGGCCAGCTCTCGCGCCGAGATCAGGGGCACGGGGACGCTCGCGGCAGCGAGGACCGAACCACCCGGCATACCGCAGAAGCCTTGGTAGTCAACGAGTTTCGTGACGGTCGGCGATGTTCCGCACACGGCGCAGTCGGGATCCTTGCGTACCGTGAGGGCATCCCAGCTCTGGCGCAGCGCATCATGCACCATCAACCGGCCGATCAGCGGATCCCCAATGCCGACAATGAGTTTCACGGCCTCAGCTGCCTGGATGGATCCGATTGCGGCGCAGAGGAGCCCGAGCACCCCGCCCTCGGCGCACGATGGCACCAGACCAGGTGGAGGCGGCTCAGGAAAAACGCAGCGGTAGCAGGGGCCGTGCTGCGCCCACCAGACGCTAGCCTGACCGTCGAACCGAAAGATCGATCCCCAGACGTCCGGCTTGCCCAGCAGGACGCAGGCGTCGTTGAGCAGATATCGGGTGGGGAAGTTGTCGGTCCCGTCCAGCACCAGGTCGTAGTCGGCAATGATCTCAAGGGCGTTGGTGGAGTCGATCCGAACGTCGTGCCTGATGACCTGCACCAGGGGGTTCATCGAGGCCAGCGTCTCCGCGGCGGACTCAGACTTCGGCCGGCCGACGTCAGCGACTCCGTGGACCACCTGCCGTTGAAGGTTCGACATCTCCACCAGGTCGTCGTCGACCACGCCGATGGTTCCGACACCTGCCGCCGCGAGGTACATCAACGCCGGAGACCCGAGCCCACCTGCTCCGACCACCAGCACCCGTGCGTTCTTGAGGCGGCGCTGACCCTCCATGCCCACATCGGGGATGAGCACATGCCGCGCATAGCGCTCCACCTCCGCGGCGGACAACGACACCGATGGCTCGACAAGGGGTGGAATTGCCATGCTGACGAGGTTACCCGCGCGTAGAATTCGTTTCGCCTGCCGCGTGAGCTCTGATGTCGCGGCACCGCACACGGACATCGGTCACGTGAACCGACCTCACCCTGGGTCATCGGCCGAACGAGAGGGACCCCACCAGTGTCGACGCGCTCAGATACACGAGGACGCGGTGTACGACTGCCGCGCTCGGCACGGCGGGCGCAGCTGCTCGAGGCCGCGCAAGAAGTGTTCGTCGAGTCGGGCTATCACGCCGCAGCGATGGACGAGATCGCCGACCGCGCCGGGGTCTCCAAACCCGTTCTGTACCAACACTTCCCTGGCAAGCTCGATCTCTATCTGGCATTGCTAGACCATCACGCGGGTGAGCTCCTGGGTCTGATCAGGGCAGCACTGGCGTCGACCACGGACAACAAACAGCGGGTCGCGGCCGCTGTTGGCGCCTACTTCGAGTTCGTGGATCGTGACGGTGCAGCGTTCCGGTTGGTGTTCGAGTCCGACCTGACCAACGAGGCGGCCGTCCGCGAATGCGTCGACAAGGTTTCGCAGGATTCCGCCGAGGCCATCGCCGAGGTCATCAAGGAGGACACCGACCTTCCTGACGCCGAGGCGCATCTGCTCGGCATGGCGCTGTCCGGTATGGCCCAGATCTGTGCGCGTTTCTGGCTGTCGCAAGGTTCGGCGATCCCCCGGGACGAAGCGGCCCGGCTCGTGTCGGCCCTGTCGTGGCGTGGCTTGCGCGGCTTCCCCAAGATCGAGCGGGAAGGATCTGGCCCCGAGGGGGGTTAGCCTTCGCAGAACGACAACGAGCGAGGCGCGATGTCTGGCGTCGCCGCCGGTTGCTCCTCACATCACACGTTGCCCCGCACATCAACAATCTGACGAAAGGCTTTCCCGTGGAGGTCAAGATCGGCGTGCAGAACGTCGCGCGCGAGATCGTGCTGGAGTCCGAACAGTCCCCTGACGAGGTCGAAGCTCTGGTCAACACGGCGCTGACCGCCGGTGGCGTGCTCAACCTCGTCGAGGCTTCGGGGCGGCGCGTGATGATCCCGGTGGCCACGATCGGCTACGTCGACGTCGGCGCGTCCAAGAAGGGCTCCGTCGGGTTCGGCACCATCTGAACCTTGCTCAGTTCAGGCCGGTTTACTCAGTTCAGGCCGGTTCCTTGCACTGGAATCGCGCTCCGGAGCGGTTTGAACTGAGCAAAGTCGGTGAGGGCGTATGCCGAGTGGCGAGCTCAGGCGTGAAGCCCCAGCTGACCCATCCGCCGCATGTGCTCGTCGGTGAGCCGAGCCAACATCCGACCCAGCTCGGCCAGGTCGGCGCCTGGGCGGTTGATGCCGCCCACGAGCAGGCTGGCGAGTGCATCGCGTTCGACGGCCACGCGCTGTGACTGGGACAGCGCCTCACCGACCAAGCGACGACCCCACAGGGCGAGCCGCCCACCCACGGTGGGATCGGCCTCGATGGCCTCTCGAACCGCCTTGACGGCGAACTTCGCCTGCCCGACGTCCTCGAGCACCGAGCGCACCAACGTCTGCGTCCAGGGATCCACGTAGGCAGAGATCTCGCGATAGAAGTCGGTTGCGATGCCATCCCCGACGTAAGCCTTGACCAAGCCCTCGAGCCAGCCAGTCGGTCTGGTGCGATTGTGGAACTCGTCGATCGGGACGATGAAGGGGGCCATGGCCTGCTCGGGGTCGACGCCCATCTCGCTGAGTCGACGGGTTAGCGCCTCGTAGTGATGGAACTCGGCCACCGCAACACGCGCAAGAGCGGCTTTCTCCGGTTGGCTCGGAGCCATCTCGGCATCGGCCGCCAGCCGCGAGAACGCCGTCAGCTCGCCATAGGCCAGTGCGCCAAGCAGGTCGATGACCGCCGCTCGATAGCTCGGGTCGTCCGAAAATGGATCGCCCGCGGCAGCGGAGTCTTCGCCCCCCGTAACACCCGAGCTTTCGGCGACGACATCCGCACCCCCGGGCGTGTCGGGCGGGGATTTCGGCTGATCGTCGGCGTCCATGAACGGAAACAGTAGTGCTCACCAGCTAGACTGGGCCCTGACATCGGTGCCCGGTCGGCACGAATCAGCAGCCAGTGAGACTGGCTTGCCCCAACGAAGAACTCCGATCGGCCCGCTTTGCAGCGTGGCCCGCATCTTCCGAGACCTTCGGAAACGCGTGTGGCCCGCGCCCGATCGAGAGAACTTAATGACCACCAAGAAAGCCACGGCGACGCTTGACGCTGCCGAGAAGACCGCGCAGACACCCGCCGAGACCGCAGCCGTGCCAGCGATCGTCGAGAAGACGTTTGCCGACTTCAACGTCCACCCCGACATCGTCGCCTCACTGGCCGAGGAGGGCATCATCCACCCCTTCCCGATCCAGGCGATGACGCTCGAGGTTGCCCTCGGTGGCCACGACATCATCGGCCAGGCCAAGACCGGCACCGGCAAGACGCTGGGATTCGGGATACCGATGATCCAGCGCGTTATCAGTCCCAGTGACGAAGCGTTTGCCACGCTGGCGAGCGCCGGCAAGCCGCAGGCCCTCGCGGTCGCACCCACCCGCGAGCTCGCTGTTCAGGTTTCCGGCGACCTCGCAAAGGCCGGCAAGGCCCGCGGCGTGCGGGTCGTCACGATCTACGGCGGACGCGCGTTCGAGCCGCAGATCTCGGCGCTGCAGCGCGGTGTCGAGATCGTCGTCGGCACGCCCGGTCGGCTCCTCGACCTCGCCAAGCAGGGTCACCTCGACCTGTCCTACGTCAAGAGCGTTGTGCTCGACGAGGCCGACGAGATGCTCGACCTCGGTTTCCTTCCGGATATCGAGAAGCTGCTCGCGCAAACCCCGGCCAGCCGCCAGACGATGCTCTTCTCGGCCACGATGCCGGGTGCCATCGTCGCCCTGGCCCGTCGCTACATGACCCAGCCCACCCACATCAGGGCGATGGGCGGGGACGAAGACGGCCAGACCGTGAAGGCGGTCGAGCAGTTCGTCTACCGCGCGCACGCCATGGACAAGGTCGAGATGCTGGCCCGCATGCTCCAGGCCAAGGACCGCGGCCTGACCCTCATCTTCAGCCGGACCAAGCGCACCGCGGCCAAGGTCGCCGACGATCTCGCTGAGCGGGGCTTCGCTGCCGCAGCCATCCACGGGGACCTCGGCCAGGGTGCTCGTGAACAGGCCATGCGCGCATTCCGCAACGGCAAGGTCGACGTCCTTGTGGCCACCGACGTGGCAGCCCGCGGTATCGACGTCGACAACGTCACGCACGTCATCAACTACCAGTGCCCCGAGGACGACAAGACCTACCTGCACCGCATCGGCCGGACGGCCCGTGCTGGCAACAAGGGTGTCGCAGTCACGTTCGTCGACTGGGACGACCTGCACCGCTGGGGCATGATCAACAAGGCCCTCGACCTAGGCATCCCCAAGGCGGCAGAGACCTACTCCTCGTCCGAGCACTTCTACGCGGAGATGAACATCCCCGCGAACGCGACCGGCCGGCTGCCCAAGGCAAGCCGTACCCGTGAGGGCCTGGCTGCCGAGAAGGTCGAGGACCTCGGCGAGACGGGCAAGAACCACAGGGGTGGCCCGCCCGATCGCGGCCGTTCCTCCGCTGGTCACAGCGGTAGCGGTCGCTCGGGTGGCGCTTCCAGCCGCGGCTCACGTTCGTCGGAGGGCCGAGAGCGTCCGCCTGCCGATCGCTCGAAGGCAGATCGCTCCAACAGCAGCGATCGTCCCCCGAGTGCCGAGGACTCCAAACCACGACGTAGCCGCAACCGTCGTCGCACCCACAACGGTCAGGCCGACTCCGGCGGAGCGGGCGCCGGCACCGTCTGACGGCTCCCAGCACCGTCTGTCGGACGGCTCAGAGGCGCGGCAGCAGGCTGGCGGCGACGTCGCGATAGGCCTGAGCGCCCTTGGAGCTCCGTGACGTCGTGAGTATCGACCGGCCCACCGCCGGCGCTTCGGCGAACCGCACCGTCTTCGGGATCGGCGGACTGAGCACCGGCATGCCGTAGCGCTCCCCCACGTCGGCCAGCACGGCACGCGTGTGGTTGCTGCGCCCGTCGTAGAGCGTGGGCAGTATGCCGTACACCTCGAGCTCGGGGTTGAGGATCGACTGCACGTCGGCGACCGTGTCGAGCAGCTGTCCAACGCCGCGGTGGCTGAGCATCTCGCAGACCATCGGGATGATCAGCCCCTGCGATGCCGTCAGCGCATTGAGGGTCAGCACCCCCAGCGATGGCGAGCAGTCCACCAGGATCACGTCGTAGTCGCCACGCACCGGTTCCAACGCCGAACGCAGCACGTACTCGCGGCCGGGCCGGGGTAGCAGCTGTGCCTCGGCTCCTGCCAGCTCGATGGTGCTCGGGATCAGGTCGAACCCGTCCTCACACGTCACGATCACGTCCCGGGCCGAGACTCCACGCCCGACCAGCACCTCGTTGATGCTCACCTTGACCTCGTCGGGGTCAATGCCGAGGCTGAACGTCAGGCAGGCCTGCGCGTCCAGGTCGACGAGCAGCACTCGCTTGCCGAGCTCGGCGAAGGCGGCACCCAGTGAGGCCACTGACGTCGTCTTGGCCACCCCGCCCTTCTGGTTGGCCAATGCCACGATCGTTCCCAGGTGCGTCGCAGGCCGCTCATACTGCTCGCGGTCATGTCCTGCTCGCGGTTTCGCGTTACCTGAGTCCGTTGCCTGAGTCACTGTTGACGCCTCTCCGACAGCCTTGGGTGGGCACAGTCTGTCAGCGTGGCCATGTTCCTGCGACAGCAAACCCCGTTCACGCCGTAAGTGTCCCGACCTCGCCATCCGCCGTGCCGTTGCCTGCCGCGGCGTCGACCTCCAGCCCCGCCCAGTCGGACTTCTCCGGACCGACCAGCTGACCCGCAGGGCAGTGCGCCCGGAAGTCACACCATGGGCAGATCGGCGACACGTGCGGTTCGAAAAGTGGCGCCCCGACCCCCTTCTCTGTATAGGCGCCGTCAGCCCTGCGAAGGTCCGACGCGATCGACTCGGCCTCAGCGACCTTGCGCTGCAACGACTCCGGCGTGTGCTCGTGCGAGAGCACCTCTCCCGTCGGCAGGTGGTGCAGCTCGACGCGCACGCAAGGGCGACGGAACATGCCAGCGGCCGCGACGGCATACAGCGCCAGGGGCAGTGACGTGCGTGCATCGTCGTCGGTCAGCCGTGACCGCCCGGTCTTGTAGTCGACCACCACCAGCTCTCCGTCGCGGTCATCAAGACGGTCGATGCGGCCCGTCACGGCGAGCGTCTTGGTGCGCATGGAGACGGTGCGTTCGACGCCCAGCGGTTGTCGATCGCGGTCGATCCCCCGCAGGTATGCCGTTACTCGCTCCGTCGTGCGAACCAACCAGTCCGCGCACTGGTCGGCATCGCGAAAGCCGACGTCGATCCACGACTTCCGCATCAGCCACTCGACTGCTGTCGGGGTGCGCTCGGCTTGCGGCAGGTCCCAGAAGTCGCGCAGAGCGTTGTGCGTGGCCACACCTATCGACGTGTGTGCCCGTTGCTGCCGGGCAGCCGGCCTGGGTCGGTCGAGGTACTGCATGCGGTAGCGAAGAGGACAGTCAAGCCAGGCCAACAGCTTGCTGGGGCTCGCCGAGTAGAGACGCCTCGGCATGCCGTCGAAACTCTGCTGCAACGGCGCAGCCACTGCGCCGTCGCCCGACTCCGCCGTCAAGGCCGCAACACCTTGACGCCGTGCGCCAGTGCCTCGATCTGTTGCAGCACAACGGGATCAGTGGTGTTCTCACCTAGCAGGTTCGGCTTTCCCTCGCCGTGGTAGTCCGAGGAGCCCGTGACGAACAGGTCGAGCGAGGCGGCCAGATCGAGCCCGTGCTGCACCCCGTCGGCGCTGTGGTCCCGGTGATAGACCTCCAGGCCGGCCATCCCCTCGGCCGCCATGGCTTCGATGACCGCGTCCTTCACGACGATCCCGCGTGCGCTCGCGAACGGGTGCGCCATCACCGCGACGCCACCGGCCTGCCTCACGAGGCGCACCGCCGTCACCGGATCGGGTGCATAGTGCGACTCATAGAAGGGGGAGCCGTCATAGAGATACTTTTCGAACGCCTCACCACGCTCAGCGACGATCCCCTTCGCCACCATCGCATCTGCGATGTGTGGGCGGCCGACGGTGGCCCCCGGCTCGACCTGTTTGAGGACGTCATCCCAGGTCAACGGCACAACTCGCGACAACCGCTCGACGATGCTTTGCGCTCGGGCCTCCCGACTCTCCCGCGAGCGCTCCAGCTCTTCGAGCAACCCAGGCGCCGTGGGGTCCTGGAGATAGCCGAGCAGGTGGATGCTGATGCCTTCGTAGTTGCAGGAGACCTCGATCCCACGGACAAGGGCGACCCCTTCCCGCGCCGCGGCCTCAGCGGCCTCGACCCATCCTGCGGTCGTGTCGTGGTCGGTGAGGGCCACGACATCCAGCCCTGACTCGGCCGCAGAGGACACGACCTCAGCCGGTGACTGTGTGCCGTCGCTCGCGTTCGAGTGGGTGTGGAGATCGATGCGCATCCCCAGAGGCTAGCCAAGCCCGGGTCGTATTGTTTGACCCGCGAGGCAACCTTTCGGCCCGCGCAGGCGTGCTTGTGGGTGTGAACATGACTGTGGGGGCCTCGTGAGGGCTTCAAAGGCGGAGCGCGACGAGTCCTTCGTGGCCTTCATGGCCGGCGCCGGACCGGCACTGTTGCGGACCGCATGGTTCCTCACCGGCGACACCGACCGCGCACAGGAACTGACACAGGCGGCGTTCGTCAAGACCTACGTCGTCTGGCACAAGATCGACCACGCGACTGCACTCGCCTATGCGCGGCGCTGCCTTGTCAACCACAAGATCGACGTATGGCGTGCCACTCACCACGAGGTGGTGGCCGACCTCACCAGCTCCGGTCTCGAGCACGGGGCTGCGTCCCATTCATGGTCGCAACCGTGGTCGCGATCAGAGTCACGGTCGCGCGACGGTGCAGTGGCGGCAAGTGATCATCGCGATGACCTCGTGCGCCGGTTGTCGCGGCTGCCCGAGCAACAACGCAAGATCGTCGTGCTGCGGTACTACTCCGACCAGTCCGAGGCATCCGTGGCCGAGTCGCTCGGCATCTCCGTCGGCTCGGTGAAGAGTGCAGCGTCCCGCGGGCTGGCTGCCCTGCGCCTAGAGATCGAGGCCGGCGCCGGGGCCGGGCCCCAGACCCACAGCGTCACCCACGCTGAGATCCAGAACCTGAGCCTGAGCCAGAACGTCAGCCAACCCATCGAAGGGAGCCCCCGATGAACACCGACCTTGAGACTGACCTGCGTCGCGAGTTCGACGCCGTCCGTGCACCCAGCGGTCTGACGTTCAGCCCGGAATCCGTTCTGCGTCAAGGCAATCGGACCATCCGTCGACACCGGATCATTGCCGCTGGCTCCGCAGCAATGGCTGTCGCGTTGGTGGCAGGAGGAGCAGCCCTGACCCGTCCCCACGACACAGCAGTGCCCCTGCCCGCCAGCCACACCGCAACAACTGGCAGTTTTCTGGGGCAGCTGGGTTTCGCCTCCGGGACCTTCGAGGCGCATTTCCAGCTCGATGCCGGTGTCGCCACCAACGTGCACTACTTCGTCATCACCCCCGACGGGCAGCGGCACGAAGTGGTCGGGTCGTCCACCGGCTGGCCCGGCCAGAAGCCCGATGCCACCTGGGTATCAGGCATGGTCGACGGGCACCCGGTCACGATCGGTCTGGTACCCAGCGCCGCCCGCGACGTGCGGATCACTTTCGCCGATGGCGGTTCATACGGCATGGCCTCCGCCGGGGTCGACGGCACCGACTACACGGTCTTCGCGGTCAAGTACCCGGCGACGGCTCGCGGCGCTGGCATCCAGAGCATCCGGTGGTATGGAGACTCGGGGATCGTGGACGGAATCGGCAACGGCCGGCGGCTGACGGGGCGGGTGCTCGCCATCAACTCGACGTTGTCAGTCGAAGTGGTACTGCAACCGGACCAGGACGGACAGACCACAGTTTTCGGACGACTCCTCGTCCGGGACGAGACCCTCCCCCCCGGGGACGGCAACTTCTCCAATCCGTATGACCTGGGCGCCTATGACCTGAACGGAGCCAGCACCGATTCGTCCGGCGCTGCTGTGGTTACCGGACGCCAGCCACTCCTCGTAAAGGCCAAGGACGTGGAGCTCACGAACGACGGCCCGCCGATCGCGGCTGGGATCCTGCCGCCCGGGGCGTCGAACATCTGCGTGGAACTAACGACCGGCGACACAGCGACCCGGCTCGCCGTGCAGCAACGCCTCCCCGACGGCAGGGTGATCTTCGCGATGAGTGCCGGATTCGCCCACCCAACCGATCCTGGCAAGGACTCGATAAGGGCCGTCACCTGGACCAACACCGACGGTACCCAAGGCCGGGTCCCCCTCGGGTAGGAGCCAGGCCAACCGTCCCTGGACAAGACGACCACCCGCCATACCGGAGAATGCTTTTCAGGCCTTGGCGGGAGGTTCCACCAGCTCGGGACGGCCGGGCTGCTCGCCACCACGCGCCGCGAGATAGCTGTTCTTCGGGACCATGACCTTGCGCTTGAAGATGCAGACCAGCGTGCCGTCCTGCTTGTAGCCCCTGGTCTCGACGTGGACCACGCCGCGGTCGTCCTTGGAGGTGGACTCCCACTTGTCGAGAACCGTGGTCTCGCCATAGATGGTGTCCCCGTGGAAGGTCGGCGCCACGTGACGCAGCGACTCGATCTCGAGATTGGCAATGGCCTTGCCGGACACGTCGGGGACGCTCATGCCCAGCAGCAGGGAGTAGATGTAGTTGCCGACGACGACGTTCTGCCCGAACTGGGTCGTCCCGGCGTAGTTCGCGTCAAGGTGCAGCGGGTGGTGGTTCATCGTCAGCAGGCAGAACAGATGGTCGTCATACTCGGTGACCGTCTTGCCCGGCCAGTGCTTGTAGACCGCGCCGACCTCGAACTCTTCGTAGCTGCGCCCAAATTGCATAGTCGCCATCGTAGGACAGGAAGATCGCGAAGGAATAAGGGTGCCATCACGCCCATAATCCTTCGCGATCTCGTGGAGTCCCCTACTCGCGGGCGTCACCCGCGGCGCGCCGCAGAGCCCGCCTCTGACCGCGATCGAGCTCCGTGCGGATCGGTCGGGCCAGGAACGTGCCCATGCTGACGCCTGCGGCGAGGCCCATCCCGATACCTCCTGCCCCCAGCAGCGTGGTCAGGCCGGTGCTCAACCCTTCGCCGGGCGCGCGCTGCACGATCTCGAACAGGCCGCGATACACCACCAGCCCCGGCAGCAACGGCACGATAGCGGCCATGCTCAGCGCAAGGGACGGGACTCTCAGTCGGCTGGAGACCACTTGTGACAGGAACCCGGCGGCAAGCGCGGCCAACGAGCTGGCAGCCACCGGACCCAGGCTGAGGCCGGTCGAGCCCAGGTAGACCAGCCAACCAAGCCCTCCCATCACCGTGGAGTAGGCGACGGTACGCGTGCCGGCATAGGCCGATGCGGCGAACATTCCTGACACCACCATCGCGGCAAGAACCTGGACCACGGTGTTGGTGGCCAGGGACGTATCAGCAGTGAGCTGCATCGAGACCCCGGACCTGCGAGCGATCGCCAGGACGGCAGCGATACCGACGACGATGCCAAGAGTCAGCACCAGGACCTCGAAGACCCGAGCGCCTGCGGTGACGTAGTAGCCGTCAATGGCGTCCTGCGCAGCACCGACCACGGACAACCCGGCGAGCAGCACAACGATGCCTGAGGCAACGACCAGGGATGGCGAGATCCCCTGCAACCCGGGCACCCCAGCCGATGCGGCAGCGAGCAACGCCACCGCCACGCCCGTCGGAATGGCCCCGCCCACCGCCTGGGTGAAGAACGCGGCGATTCCCCGGTGGGCCAGCCAATGTTGCACCCGGTCAGCCACGGCGGTCGTCATGAAGCTCAGCGCCATGATCAGCCAGGAACCACCAAAGAGCGCTGCCGCGGCGGCCGCCAACCCGGCCAGCGAAGCCGTCACCACCCATCGCCGATAGGGATGTGGAGCCCTGATCAGGTCATCGAAGCGTGCCCTGGCCACGTCTATGTCAACCGGTTCCTCGGCAATGTCCCGCACCAGCGTCTGGAGCCGCTCCAGGCGCGTCAGGTCCGTGGAGCGCACCTTGATACCGCGCATCACGGTCATCGGGTCGGCATCCGGGCCACGGTGATACGAGACTGAGATGGACGTGAAGGTCACGTCGACGTGAACCGAGCGAAGGCCATAGGCGTCGATGAGCCGAAGGGCCGTCGCCACCACGTCCGAAGCGGATGCGCCGGTGGCAAGCAAGGTCTCGCCAACCCGCATGGCAAGGTCGATGACGGCTCGCGCGGTCCGCTGGTCCACCCCGTCGTTGCCCTGCCACAAAGCGACCAGGTCCCCGGGTGCGGTGCTGTCTCGCACGGCGCGCCCGGCCCGGTCACGCAACGACCTACCCGCGACGCGGGATCGCGGAGGGCGTGGGACGGGGCTGCTCTGGGTCACCGGGCAACTGTGACGTCACCCGACGCCCAGATCAACTCGACCGCACGGAGCCGGACCGTTCAGCCTCCCCTTCGCCGGTCAACCCAAGGATCCAACACGCCGGCGATGGATCCAACGCACCCGGCGGTCAACCCGAATGGCACCGTGACACGATGTGAGGGTGAGCGAAGAACAGCACAAAGCAGACAACCGTGCCCGCCCCACCACCGACGAGTTCCGCGCCTTCGTGGCCGCAGACTGGGCGCCACGATCCACCGCCAGGCCCGCCCAAGCAGAGGCCGCGCCTTATGCCGCACGGCGCCGCGCCGCGGTTTCGGCCGCGTTCCCGGGTGAGCGGCTCGTCATACCTGCTGGTGGTCTGAAGGTTCGCAGCAACGACTGCGACTACATCTTCCGACCCCACAGTGCCTTTGCGCACCTGACCGGTTTGGGCAGCGATCGTGAGCCCGACGCAGTCCTTGTCCTCGAGCCGCTCGACGACGGCTCGCACGAGTCAATCCTGTACTTTCGACCGTTGGCCAGCCGTGACAGCGAGGAGTTCTTCGGTGACGCCCGCTACGGAGAGTTCTGGGTCGGCGCCCGGCCCGGACTAGCCGAGATCGAGGCCGAGCTGGCCCTGTCCGCGCGCCACATCGATGAGTTCACCGACGCGGTGGGCAAGGACGTAGGCGCAACCGGAATCCGGATCGTGCGCGATGCCGACCGCGAGCTGACGGCTTCAATTGATGCCATCCGCGCAGGGGTCGCCGAGACCGACGAGCCCAGCGAGTCGCATGCCCTGCGCGAGGCCGACGAAGAGCTCGCCCATTTCCTGTCCACCCTGCGGCTCGTCAAGGACGAGTGGGAGATTCGGCAGATGCGTGACGCCATCCATGCGACGGCCAACGGCTTTGACGCCGTCATTGCCGATCTGCCCCAGGCGCTCGAACGCGGTCGCGGCGAACGGTGGGTCGAGGGCGTCTTCGGGCTGCACGCGCGCCACCAGGGCAACGGCGTGGGTTATGAGTCCATCTGTGCCTCAGGAAAGCACGCCAGCACCCTGCACTGGATCAAGAACACCGGTGACATCACCGACGGCGACCTGCTGCTGCTCGATGCGGGCGTCGAGGTCGACTCGCTCTTCACCGCCGACGTCACGCGCACGCTGCCGGTCAACGGTCGGTTCAGTGACGCACAGCGCAGGGTCTACGACGCCGTCTATGCAGCGCAGGAGGCAGGGCTCGCCGCGGTGAAGCCTGGGGCGAAGTTCTCCGACGTCCACGACGCCGCGATCCGCGTCATTGCCGAGCATCTTCACGCCTGGGGTCTGCTGCCCGAAGGCGTCGACGTCGAGACCACGCTCGACAAGGAGCACGGACAGCACCACCGTCGCTGGATGGTCCACGGCACCAGCCACCATCTGGGCCTGGACGTTCACGACTGTGCGCTGGCCCGTCGCGAGGAGTACCTGGGCGCCGAGCTGACCCCCGGCATGATTCTCACCGTTGAGCCCGGGCTCTACTTCAAGGCCGACGACCTGTTGGTGCCTCAGGAGCTCCGCGGCATCGGGGTGCGCATCGAGGACGACGTCCTGGTGACCCCGGACGGCTGCGAAAACCTCTCGGCAGCCCTGCCACGCACCTCGACCGACGTCGAGGCCTGGATCGCTCGCCTGGCTCCTAAGCCGTAAGGGACTGACCGGGGAGGTTCGCCAGCAAGGCACGAGCCTGCTCGGCGAACTTGTGCTCCACGAGCAGCTCATAACGCGTCGCCACCACTTGGCTCACCGACGTGAAGTCACGCCGACCCTTGGTCGCGGCATAGCCGATGATGGCCCAGACGAGGCCGAACATCGCACCGAACGCCACCGTCAGCAGAACCGTCAGGGTGGTGCTGTTGCTGTCGAACATCGCAAAGATGAGCCCGACGAAGAGACCCATCCACATCCCTGACAGCGCGCCGGCGCCGGCAACCCGCCCCCGGGTCAACCTCCCGGTCACTCGCTCGACCTGCCTGAGGTCGGTGCCCACGATCATGCAGTTCTCCACGGCGAACTCGTGGTCGGACAGGAAGTCGACCGCCTTCTGGGCATCCGCGTACTTGTCGTACGTCCCGAGTGACAACGGGAAGTCCAAGATCAGCCCACCGACGGGAATCCGTGCGCGCCCTGACATGTTCGCTTGAGAGCTCATAACAGCATTCTCACCCCAATCAGCGCAGTTTGTAGTCCTCCAGCAGTCGCCGACCGATGATCATCTTCTGGATATCCGCCGTGCCTTCACCAATGAGCAGCATCGGTGCCTCGCGATAGAGCCGTTCGATCTCGTACTCCTTGGAGTATCCGTAGCCGCCGTGGATGCGGAACGAGTCAGTCACCACCTCGGCGCAGTACTCGGACGCCAGCAACTTGGCCATGCCGGACTCAAGGTCGTTGCGCTCGCCGGAGTCCTTGAGTCGCGCCGCCCGGACCATCATCTGGTGACTGGCCTCGATCTTCGTGGCCATCTCCGCCAAGCGGAACATGACCGCCTGGTGCTCGGCGATCTTCTTGCCGAACGTCTCACGTTGCTGGGCGTAGGCGATCGCGAGCTCGAACGCCCGCAGCGCCACCCCACAGGCGCGGGAGGCGACGTTGACCCGACCGACCTCAACCCCGTCCATCATCTGGTAGAAGCCCTTGCCCGGCTCGCCACCCAGGATCTGATCCGTCGTCGTACGGTACCCATCAAGAATCAGCTCGGTCGTATCGACGCCCTTGTAGCCCATCTTCTCGATCTTGCCGGGCACTGTCAGGCCAGGTTCAACCTCGCCGAAGCCGGGCTCCTTGTCGATCAGGAAGGCTGTCATGTTCTTGTACACCGAGTCTGCTCCGGTGTCCGTCTTCACAAGCACCGCAACGAGATTCGAGGATGCGCCATTGGTCAGCCACATCTTCTGGCCATTGAGCGTCCACTCGCCGTCCCCGGTCGTCACGGCCTTCGAGGTGATCGCTGCCACGTCGGATCCGCAGCCCGGCTCGGACATCGAGAACGCGCCGCGCACCTCGCCGGTCGCCATCCGGGGCAGATACCTCCTCTTCTGCTCCTCCGTGCCGTGCTGGATCAACATGTAGGCGACGATGAAGTGCGTGTTGATGATGCCGCTGACACTCATCCAGCCGCGGGCGATCTCCTCGACGCACAACGCGTACGTCAACAATGACTCGCCCAAGCCGCCGTACTCCTCCGGGATCATCAGGCCGAAGATCCCCATCTCCTTCATGCCCTCGACGATCTGCGTCGGGTACTCGTCCTTGCGCTCGAGATCCATCGCCGCCGGGATGATCTGCTCGTCGACGAACGTGCGTAGCAGTTTGAGCAGCTCGGTCTGCTCATCGGTCAGACCTTCGGTGTGCTGCAGTCGTGCCATCGCGGTATGCCGCCCTCACATGTTGGGTTCCAGGAGCTATCAGCGAGTATGACGAACGTCGTCTCCACGGCACAGCGGCCGCCCATGTGAGCCCCACCACGGGCCTTCCCCTGGGCCGATGATCTCCCACGATATTCACTCACCACGACTGTCACTCTCACCGACTGTCACTCTCACCGATATCTGGTTGCGTCCGGCAGCGCAAGGCGCGAGCCTGTAACCAGAGACCGCGCGCCGACCGGGTGCGCCCTATCCAAGGAGGGCCGTGAGATGTCAACGACTGCTCTGAGTGCCGCCCGCGCTCAATCCCTCCCCCTTCTTGGAGATTCCCTTGTCGCACAACAGCTTTGGCGAGTCATCAACCCGTCTGACGCACGAAGAGCCCGCCGAACTCACGGCTGAGCTCCGCGACGGCATGTTTGCCGTCGACACCGCCCCCGACGGACCACCCGAAGGCGATACGTGGTCAAGCTGGGATGGCGCGCAGCATGGTCCCAACCCACGCCCCGATTGGGTTATCACCGACCTCGGGGCCGTTGACGAGGATCTGGGCATTATCAAGTCCGGCAAGGAGGCCGACGTCCACGTCGTTCGCCGGTGGATCCCCGGCGGCCACGACGCCGACACCGCCGTTACTGCCGATACCGCCGGCAGTGGCTCTTTGATGGCCGCCAAGCGGTTCCGCGACTCCGACCACCGGATGTTCCACCGTGATGCGGGATACCTCGAGGGTCGCCGGGTCCGGCGAAGCCGGGAGATGCGCGCCATGGCACGGCGTACCGAGTTCGGCAAACAGATGATCTCCAGCCAGTGGGCCTTTGCCGAGTTCAACGCCTTGAGCGAGCTGTGGAGCGCCGGCCTGCCGGTCCCCTACCCGGTGCAGATCAGCGGTACGGAGGTCCTGATGGAGTTCATCGGGGACGGGGCTCAGGCGGCGCCGCGACTGGCCCAGACCCGCCCGGAGCCGGCGCTGCTAGGACACCTCTTCGAACAGGTCCGCGTCACCATGGGCGAGCTGGCCCTGCGTGGGTGGACCCACGGTGACCTGTCGCCCTACAACGTCCTGCTCCACGAAGATCGACTCGTCATCATCGACTGGCCGCAGATCGTCGACATCATCGGCAACCCTCGCGGGCCCGAGTTCCTGCAGCGCGACTGTCACAACATGTGCGCCTGGTTCGTCAGCCGCGGCTTGGCCATTGACGAGGAGGATCTGTTCGGCGACCTGATGGCGGCGGCCGTGTCGCGATGGTGAACCTGGAATGGAATCGCTCGATCTCGCAGGTCTATTCACGGGTGTGTCGTAATTGTCGTAATGCTGTCCTCAATGTCGCATTGCTAGAGAATTGTCTGGTTTCCTGAGTCGATGTCTTATTCATCACGGTTCAATAACACGATCCCGTGCGACGGTGGATATAGCGCGATAATGTTGCCTTGCGAGCATGCGCCATATGGTATGGCGTTATCAACGGAAGGAAAATCGATGGGAACCGGACGGAAGTCCTTCGCGCTTACATGTGCGGTGCTCTCCTTCGGGCTAGTGGCCTCTGCGTGCAGCTCATCCACCACGCCCTCCTCAACCAAGTCGTCCACGACGGCGGCGGCCGTACCGCAGATCAACGCGGCCGACTTCACAGCCGACTTCGCACTCATGAAGCAGCTGACCGGTTTGGCCTCACAAGGCAAGGGCATGATCGGGGTGCTCCTGCCCGACACGACGACGTCGACGCGATACGTCCAGTACGACGCTCCGTACCTGAAGCAGGCTTTCGAGGCCGCGGGTCTCTCCGCAGCCAACTTCAAGATCGACAACGCCAACGGCAGCGCTTCGACCATGCAGACGCAGGCCGAGGCGGACATCAACGCCGGCGCCTCCGTTCTGCTGGTCGACCCGCTCGACCCCGGCAGCGGTGCGGCGATCGAGGCGAAGGCCGTGGCGGCGGGTGTGAAGGTCATCGACTATGACCGTCTGGTCACCGGTGGACCTGCCGACCGCTACTACGTCAGCTTCGACAACGTGAAGGTCGGCAGCCTGATCGGTGAGGGGGAGGTGGCGTGCATCACGGCCTGGAACGTGGCCAAGCCGAACATCCTGATCATGAACGGCGACCCTTCGGACAACAACGCGAAGCTCTTCGCGCAGGGTTACCACAGTGTCGTCGACCCGAAGTTTGCTGACAAAACATTTGTGAAGGTGGGCGAGCCGGCCGGCACCTGGACCCCGTCGGTTGCCGCAACAACGTTCGAGCAGCAATTCACCGCTCACCCGAACATCAATGCGGTCATCACACCGAACGACGACAACGCGAATGCCGTCATCTCGGTTCTCAAGAAGAACAACATCCCCGCAAAGAAGTTCCCGACCACCGGTCAGGACGCTTCGCTTCCGGGTCTGCAGAACATCCTCACCGGCTACCAGTGCGGCACTGTCTACAAGCCGATCTACCTCGAGGCACAGGCGGCCGCAGCGCTGGCTCTGTACCTGCGGGCGGGTCAGACGCCGCCGGCAACACTGGCCAACGCGACGACAGCAGACACGGTGCTCAACAAGGACATCAAGTCGGTCTACACGACCCCGATCTGGGTCACGTCGGAGAACATGGCTGACACGGTCGTGAAGGACGGTGCGGTCAAGGCGGCCGAGCTGTGTGCGGGCGCGACCGCGAGCGCGTGCGCGGCGGCAGGCATCAAGTAGTCACCCTCGGGACGTGGTTGGGTCGCGACTCGCGACCCAACCACGTCTTAGGCTCATCGGGAAAAGGGAAGAGGCGCCGGCAGCATGACAACAACCACGGAGGGCACCGCCCCGACCGGTCCTGCGTCCGGCGAGGAGACACCGCTCCTACGTCTGCGTGGCGTCAGCAAGCACTTCGGTCCCGTTCAGGCACTTACGGAGGTCGACCTGGATATCCCGGCCGGCCAGGTGACCGCGTTGGCAGGCGACAACGGTGCCGGCAAGTCGGTCATGATCAAGACCATCT
>Ga0209585_10000309_pt1 | contig 18950 bp, 20 predicted proteins | sample NGEPerone_FD_185491 | JGI IMG/M metagenome (GOLD analysis project Ga0209585, IMG submission 185491) | Arctic peat soil microbial communities from the Barrow Environmental Observatory site, Barrow, Alaska, USA - NGEE Permafrost154B-one... | ecosystem: Environmental > Terrestrial > Soil >... | reverse complement strand
GCTCAAGTCGCCGGCTGACTTCGCCGGCAAGAAGCTCGGCGTGACCTCGCCGGGGTCATCCACCGACTACCTGACGCAGTACCTCGCAGCGAAGAGCGGGCTCAAGACCAAGGACTACACGACGGTCAAGGCCGGCGCCGGCCCGACGTTCATCGCGGCGCTGACCAAGGGTGGCATCGACGCCGGAATGACCACCGACCCGACGATCGCCAACATCGAGGCCAGGGGGCTGGGCAAGGTCATCGTGGACATGCGCACCGAGGAGGGCACCAGGGCTGCCCTGGGCGGGCTGTACCCGGCCGCCTCCCTCTACATGGGCTGCGACTACGTCAAGGCCAACCCTGAGGTGGTGCAGAAGGTGGTCAACGCCTTCGTCAAGACGATGAAGTGGATCGACACCCACGAGGCAGCCGACATCGCCGCGAAGATGCCCGCCGACTATGCCGGTCCCGACATGGCCCTGTACGTCAAGTCCATCAAGGACTCCTCGCCCATGTTCACCGCGGACGGCGTCATGCCTGAAGGCGGCCCCCAGACCGTGCTGGACGTCCTGGGCACCTTCAACCCCAACGTCAAGAGCAAGAAGGACACGATCGACCTGGCCAAGACCTACACGACCGACTTCGCCACCAAGGCGAACTGACCCCACGGAACACCGCTGCGGCACCGTTTTGCCGTCCCCAGGGACCCGAAACGGTGCCGCAGCGGTGTTCGCTCAGGCTGTCGGTGCTGGGCGTAGGAGTCTGGCGGCCTCGAGGGCGTAGTAGGTCAGGATGATCTGGGCACCGGCCCGCCGGATCGAGATCAGTGACTCCATCATCACGCGCTCACGGTCGATCCAGCCGTGCGCCGCAGCGGCCTCGATCTGGGCGTACTCCCCCGAGACCTGGTAGGCCGCCACCGGCACCGGCGACATCTGCGCCACGGCCGACACGATGTCGAGGTAGGGCAGCGCCGGCTTCACCATGACGATGTCCGCGCCCTCGGCCACGTCGAGCTCGACCTCGAGCAAGGACTCGGTCGCGTTGGCCGGATCCTGCTGGTACGTCGCCCGGTTGCCTTGCAGGGTGGACTCCACCGCCTCGCGGAACGGGCCGTAGAACCCTGATGCGTACTTGGCGGCGTAGGCCAGGATGATCGTGTCCTGGAAACCGTTGTCATCCAACGCTTTCCGGACGAAACCGACCTGACCGTCCATCATCCCGCTCAAACCCAGGACGTGCGCGCCGGCTCGGGCTTGCGCGAGGGCCACCGCGGCATACTGCTCGAGAGTGGCGTCGTTGTCGACGCGCCCCTCGTTGTCGACCAACCCACAGTGACCATGGTCGGTGAACTCGTCCAGACACAGGTCAGCCATGACGACGAGGTCGTCACCGACCGCGTCGCGCACCCTGCGAAGTCCCACGTTGAGAATGCCCTCAGGGTCGACAGCGCCTGAACCGACGGCGTCGCGAGTGGTCGGCACACCGAAGAGCATCAGCCCGCCGAGGCCCGCCTCGACCGCCTCATGTGCCACCGCGACAAGTGAGCCCAGTGAGTGCTGAACGACCCCTGGCATCGACGTGATTGGCTGCGCCTCGACTGCCCCCTCGCGGACGAACACCGGCAGCACAAGATCGGCGGGGTGCAGCCGTGTCTGTGCCACCAGGGCCCGCACCGCTCCGGTCTGGCGGAGACGACGCGGCCGCTGGGTCGGGAAACTCACTATTTTGCCTTCCGTCGGGCCGAGACCTTTCGGGCACTCGGACGCACAACGCTCTCTCCGGCCTCGGCAGCGGTGGTTGCCAGACCCACGCCATACTCGGCCAAGGCATCGACCAGCGCCTCGGCTGACGCCTCGGGAGCCAGCACGTCGACCCGAAGGCCGTGTTCTTCAGCGGTCTTGGCGGTTGCCGGGCCGATGCACGCGACGACGGTCGAGGTATGTGGCTTGCCCGCGATGCCGACCAGGTTGCGGACGGTCGATGACGAGGTGAACAGGACCGCATCGAACTTGCCGGTCTTGATCGCCTCACGGACTGACGCAGCCGGCGGTGCCGCCCTGACCGTGCGGTAGGCCGTGACGTCGTCCACCTCCCAGCCCATGTCCTGCAGGCCGGCGACCAGCGTGTCGGTGGCGATATCAGCCCGCGGGAGGAAGACGCGGTTGATCGGGTCAAGAACCTCGTCAAAGGGCGGCCACTCCTCGAGCAGTCCGCGCGCGGACTGCTCTCCCGACGGGACCAGATCAGGCTCAAGGCCCCACTCGCGCAGAGCATCGGCTGTCACGCCGCCAACAGCAGCGATCCGAAGCCCGGCGAAGGCGCGGGCGTCAAGGCCGAACTCTTCGAACTTCTCACGGACGGCTCGAACGGCGTTGACGGAGGTAAAACCGATCCACTCGTAGCGTCCGGTGACCAGACCCTTGATCGCGCGTTCCATCTGCTGTGGCGTGCGCGGCGGCTCGACGCTGATCGTGGGGACGATGTCGCTCGTCGCGCCGTAGGACGCAAGTCGTGCAGTCATCGAACCTGCTTGGTCCCGGGTGCGGGGAACGAGGATGTTCCAGCCGAACAGCGGCTTGGTCTCGAACCACGAGAGCTGCTCACGCAGCTCCACGGTCGACCCCACCACGGCCAGCGACGGGAACTCGACCTTGGCTGTGGCCATCAGCTCAACGACCTGCCCCAACGTGGTGGTGTGCGTGCGCTGGGTGATGGTCGTGCCACGCTCGGTGAGGGCCACCAGCGTGGCCGGGTCACGACCGGCCGCGAGCAGATCCCCGAGCGCCTTGCTGAGCGACTCAGGCGTGCCGAGCACCACCACGGTGACGTTGTCAGCAATCGAGCAGGTCCAGTCGACCTTGGCGCCTCCACCGCTGATGACATGCAACGTCGGTGAGGCCGCGGATGTCAGCGGGACACCGGCATAGGTGGGGACGGCACTGATGGCGCTGACTCCGGGCACGACCTCGAACGCGATCCCGGCCTTGCGGCACGCGATCGCCTCTTCGGACAGACCGTTGAACATCGCAGGGTCACCGTCCATCAGCCGAACCACCAAGCCGTTGCCACTGGCCGTGCCAGCCGCTTTGGCCGCCTTGACCAGCAGCTTTGCGCGCGAGGCGTGCGTCAGCGGCTGACCCTGCTCGCCGTGTCCGGCATCGATGATGACCACATCAGGACGGGCGTATCGGGCCACGAACTCCTCGCGGCTGACTTGGTCGATGATGACGACATCAGCTTCGGCGAGGTACTCCGCAGCGCGGAGAGTCACCAGGCCGGGGTCACCAGGACCGGCACCGACGAAGGCGACGCGAGCGGGCTGGCGGACGGCCTTCGGTGGCCGCGACGGCGTTGTCTGCGTTGACTCGGACTTGAGGAACGAACGCGTTGAGCTCACGAGACACTCTCCGAAGCGGATCCGTCTGGATGGGAAGCAGCCGACTGCGATACAGCAGACTGGGCGGTCGCGGCGGCGAGCAGACCCTCAGATGCGCTCGCCTCCTGTTGGTCAGGCGGTTGGTCCAGCGGACCGCCGCCAGTCAATCTCTCGGATCTGAGTCCGGCAATCCCGACTGCGCCGTCGGCCAGCAGCACGGCCGCAAGATCGCGGCCAAGGCGTTCCGGCTCAGCCAGCGAGCCGACGCCGGAACGGCGCAGGTCGATGCTCGCGTCCTCGCTGCCGGCGAAGGCGCGCAGGAACAGCTCGGTGCCATGCTCGCTCTCAACCACCTCGGCCAGCGCGCCGACGGGCGCCGTGCAACCGGCTTCGAGAGCCTGGAGAAGGGCCCGCTCTGCAGTCACGCAGGCGCGAGTGTCCGCGTCGTCCAGAGGTGCCAGCGCCTCGATCAGGTCTGGGCGATCCTCGCGGCACTCAATGGCGAGGGCCCCTTGCCCCGGAGCCGGGAGCATCTGCAAGGGGTCGATGGCCTCGGTGACCACATCCAGCCTGCCGAGGCGTGACAACCCGGAGCGCGCCAGCAGGACGGCATCAAGCGAACCGTTGTGCACCAACGAGATCCGGGTGTCGACGTTGCCACGCAGGTCGGTCACGCGGAGGCCCAGCCCGAGCGCGGTCAGCTGGGCTACGCGGCGCGGGGAACCCGTGCCAACCACTGATCCGGCGGGAAGCTCACCCAGGGTCAGGCCGTCGCGCGCCACGAGGGCGTCGCGGGGGTCCTCGCGAACGGGGATCGCGGCGATCCGCAGACCGGGTTCGGGGGCCACCGGCAGATCCTTGAGCGAGTGGACTGCGACGTCGATCTCACCCGTGAGCAGGGCCCGGCGAATGGCTGTGGCGAAGACGCCTGTGCCGCCGATGCTGGACAGCGACTCCGTGGAGGTGTCGCCCAAGGTCGTGATCTCGACCATCTCGACCGTGTGCCCCAGCCCGCGCAGCAGGTCGGCCACCATCCCGGCCTGCGTCGTGGCCAGGGTGCTGCGTCGGGTCCCCAGGCGGATGCTGATGGCGTTCACGCCACGGCTCCCGTCTCGGGAAGGGCCGACACTGTGGCTATGTCGTCCGGGTCGAGGTCGAAGAGCTCCCTCAAGGCTTGCGTGTATTCGCCGCTCTTACCGTCACCGGCGAGCTCCTTGACGCGGACGGTCGGGGTGTGAAGGAGCTTCTCGACCACCCGGTGCACCGCGAGCTGGATCTCGGCTCGGGTGTTCTTCGACAGGTCCTCCGGCAGCCGCTGGTCGAGGCGGCTCAGCTCTGCGGCCACCACATCCGCTGCGCGGGACCGCAGGGCAGCAACGGTGGGGGCGACCTCGTGGGCGCGACAAAAGGCGAGATAGGCGGCGACCTCGCCGACCACGAGATCGCGGACCGCCTTGACGTGCGGCGCGAAGTTGCTGTCCGAGGCCAGCGCCTCCCCCAGCTCGGCGAGGCCAACGACATGAACGCCTGGAAGCGCTGCGACGTCAGGGGCCACATCGCGCGGCAACCCAAGGTCGATCAGCACCTGTGGCCCACCGGTGCGCGCCTCAGCGGCAGCCGAAAGGATCTCGGCCGTGATCACGTGGCCAACCGCACCGGTGCATGAGATGACCAGGTCAGCTTGGGACAGAGCGAGCTCAAGATCGTGCAGGGGCAGGGCCCGACCGCCGGTTGCTGCCGCCAGATGCTCGGCCTTGGCCAGCGTTCGGTTGATGATGACCAGCTCGGCCGAGCCAAGCCTGGAGATCGTCGTGGCGGCGAGGCTGCTCATCGATCCGGCGCCGACAACGAGCACGCGGGTATCGGCAAGGGGCCCGCGAACATCGGCTGAGTGCCGCAGACCGGCTTCGACCATCGACACGCTGACGCGGTCGATACCTGTCTCTGCGTGAGCGCGTTTTCCGACCCGCAACGCCTGCTGGAACAGCGTGTTGAGGGTGGCGCCCACCTGCTCCCGTTTCTGAGCCTCACGAAGGGCCATCCGCAGCTGCCCCAGGATCTGGCCCTCGCCCACCGCCATGGAGTCCAGCCCGCAGGCGAGCGAGAACACATGAGCGATGGCACGGTCCTCATAATGGACGTACAGGTGCTCGCGCAGCACGGCCAGCGGCACACCTGAGGCTGCGGCCAGCGCATCACTGATCTCCGTCACAGCCCCGTGGAAGGTCTCGGCAACCGCGTAGATCTCAACCCGGTTGCAGGTCGCAAGGACGACGGCCTCGCTGACGTTCTCGCCACCGCACACGACCGAGGCCAGTGCAGCGGCGCTGACCGGGTCCAAAGCCGCTGCTTCCAACAGCGCCATGGGCGCCGAGCGGTGCGACAGGCCGAGCACGACAACACTCATGGAGAAACCTCCAACAGGGGTCGGCTCTCTGGAACCGAATCAGTCTTGCGCTGCTCATGGAACGCAAGGATCTGCAGCTCGGTGGCCAGGTCGACCTTGCGCACATCGACGCCTTGAGGCACCGACAGCACGCAGGGCGCAAAGTTCAGGACCGACCGCACGCCAACAGCAACGAACCGGTCGCACACCTCTTGTGCTGAGGCGGCGGGGGTGGCGATCACGCCGATGGCGACTCCGCGCCCGGTGACGACCTGCTCGAGGTCATCGACCGTGCCCACGATCATTCCGGCAATCTCTTGACCGACGACCTCAGGGTCTCGATCCAGCAGGGCGACCACGTGAAAACCCCGGTTGGCGAATCCTGAGTAGGTGGCAAGCGCGTGACCCAGATAGCCCAGCCCCACGATCGCCACGGGCCAGTTCTGCGCAAGCCCCAGCTGTCGCGAGATCTCATGCGCGAGCACCTCGACCTCGTACCCGACCCCGCGCACGCCGTACGAACCCAGGTGGCTGAGGTCCTTGCGCAGCTTGGCCGACCTGACCCCGGCGGCCGTGGCCAGCTCTTCGGACGAGACGGAGGCGACGCCGCGGCCAGCGAGGTCAGTGAGGGCACTCAAGTACTCCGGCAGCCGAGCAACCGTGGCGTCGGGTACGTCTCGACGGGCTGCTGGGTCCGCGATCACGGAGGCATCGGCTCTTCTCGGGTTGCGCCCCTCATAGCACGGAGGGGCTGGAGCGCGTGGGTCACCCCCGACTCTAGATGTTTGTGAACGCGCGCACAAAGTCGCGGAGCACGCCAGATACCTGATATGTGACGGTCACCGCACTTCCCGCCGATGTAGCCGTCCGCCGACGTGGCCGGCTACGCGCTGGGACCGTCCGTCGCCCTGGGCTCTGCGAGCGCCGCACGCAGGCGGGACTCATCGACGCGCCAGTAGTCATGCTGCGTACCGTCCACGAATGTCACCGGGATCTGCTCCGAGTACGCGGCATTCAGCTCGGGGTCATCAAGGATCGAGCGTTCCGTCCATGACACGCCCAAGTCCCTCGCCACGCGACTGATCACCTCACGTACGGGGTCGCACAGATGGCAGCCCGGCTTGGAGATCAGAACAATCCTCGGTGGGGCGGATTCGGTCACGGTCACCACCGTACGGACACTGAGCGAGGGTGAGAAGCAGATCGGCGGTCTAGAAGAAGACGGACCTGCGCTGCATGAGCAATGCGTAGAGCGTCTGTTGGATCGTCTCGCGAACCTGGTCGGTGAGGTCGAACACCAGCATCGGGTCGTCGGCCGCCTGGGGCCCCAGAACAGCGGTGTCGACCGGCGCGCCAAACTCGATGATCCACTTGCTGGGCAGGGGAATCAGCCCGAGCGGGCCCAGCAGGGGGAAGGTCGGCGTGACCGGGACATACGGGGCGCCGGTCAGGCGAGCGAGGGTCTTGAGGTTGCCGAGGATCGGATAGATCTCTTCAGCCCCGACGATGGAGCAGGGCACGATCGGCGCACCTGTCCGCAACGCCGCCGAGACGAACCCGCCCCGGCCGAACCGCTGAAGCTTGTAGCGCTCACTGAAGGGCTTGCCGACGCCCTTGAAGCCCTCGGGCCACACACCGGCAAGCTCGCCGGACGCCAGCAACCGTTCGGCATCGGGGTTGGCCGCCAGGGTGGTCCCGCTCTTGCGCGCCATCTCGCCGATGAACGGGGCCTGGAAGACCAGATCCGCCGCGAGCATGCGCAAGTGACGTCGAGCCGGGTGCTCGTCATGCACCGCCAACTGTGTCATCAGAGCGTCAAACGCCACCGTGCCGGAATGGTTCGCCACGACCAGCGCACCGCCGGTGCTGGGGATGTTCTCGATGCCGCGCACCTCCACGCGGAACCACGACTTGTACAGCGGCCGCAGCAGCGGAAGGTAGATGTGCTCGGTGAAGTCCTCGTCGAAGCCGTACTCATCGACGGTGAAGTCACCGGTGAGACGCCGACGGACAAAGGCCAGCGTCGCGGCGACGCGACGTTCAACATCATCGCCGGAGAGTCCTGCTACCTCGGCCGCGCTCCGCATGGTGGCGATCGCCATCCTGAGCAGCTCGTCCAGACCAGAACCCGCCTTGGTGTGAGACAGCGGAGCGGTGACAGGGCCAGCCGACACTCCGGCGACTCTGGCGGACAGGGACCCATCAGCAGACGGGGACCCATCAGCAGAGGGGGGCGTCACGGCGACAGTTGCGAAAGCCGACCTCTTGGGACGTCGGGGCTCTTGCTGGGGGTAGGTGCCGGAGCCGCGCGTCGCCTTGGCTGTCTGGAGTGGACGCGACGTGGGCACCGGTCGCGGGCGGTGGGCGCGGACCGCACCGCTGCTGTCGACCGAGCTGAGCGCCGGGCGTGACCGCGTCCCGTCGTCTGTGGGGTCCACGTCTGAGGGGTCCACGAGCATCGGTGTCCGACGCCGCTTGGCCCGCTCGCCGGATGCTCGCGCAGCCCCCGCAGCCAGGGCGTCCGCGCCAGAACGACGGCTCGATCGTTTCTTGGCTGCGGACCCGCCCGTCGGGAGGATCTTGGGATCGACCATCAGTCGTTCCTTCCTGGAGTCAGCGAATGACCGAGGACGTTGACCGCCGATCCGGCCAGCCCGCTGAGGGCTGCACCGATGGCAGCCCCACCTGGCAGACCTGCCCCCACGCTGGAGAGGAAGTCCTCGAACGCCTCGCGGGTCGTGAACTCAGGCTCGAGACAGAGCACCTCACGCATCCTGGTGGTGTCCATGCCCCGGCCCCACGCGAGAAAGCGCATCTGGTCCTGCGAGAAGTCCGCGAGCCCCGCGCGCTTGGCCAGCTGCCCCAGGATCCCTCCGGCAGCCAGCGGCACCGGGATAGAGGCCCGACCGGACATCCGAACGGCCTGCTGCACCGTGATGATGCCGTCGCCAGACACATTGACGATGCCGACGGGGGGTCCCACGGTCGCGAGCAGCAGTGCTTGCAGGGCGTCGTTCTCATGGACCAGCTGGAGCCTGGCGTCGTATCCGAACCGCGTCGGGATGACCGGAAGCCGGAAGTAGTCCGTCAAGCTGGTCCTGATGCCGGGGCCGACGATGTTGGCCAGACGCAGCATCGAGATCTCAACATCTGCGCGGCGCCGCGAGAAACCCCGGACATACCCCTCAACCTCGACCGAGTCTTTGCCGAAACCTATCCGTGGCAATGATTTTGGACCCATGTCCTCGGTGAACATCGCTGGGTCACGAGGTGATGAGCCATAGACGGCAGCCGAGGACTTGACCACGAGACGACGGATGCTTGGAGCCTTCTGACAGGCCGCGAGGAGCTGCATGGTGCCGATGACGTTGATCTCCTTCTGGGAGACCCGTCCGCCCACTGACAAGGGCGTGGCTATGAGGTTCATGTGGACGACGGTGTCCACCTCAGCCTGCGTGATGATCTTGGCGATCATCGGGTTTCGGATGTCGGCGCGGACGAACTCGGCACTGCCGATGTCGTCCAGCGGCGGGATGACATCGACACCGATGACACGTTTGACGCCGGGCTGGGCCGTGAGCAGGCGTGCGAAGCGACCACCGAGGTAGCGGGACACACCGGTCACCAGAACCACATCCGCCATGAGCCACCTTCTCTCGCCGCTCTTGTATCGCCACCCCCGGGGTTTGAGAACGATCCTAGCCAGAGCAGCACAAAGGCCCGCCACCAATGTGACGGGCCCCGCATGAAGCGCGCGCTACTTCTTGTTGCGACGCTGGTGGCGCGTCTTGCGCAGCAGCTTGCGGTGCTTCTTCTTCGCCATGCGCTTGCGGCGCTTCTTGATGACTGAGCCCATGAGTGTCCTTTGCCTTCAAGCGTGAATAGGTGGGTCGTGCTGGGTTGCTGCGAACTGCCGTGTCGACGCACGCTCTTGGAGACACGATGGTTGCAGGCACGAGCTCCGCACCACGCCGAACATTCTGCGCTAGCCTACCGCCCCCACTTCCCCCTGCCCAAACCCGTGGTCCGTCCGGCCGACCCGGTCCTGCCGTGGCACAGATGAAGGCGTGGAGACGATGAGGGTTGGGCCGCCCAACAGGCGGCCCAACCCTCATCGCCCATCCGTGATTGCCTGCTCAGGCGGTGTCGACGAAAGCTGCACGAAGATAATCGTGAACTGCACTCTCCGGGACACGGAACGAGCGACCGACCCGAACGGCCGGAAGCTCGCCACTGTGCACCAAGCGATACACCGTCATCTTCGACACGCGCATGAGCGAGGCGACTTCTGCAACGGTGACAAATCGAACTTCAGCCAGCTGGCGCTCCTGAGCCATCGTGCACCTCGATCTTCTACACGTGACATAGCGCCGGCTTCCCCTCCGGCAGACAACCACGTACGTGCAAGCAGTCACGATAGGGGCAGAAGTGACTCATGGGGAAGCCTCAAGAGCACTAGTTCTGTGTTTGTCCAGCCGACACGCCGAGAATCGGCCCGTCAGTCGAACCAGATGTCGAGGCCATGATGGGGAAAGACGGCTTCCCTGGTGGCCATCACCGCAAAGTCCACCGGGTCGGCGGGGTCATAGCCGACCTCCCATGAACGCCACCACACCCGCCCGCGCTCAGCCACACCATCGCCCATGTGGGTCGGCCCCGCCTGACCACTGATCAGCTCGACATGGTCCCGCCAGACCTGCGGCACCTCGGCGACGAGCGGAATCGGGCGATGCGCGGCAATGGCGGTCAGATGGGTCCAGGCGCGGGGCACGACATCAACGACCGCGTACCCGCCACCGCCGAGCGCCACCCACCTGCCGTCGCAGACCTCGTGAGCCAGATCGTGGATGGACTCATATGACGTTCGCTGAGCGTCCAGCGACAGCGACAGATGCGCGAGTGGGTCCAGGAAGTGCGAGTCGCACCCGTGTTGGCTCACCAGGATCTCAGGTCTGAAGGCACGCAAGATAGGAGGCACGACCGAGTGGAATGCCCGTAGCCACGCGGCATCACCGGTGCCGGGCGGCAGCGCCACGTTGACGGCTGTCCCTGGCGCACCCGGCCCGCCGACGTCACCAGGAAAGCCAGTGCCCGGGAACAGAACCCGACCGGTCTCGTGGATCGAGATGGTGAGCACCCGTGGGTCGTCCCAGAAGATACGTTCCACGCCGTCACCGTGATGGACGTCAACGTCGACATAGGCGACCCGCTGGGCGCCGCTGTCGAGCAGCGACTTGATCGCCACAGCAACGTCGTTATAGATGCAGAACCCCGATGCCCTGTCCGGCATCGCATGGTGCAGCCCGCCGCAAAAATTGACGCCGTGCTCGGTCTCGCCGCGCCAGACGGCGTCGGCAACGTCCAGGGAACCGGCCGCGATACGGGCGCTGATCTCGTGCATCTCGTGGAAGGCGGGGTCGTCCTCGGTGCCCAGGCCGCGGGACTGGTCGGCATCCCGGGGCTCGACAGACGCCTGACGCACCGCCGCCACGTAGTCGGCGTCGTGGACGGTGAGCAGGACCTCGTCGTCGGGCACAGCCGGGTTGACGACCTCGACGTCCGGCCCGTCGAACAGGCCAAAGGCTCCACACAACCGGGCCGTCAGGTCGAGACGCAACGGATTCATGGGGTGGTCCAACCCAAAGTCATACCCCGTGAAACTCTGGTCCCAGACCACGCGCGCCTGTGTTGGCATGATGGCACGCTACCGGCCGACCAGCCGAGCATGTGGCCGACCCGATCGCCAGCACCCTTGAGGAGGACACAGTGGCCAAGAACCGCTTGTACGAAGACGACGTCCTGGTGATCGGGCTCGGTCGATTCGGAGCCGAGGCTGCGCTCGAGCTGTATCGGCTCGGGCACAAGGTCATCGCCATCGAGAAGGACCAGACCCTGGCCGACAGCTACTCCGGTCGACTGACCCGGATCATCCTCGCCGACGCCTCCCAGCCGCGAACCATCGAGGCGTGCCGCGCGGGCAACTTCAAGATTGCCGTGATCGGCATCGGCTCATCGGTCGAGGCGTCGGTCCTGACCGCCGGCAATCTCGTCGACGCCGGGATACCGTCCATCTGGGCCTCGGCAGTCAGCCTCGAGCACGCGCGCATCCTGGAGCGGATCGGGGTGCACCACGTGGTCCAGCCCGAGAACGACTCGGGCCGACGGGTCGCACACCTGGTCAACGGCAAGCTTCAGGACTACATCCAGTTCGACGACGGCTACGCCATCGTCAAGATGGCCCCGCCACGCGAGACGATCGGCTTCACGTTGGCGCAGAGCCAGATTCGCAGCAAGTACGGCGTGACCGTCGTCGGAGTGAAGGCCCCTGGCGAGGACTTCACCCACGCGGTGCCAGAGACCAAGGTGACGGCTCAGCACACCCTCATCGTCAGCGGCCCGAGCGAACTCATCGACCGGCTGGCCGGGCGCCCCTGACCCGCCTGCCGGCGCGCACGTTCCGCCCGTCGGGTCAGTCGGAACGGTTGTCGAGCAAGAGGCACATCTCGATCTCGACCGGCTGATCGTCACTGGGGTAGGGACCGACGTGACCTGCGGCGACGAAGCCTTCTCGTTCATACAGCGCCCTGGCTGCGGTGTTGTCGGCCATGACGTGAAGGATCACCCGTCGTTTGCCGGCGGTTCGGGCCTGCGCGACCACGGCGTGGACCAGGGCCTGCGCGACGCCCGTCCGACGAAAGGCCGAATCGACCCACATGCCGTTGAGACTGCAGTCGCCGGGGTCGATCGCGCCATGTTCGGAGAACATCACCGAGCCGGCCGTCATCCGGTCCACCTTTGCGACGAGAACGACGTTGTCGGTCAATCGCTGCTTCCACAGCTCCTCGTCATAGGTGACCGCATCGTCATGAGTGCTGCAGAAGGCCGCCGGCGACTCCTGCAACATGGCCAACCGGATCGCGCGGTAGGACTGCCAGTCATCGGCGACCAGCCGGTCCACAACCACGACCTGGGGCTCAGGCATTACCGGACGCAAGTTCCTTCGAGCGTTTGGCGGCCGCTTCCATGGCAGTGACGAAGGCCGCACGCACCTTGTGGTCATCGAGCTGGCGCAGCGCCGCCATCGTGGTGCCGCCCGGGCTCGAGACCTGCTCGCGCAACACCGTGGGGTGCTGGCCGGTCTCCTTGAGCATCGTCGCCGCGCCATAGAGCGTCTGGACCACGAGCTCGGTGGAGGTCGCACGGGGCATCCCGAGCAGGACGCCCGCCTCGATCATCGCCTCCACCACATAGAAGATGTATGCCGGTCCGCTGCCGCTGATCGCCGTGACGGCGTCGAGGTGCTTCTCGGGGATGCGAAGGACCTTGCCGCAGGAGCGCAGCAGCTCTTCGGCCTCATTCAGATGCCCCTCGTCACAATGCCTGCCGGGGCTGATCGCCGCCATGCCCTCGTCGACAAGAGCCGGCGTGTTCGGCATGACCCTGACGACCGCTGTGCCCTCAGGCAGCCGCTCCTCCAGGAATGCCGTGGTGATGCCTGCGGCGAGACTGACCACGAGGACACCGGGACGGACATGCGCGCTGATCTCGGCGAGCAACCCACCCATGTCCTGGGGCTTGACCACCAGGACCAGGGTGTCGGCGCCAACGGCCGCGTCGACGTTGCTCATCAGACGAACGCCGTACGTGCCGGCCAGCTCCTTGGCGCGTTCGGCGTTCCGGCCGGTGATGACCAGGTCGGCGGCATCGCGCCCCGAGCGGAGCAGTCCGGCGAGCAACGTGGAACCCATCACACCGACACCCAGGATGGCGACGGTCCTGGAGCCTGCATGGGCAGTCTCAACCATGGTTCGTCACCTCAGCCTTTGGTCGCGAGCGATCGCAGAAAGAACATCGTGTTGGCCGGGCGCTCGGCCATCCGGCGCATGAGATAGCCGTACCACTCCTGGCCGTACGGGAGATAGACCCGCATGTGGTCCCCACGGTCAGCAATCCTCTTCTGTTCTTCTGGACGGATTCCGTAGAGCATCTGGTACTCGTACGTGTTTGACGCCCGATCCTGTTTGTGGGCCAAGGCGCCCGTGATCTCGACCAGGCGCGGGTCGTGGCTGGCGATCATCGGATACCCGAGGCCGGCCATCAACACCTTGAGGCAGCGGACGAAGGCCCTGTCTACGTCGTCCTTGCCCCTGAAGGCCACCGACTCCGGTTCGTCATAGGCCCCCTTGCACAGACGGACACGGCTGCCTTCGTAGGCGAGGTCGCGGCAGTCGGCCTCGGTCCGGCGCAGGTAGGCCTGCAGCACCGCGCCCACCGACGGGAAGTCCTGACGCACCTCGCGCAGGGTCTCCAAGGTCGCGTCCGTGGTCGTGTGGTCTTCCATGTCGAGGGTCACCGTGGTGCCGGCGGCGGTCGCGGCCTGACAGATCTCGCGTGCGTGGTCCAGTGCGATCTTGGCGCCGTCGCCCGGCAGCGCCTGACCGAGCGCGCTCAGCTTGAGGCTGACCTCGGCCCTGCCACCCTGGGTCAGGCCGGCGTCGCTGAGCGCCGCCAGCAGGGTCAGATAGGCATCGCGGGTGGCCTGCGCCTGCCGCAGGTCGAGGGTGTCCTCGCCGAGATGATCGATCGTGGACGTGCGGCCGGTGAGGTCGAGCTCGGTCGCCACGCGGACGACGTCGCCGGTGGAGTCGCCTGCGACGAACCGGCGCACGACGTCCCTGCTCACCGGCGCGCGCTCGATCAGATCACGCATCCGCCCACTCTTGGCCAACTGCATAAGCCCCTGGCGCAGCACGCCGCTTGGATCCAACACGCTTTCCTCCGTATGCCGTTCACAACGAGTCCGCTCAAGGCTATTCCTGCGGCTCGCTCGACCGTACGGCCCTTCCCTTGCCAGCCGGTCAGGGGGTTCGCCGCCGGAGCGTCAGCGAGCCGAGGGCGATGGCGCCCACCGCGAAAGCCGCCACGATCGCCACGTCGCGGCCGACGTCGCCCGCAGCGTCGACCTGTGTGGTGAGCGTGCGCATCGCGTCAACGGCATACGAGAGTGGCAGGACGTCCGAGGCCAGCTCCAGGACGCGGGGCAGCCCGTTGCGCGGAACGAGCAGCCCGCACAGCAGGAACTGAGGCAGGACGAAGGCCGGCATGAACTGGACGGCCTGGAACTCGGTGCGAGCGAAGGCACTGACGAACAGTCCGGTAGCAGTGCCGAGGACGGCATCGACCACGGCCATGACGACGAGCAACCAGCGCGGGCCGGCGACGTCGAGCCCGCACACCCAGATGGCGAATCCGGTTGCCACCAGTGCCTGGACAACCGCGAGCGCGCCGAAGGCCAGGGCGTAGCCGCCAAGGAAGTCACCCTTGCCCAGCGGTGTCGAGAGCAGGCGCTCGAGGGTGCCGGACGACCTCTCGCGCAGGGTCGCGACGCTGGTGATGAGGAACATCACGACGAACGGGAAGACGCCCAGCAACGGAGCACCGATCTTGTCGAACACCGGGGTGCCGTTGAAGATCCAGGCGAGCAAGCCGATCAGAACGCACGGCACCGCGATCATCAGGGCCAGAGTGCGGTGGTCGCCGCGGACCTGCCTCAACACCCGCCCAGCGGTCGCGAACGTGAGTCGGGGGTTCATGCCGCCGCCTCCGCCTCGATCAGGGCGAAGAAGGCTTGTTCGGCGTTCGGAGCCCCGGTGCGGGCGAGCAGGCCGTCCGGCGAGTCGTCCGCGAGCAGTCGGCCCTCGCGCAGCAGCAACAGCCGGTCACACCTGGTCGCCTCGTCCATGACGTGGCTAGACACCAGCAACGTGGTGCCCTTCTCGGCGAGGCGACGGAACAATGCCCAGAGGTCGCGGCGCAGCACAGGGTCGAGCGCAACCGTGGGCTCGTCGAGGATCAGCAGCTCAGGGGATCCCACAAGGGCAGCCCCGAGAGACACGCGCGAGCGCTGACCGCCGGAGAGCCGGTCCACCCGTGAGTCGACTTCGGCACCAAGGTCGACCACCTCGATGACGCGATCAACGTCAGAGCGCGGGGCTCCCACGAGGGCAGCGAAGTAGTTGAGGTTCGCCCGGACCGTCAGGTCGGCATAGACGCTGGCCTCCTGCGTCACGTAGCCCACCCGCGACCGCAGACTGGGCGACCCGGCCGGCTCCCCCAGGACCGTCACGGTGCCACCCGCGATGATCTGAACGCCGACGATCGAGCGCAGCAGCGTGGTCTTGCCCCCGCCATTGGGTCCGAGCAGGCCGACGACCTGCCCGCGAGGCACCGACAGCGAGATGCCGGGGAGGACCTCGCGGGACCCACGGATCACGTGCAGGTCGTCCACGACAACGGCCGGGCTCTCATCACTGGTCATGCGCTGGAACTTATGCCCTCTGTCGGATGGGCGACAAGGGCGTCGACACCACCTGTCAGACCAGGCAGCGGAATGCCGCCCGCCCTCACGAGGTCGAGGGAGTCACGACACAACTGCCGCCGCCGCGAGGTACAGCCGCGCAAACGCCAACGCCTCGGCCAAGTCCACCTCTCGCTGCTCGTCCGACACCCGGCGCGTGCTGACCTCGACCACGACAGACCCCGAGAACTGTTGAACCGCAAGGGTTTCGAGCAACTCAGCACACGGCTGACTGCCGCGGCCCGGCACCAGATGCTCGTCCATGGGAGAGCCCAAGCCGTCGGCAAGGTGGATATGCGCCAGACGAGGCCCAAGTGCCGCGGCCATCGCCATCGCGTCTGATCCGGCGGTCGCAGTATGGGATAGGTCCAGCGTCACGTGGTCGTACGGCTGGTCGACCGGGTCCCAGTGCGGCAGGTAGGCCTCGACCGAACGATTGCGTGCCCTCCAGGGAAACATGTTCTCGATGGCAAGTCTGATGCCAGTGTCATCTTCGCGAAGGGCCACCCCGTCAGCGAACGTCCGCGCGTATTCCTTCTGCCAGCGAAAGGGCGGGTGGAGCACCACGGTGTCCGCACCCAGGGCCGTGGCCAGTTCGATGGAGTTGTCCACCTTGGGCCACGCCTCTGGACCCCAGACCCGTTGCGTGAGAAGCAATGTCGGCGCGTGGATCGACACGACCGGCATGGCGTGCAGGTCCGACAACGCCTTCAACGCGCCTGCCTCCTGGGAGACCGGGTCGGTCCACACCATGACCTCGACACCGTCATAGCCGAGCCGCTCGGCAAGGTCGAAAGCCGTGGCACAGTTCTGCGGATAGACCGAAGACGTGGACAGCGCCACACGCGCGCCGGGCACCCGAACTACGGTCATGGCGACGAGCCTAACCGCGGGCAGGACGCTGTGCCTCAACCCGCGGAGATCCAGTCCAGGCGCCGCAGGATCACGCCTTCGCGCAGCGCCCAGGGGCAGATGTCGAGCTGCTCGATGCCGAGCAGATCCATGGCGGCGTCCGCGACGATCGCTCCCGCCAGCATCTGTGGCGCTCGCTCCGCGGAGACTCCGGACAGCTTCCACCGCTCGGCCACGGTCATCTCGGCGAGCCGCCACACCAAGGCCGTGACGTCCGATCGCGCGAGGGTGCGCAGGGCATACGGCCCGTCCGCACTGCGAGCCGCGCCGGCGATCCGGGCAAGGGACCGCAAGGTCTTGCTCGTGCCGACGTACCGGTCGGGCGCCCCGGCCTTGTTCACCTCACGCAGTACTCGAGCGATGTCCGCACGGACCTGCTTGCGTAGCGCCTTGACCTGAACCGACGTAGGCGGGTCGTCCACCAAAGCGGCCCTGGTAAGACGGCCAGCCCCCAACGGCAGGCTGAGCGCGACGTCGGGCACTTCATCGATACCTGCCGCGATCTCGAGCGAGCCGCCGCCGATGTCCACGACCAGCAACCTGCCGCTGGACCAGCCGAACCAACGACGGACAGCGAGGAAGGTCAGCCTCGACTCGTCCTCGCCGGACAGCACCTGGAGCTCGACCCCGGTCTCCTCGAGCACCCGTGCGAGAACCGCCTCCCCGTTTGGCGCGTCACGAATTGCGCTGGTGGCAAAGGCAAGGAGGTCTTCGACGCCCTGATCCTCGGCAAACGAGAGGCACTCACGGGTGAACGCCACCAACGAGTCGGCGCCTGCCCGCCCGATCGCGCCATGCTTGTCGACGTGCTCCGCGAGCCGCAGCTCGATCTTGTGCGACGACGCGGGCAGCGGGTGGGCGCCGACATGCGCGTCAACGACCAGTAGGTGGATCGTGTTGGAGCCCACGTCGATCACGCCCAGTCGCATGCGGTGAATCTACCGAAGTATGTGCCTGCGAATGCGCATGTGCCGCATAGTCTTGGGGAGTGCCAGAAACCTCTCTCGATATCCCGCGCATGTGGGTGGAGTTCATCGACCCCGCCGACTCCAACCAGCGCTTCCGCTGCGACCTGACCTGGCTCACGTCGTCATGGTCCTGCATCTTCGGCAGCGGTTGTGCCGGCCTCTATGAGGATCGACCTGATGACGGTTGCTGCACCCTGGGCGCGCACTTCACGGACAAGGACGACGTATCGCGGGTGAAGGCCGCCGTTGCCGAGCTCGGTGAGGACGAGTGGCAGTTCCACTCGGCCGGCCAAGGCGGCCGATGGAAGCTCAAGGAAGAGGGCCAGCTCAAGACCCGCGTCGTCGACGGAGCCTGCATCTTCCTGAACCGTCCGGGCTTCCCCAGCGGCGCAGGTTGCGCGTTGCACCAGCACGCCCGGTTGCGTGGCGTCGAGCCCCTCACCATCAAGCCGGACGTGTGCTGGCAGCTGCCGATCCGACGCACCTACCGCACCGTCGAGATGGCCGACAAGAGCTCCTACCTCGAGGTCACCATCACCGAGTACGACCGCCGAGACTGGGGTCCGGGCGGTCATGACCTGGACTGGTACTGCTCGGGCAACTCGGACGCGCACGTTGGCAAGGAACCGGTCTTTCGAAGCAGCGCCAGCGAGCTTCGCGAGCTCATGGGTTCAGCCGCCTACGACGAGATGGCCATTCGCTGCGAGGCCCACCTCGTCGCCGCGCAGGCCGCCCAGGCCAACGGTTCGCGCAAGCTCTTGCCCCTGCTTGTTCACCCCGCGACGTTGAAAGCACGCGCGGACGGCCACCCGCGCTGACCCCTGCCGAGCAACGACGATGGCCGACGTGAGAATCCCCACGGCGCAATGATCCCCAGCCCGAACATCTGGAACGACCCTGACGTCTATGAGATCGAGAACCTCGGGGTCGACCCCGAGGGGCTGATCGAGGCGACCATGGCCGGCAT
>Ga0209585_10000306_pt1 | contig 19042 bp, 19 predicted proteins | sample NGEPerone_FD_185491 | JGI IMG/M metagenome (GOLD analysis project Ga0209585, IMG submission 185491) | Arctic peat soil microbial communities from the Barrow Environmental Observatory site, Barrow, Alaska, USA - NGEE Permafrost154B-one... | ecosystem: Environmental > Terrestrial > Soil >... | reverse complement strand
CGGGTGATGACCCGGCCGGCTCGGACCAGGGCAGGCAAGCGCGGGCTTTGCCAACCACGGCGGGCCCAGATCTTTCGGGAGCCGGATCGTGACCGTTACCTCAGACCATCGCCGACTGCGAACCGTGAGTCCTTCGACCCAGCCCGAGGACGAGTCAGCGGGCTGGTCGTCCGGCGCCTGGCGCGAGGGGTCGGCGCCAGGATCGCGGCACTTCGTGGACATCGGCAGTCTCCGGCTCGAGACCAAAGAGTCGCTCCCACAGGTACGCGTCTCCTACGAGACGTGGGGGACCCTCAACGCCGCGCGGGACAACGCGATTCTGGTCGAGCACGCACTGACGGGTGACAGCCACGTCAGCGGCCCAGCCGGTGCCGGCCACCCGACTCCGGGATGGTGGGACGGGCTGATCGGCCCGGGCCGACCCTTGGACAGCGATCGCTGGTTCGTCGTGGCCAGCAACGTCCTGGGTGGATGCCAGGGCACCACCGGTCCGTCCTCGCAGGCGCCCGACGGACGTCCGTGGGGGAGTAGGTTCCCCTTCGTCACCATTCGTGATCAGGTCGCCGCGGAGGCTGCTCTCACCGACCAGCTCGGGATCTCGTCCTGGGCGGCGGTCCTTGGCGGATCGATGGGCGGCATGCGCGCGCTGGAGTGGGCGGTCACCTACCCCGAACGTGTCCGCCGGTGCATCGTGCTGGCCTGCTCTGCCTATGCCTCGGCTGAACAGATCGCCTGGTGCCAGCCGCAGCTGCTGGCCATTCGCCAGGACGTGAGCTTCTTCGGCGGTGACTACTACCACCAGCCGCAGGGTCCTGAGCTGGGGCTGGGGTTGGCTCGACGAATCGCCCAGGTGACCTACCGCAGTGAGCCTGAGCTCGACGGCCGCTTCGGTCGGCGGGCTGAAGGTGAGGAGCAGCCTCTGGGTGGAGGTGGTCGCTACGCGGTCGAGAGCTACCTCGACCACCACGCCGGCAAGCTGGCGAACCGGTTTGACGCGAACTCCTACGTGGTGCTCACCGAGTCGATGAACTCCCACGACGTCGGTCGCGGTCGCGGCGGCGTACAGGCTGCCCTGGAACGCGTGACGGCCGAACTGGTCGTCGTGGCGGTTGACTCCGACCGGCTTTATCCGCCCCGCTTGTCCCACGAGATCGGGCAGGCCAGCGCGAGCACAGAACCCGTTCACGTCATCTCCTCGGACCATGGTCACGACGGTTTTCTCATCGAGATCGGCCAGGTCGGCGAGATCATTCGGGAAACGATGATCCGAAATGTTGGGCGCTGACGACGGCGGCCCGAACATCCGATAACGTCGTGATGTGTGGCAGTGTCGCCGCGCCGTGGTGAACAAGGAGGTTCCAAGTGGCCGTTGTCGTGGGTTACGTGCCAACCAAGGAAGGCCGGGCCGCATTGCGCCGGGCTTCCGAGGAGTGTCTGTTGCGGCGCACCAAGTTGATCGTGATCAACTCCAACCGGGGCGGCAAGGACTTCGACATGGAAGAAGCCCGACGGTTCGAGGCTGAGCTGACGGCTATCCAGGCCCATCTCGACGAGGTCGGTGTCGAGCACGAGGTCCGTCAGCTCGTCCGTGGCAACGAACCCGCCGAGGACCTGATCGAGGTGGCCGAGGAGGTGAAGGCAGACTTCATCGTGATCGGCCTTCGCCGACGCACTCCGGTCGGCAAGCTGATCCTGGGGTCAAATGCCCAACGGATCCTGCTCGACGCTTCCTGCCCCGTTCTCGCTGTCAAGGCCGGCCCAGCGGACTGAGCCGGCGGGGGGAGTGCCGCAGCTGTCGCGGCGGGAGAAATTACCGCGCCGAGTACCCGAATTTGGGGCGGTCGCGGCGTGAGCATGCCGTCGGACGTTTACAATGGTCATGCGCACAACCGGAAAGCCCATGCCGGACCGGCCACCGCGAACTCCTCCGCCCCCTCACTGGTCACCGTTGACGCTCCAACGCCGGCCGTTGACCCACGCGTTGTAACAGCCTCGCGACGAAAGGTAGTCGGTGTCGACTGTGTCGAAAGCCTCCGCCCCATCTGAAGCCCCGCGTCCGAAGGCGCCCATCAAGGTGCCTGCCGAGTTCGCCCACGCCGCCCTTCAGAAGCTGGTGCGGATCGGGACCACCCACGGTTCGGTGGACAGCGAGCAACTTCGGGTTGCGTTGGTGCAGGCCGAGATCAGCCCCAAGCGAATGAAAGTCGTGTTGCGTTCGTTGGAACAACAGGGAATCCACGTGACGCTGGATTCGGTGACGGCCCACCGCGCTGTTGCGGCAACGAAGACTCGTGTTTCGGCGAGTACCTCTGCGGCTAAGAAAACTGCGGCTAAGAAAGCCGCGGCAAAGAAGACGGAGACCCGCATGCCGACTGCCAAGACCGCTGCTGTGAAGGCTCCTGCCGCGAAGAGTGCTGCCGCCAAGGCTGCGTCGGCCAAGACCGCTGCCGCGAAGACCGCTGCCGCCAAGACCGCGGCTGCGAAGGTCACTGCGACGAAGAGTGCTGCGACGAAGAGTGCTGCGACGAAGAGTGCTGCGACGAAGAGTGCTGCCGCGAAGACCGCTGCGACGAAGAGTGCTGCCGCGAAGGGCGCTGCGCCGGCCAAGGCCCCAGCCGCGAAGGCCCCAGCCGCGAAGGCCGCTGCCGCGAAGACCGCTGCCGCGAAGACCGCTGCCGCGAAGACCGCTGCCGCGAAGACCGCTGCCGCGAAGACCGCTGCCGCGAAGACCGCGCAGGCCAAGACCTCCGCTACGAAGGGTGCTGCGCCGGCCAAGGCCCCAGCCGTGAAGAGCGCTCCTGCGAAGGCTGCGCCGGCCAAGGCTGCTGTCGCGAAGGCCCCGGCTGCGAAGAGCGCTGCCGCCAAGGCTGCTGCCGCCAAGGTGGCTGAGGCTGTCCAGGTGGAGGCGCCCACGGTGCCGGCGACCAAGGCAGCCACCAAGAAGGCAGCGGCCAAGAAGGCAGCGGCCAAGAAGGTCAGTGACAGGGACGCCGACGCTCTGGCTGCCAGCGGTGCTGAGGCGACCAGCGCCAAGGACGAGACTGACGATGCCAAGGCGAAGGTCGTTGAGGAAGAGAGCGAAACCGCCGGCTACGTCATCCGGGATGACGACGAGGATGACGCGCCAGCCCAGCAGGTCGTGACTGCGGGCGCGACTGCTGACCCGGTCAAGGACTACCTCAAGCAGATTGGCAAGGTTGCACTGCTCAACGCCGAGCAGGAGGTCGAGCTGGCCAAGCGCATCGAGGCTGGCTTGTTCGCCGAAGAGAAGCTCAACGCCGGCGGCAAGATGGACATGAAGCTCAAGCGCGAGCTGTGGTGGATCTCCCAGGATGGCAAGAACGCCAAGAACCACCTGCTGGAGGCCAACCTCCGGCTGGTTGTCTCCTTGGCGAAGCGTTATACCGGCCGCGGCATGCTCTTCCTTGACCTGATCCAGGAGGGCAACCTCGGGCTGATCCGTGCGGTCGAGAAGTTCGACTACACCAAGGGCTTCAAGTTCTCGACCTATGCCACGTGGTGGATCCGACAGGCGATCACCCGTGCGATGGCGGACCAGGCGCGTACGATCCGGATCCCGGTGCACATGGTTGAGGTCATCAACAAGCTGGCCCGCGTCCAGCGGCAGATGCTGCAGGACCTAGGTCGCGAGCCCACCCCGGACGAGCTCGCCAAAGAGCTCGACATGACGCCGGAAAAAGTTGTCGAGGTCCAGAAGTACGGCCGCGAGCCGATCTCTTTGCACACGCCTCTCGGCGAGGACGGCGACAGCGAGTTCGGTGACCTCATCGAGGACTCCGAGGCTGTCGTACCGGCTGACGCCGTGTCATTCACGCTGCTGCAGGAGCAGCTTCACTCCGTTCTGGATACGCTCTCCGAGCGCGAGGCCGGTGTGGTCTCGATGCGTTTCGGTCTGACCGACGGTCAGCCCAAGACCCTCGACGAGATCGGCAAGGTCTATGGCGTGACCCGCGAGCGGATCCGTCAGATCGAGTCAAAGACGATGAGCAAGTTGCGTCATCCGTCGCGTTCACAGGTTTTGCGCGACTACCTGGACTGAGCCTTGACGCTCATCCCGATCCCTCCTTGAGCCGGCGATGCGGCGCCGCACCACTGCCCTGCCCGCGCCACCTGATTCGGTCCGGTAGCGAGCGGGTCTTCTCATGACTTTGCATGTTGACTTTGGCGTTGACCTGGGCGTTGACTTTGCAGTCGGGCTTTCACGACCTGTGACCCCCCACCGATGCGCCGCCTGAGCTGACTCAGATGACGCGGATCTCCCGGTCTTCGATTCAAGGAGCCTGATTCTGATGACGTGGCGCCACCGCGCTACCTGCGTAGGCGAGGACCCCGAACTGTTCTTCCCGATCGGGAATACCGGTCCGGCGCTTCTCCAGATCGAAATGGCCAAGGCCGTATGCCGTCGCTGCGAGGTCGTTGACACCTGCCTGATATGGGCCATCGAGTCCGGTCAGGATGCGGGAGTCTGGGGCGGGCTGTCCGACGATGAGAGGCACGGGCTCAAACGTCGAATGGCCCGCGCCCGTCTGCTGTCCCGGGTCGTCGGGGCTCAGGGCCGTCAAAAGGATCCTCGCTTTGAAACACGCAAGCCAAGACTCAGCCGCAGTTGAGGGGCTGTCGAGGGCTGTCTACAGACCACGTGACCAGGTTTGCTGGTATGTGCAGTTCGCATGACGTGGATGTTGACTTTGGGGGCGACCTTGGCGTTGACTTGCACGTTGGTCAAGGACGACCCAGTGACACCACAGATGCGCCGCCTGGACCGACTCACACGACGCTCATCCCCAGGTCCTCGATTCAAGGAGCTTGATCCTCATGACATGGCGCAATGGTGCTGCCTGCCTGGACGAGGACCCCGAGATGTTCTTCCCCATAGGGAACACCGACCCTGCCTTTGTCCAGATCGAGAGAGCAAAGGTTGTCTGCCTTCGCTGTGAAGTAGTAGAAACCTGCCTCAGTTGGGCCATGGAGTCCCGCCAGGACGCTGGAGTCTGGGGCGGACTGTCCGACGACGAACGCCGGGCGCTCAAACGACGCAATGCCCGCGTCCGCCGCGCCAGCTGAGTCATCGCTCAAGTGCCGTCGGTCAGGGGCGCGGAACGAGCGACGCCGTCATGGGGGGCTCCATCGAGGTTGCCTGTGATCATTGGCAGTCCTCAAGCTCGGTGAGGCCAGGATTCTCTGAGAGGTCGGACATGGATCGCAGCACTCTGCGCGAGATGCAGGCTCCGCTCAAGCAGCGATACCGCGACGAGCCAGCCAGTGCGCTCACGCCGTTGCATGCGTCCGGATCGTTCGACGATCCTGGCATCACCTGCACCGTCGAGTCGTGGGCCGGCCCCGTCCGAGCCGGACTCCATCCAGCCACCGGTGGCGACGGCGGCGACGCATGCTCCGGCGACATGCTCCTTCAGGCCCTGCTGGCCTGCGCCGGCGTCACCATGCGAAGCGTGGCCACAGCACTCGGCATCGATATCCGCGGCGCCAGGCTCCACGCGAACGGCGAGTTTGACGCACGTGGCACCCTAGGGGTCTCCCGCGACACCCCCGTTGGTGTGCGCGCCATCCAGCTCGTCGCCGAGGTGGACACCGACGCCGACGACCAGGCACTGGCACGTCTGGCTGAGCTGACAGAGCGCTATTGCGTTGTCGCGCAGAGCCTGGCCCAGCTGCCGAGTCTCAGGATCCAACGCATCACGGCCGCGGGCGAATAACCCGGTTCAGGATCGTGAGGGATGCCGTGCCGAACGGTGCAGAGCGGCCTTGACGCGCTTTCGCAGCTCGTCGTCGGTCTCGTCGGCGGTCTCGTCGGCGGTCGCCTGAGCCAAAGGGTCGACGTCTTTGACCCGTTCGGCCTCTTTGACCCGCTCGACGCCCGCGATCCCGGCGACGCAGTCGAGGCTCCCACCTGTTGCTGTGTCCACGAACGCTGATGCGTACACCTCCATCAGCTGCTCGTACAGCTTCGCGAGCTCGCGGGCGGTCGCCTCGGCCAACGTGCGGGTCACGTTCCCCACGTTGCGGTCGGACTTGACTGACTCGTGCACGACGTCCGCGACGACCGACGTCAGGACGTCGCCCACGATCCTCTCGTGGACCCATGACGCGACTCTGCGTTGGGCCTCCTTATCCAGGTGTCCCAGCACGTCAAGAATCTCCCGCATGGCTTCGAGCTCGCGATCCGAATGGGTCATTCCCTCATGCTGGTTCATCCCCGCAGTATGCCGCCGCGTCGATAGCAAACGCACCTGGGCGAACGGGGGTGGATCAGGCGGCTGTCTTGCTCCGCGGGATACGAATCCCGAACGCGGTGTTGACCTTGGCGATCATCGTGTTGCTGCTCTTGACCACGATCTCGAGGCGCGCCATGGCCGCCTTCCGGTCTCCGCCTGCCCACTGTTCAGCAGCCTGCTGACTGAGCTGCGACATCTTCGTGTTGGTGGCAGCCCACCATGCAGGATCGACCCGTGGCGGCGCGGGCAGTCCTCTGATCGCATCGAACTGGAAGCCGAGGCTCATCAAGTCGATGTGCGTCGCAAGCGCCTGTCCGGAGTCCTTGCGCACATCGCTCACCAGCACCGGGATCTTTCCGACCTGCTTGGCATAGTCGGCTTTCGTATAGCCGCCACCGTTCCACGACGCGCTGTCGACGTCCTTGGCCGAAGCGGTCACCGCCTTGGGGGGGGACGCCGACACGGCCGGCTTCAGTCGGCTGAGATTCAGCGACCCGTTGGCCGCTGCCGCACCGGTTCCAACGACGAGGACCAAGACCGCGCAGGCCACGAGCCACAACAAGCTGCGACCTCCCGACCCGGCCCCGGGCAGGGGCTCCTGAGGGACAGGTTCCGCACCAAGGACCTGACTCGGGACTGCCGCTCGACGGCTCTCGATCGTCTGGTACTCGGCGGTCCAGCTCTCGCCTTCCTTGAGCCGCAGCTGCCCGTTGCCGACGTAGTACCAACGGGGCTCCTCAGCGCCCATGTGTACCTCCCCTGGTCGGATACGTGCAGCGCTCAACGGTATGTCTCCCCAAGGCGAGAAGTCCCACAAGTTCGGGAAATATGACCGAACGGACTAGTGGGACTAGTGAGAACAGTCGACGGGTATGCAGGAACGTCGCCGCCGAAACCCGGAAATCTGGGAGTCGTTCTCCCATGACGGCGGGACACTGGCACTGCGAGGGTCGACCTACGTGACACAGCGTCACGTTCCCTTCACAGGAGGTCCATCATGATCCGCCAACACCCGGGTCGAGTCCTTTCGGTCACCGCATTGATCGCGGTCTTCTTCGTCGCCTTGTCCTATCCGGGTAGGGCGGACACCGCAGGCGCCTGGTACTACATCAGCGCCATCGGCTGGTTCGGTTTCCTGATCACGTTCGTGGTGCTTATCGTCCTTGCCGTGATCGCCGCGGTTCACAGGTCTTCCGGCCGCCGCCGGGCTGTCAGCAGCTGACCAGCCCATCGCCGCTTCGGCCAGGCCAACGCCCGGCCGAAGTGGCACCCTGTTGACATGTCCGTCTTCACGTCCATCCGCGTGCGCCGTGGACTGGATGCCGTCGCCAATCAGCTACTGCACGCGCTGATCGTCGGCCTGGTGTTGTTGTCGGTGGCCCTGGTGGCCGTCCCGGTCGCCGAGCGCTACTCACCAGCCCACGAAACAGCACTGGTCATTGCCATTCCCCTCGTCCTCGTATTCGAGCTGGCGAGTGGGGTCGTTCACCGATTCGTTGACTGGCTGTTGTATGGGAGCCGCGGCGACGCGGCGAACGCGTCATGGCAACTGGCCAGGGGGCTCGAGCGGTTCGATGACGACAAAGCCGTTGCCGGCCTGGCGGCGGCCCTCGTCGACACGCTCAGGCTCAGCTATCTGCAGGTGGTGACCCAGGTCGACGGGACGCGGACGACGATCGCCGAGCACGGGGCGGCAGGCGTCGAGCCCAGTCGGTTTCCGATCACCCACGCCGGCGTCGATCTCGGGCAGCTGTCAGCCCGTCGACGCCACACCCCTCTGGATGTTCGCGATGAGCGACTCCTCCAGGCTGCAGCGGCACAGCTGGGAGTCGTGCTGCATGCGAACCGGCTCACCGCACAGCTCCAGCACGCGCGCGAGGACCTCGTCCTTTCCCGCGAGGACGAACGCAAGAGGCTGCGTCGCGAGCTCCACGACGGCGTCGGGCCCACGCTCGCTGGCATCGGGCTCGGTCTCGAGGCTGCGGACAATGCGCTGCCGGTCGACATCTCCCGTGCACGGGGACTGTTGTCGGACGTCCGCACGGACGTCGCTGGGCTGATCGAGGACGTGCGACGGGTGGTTGACGGCTTGCGGCCTCCGTTGCTCGACGAGGTCGGTCTGGTCGGCGCACTCACGCAACGGGCGAAGGCATTTGCCGACACTTCCGGCTGGACGATGAGCCTGGATTCGGATCCTCTCCCGGCCCTGCCCGCGGCCGTCGAGGTCGCTGCGTTCCGCATCGGCTCGGAAGCACTGACCAACGTGGCACGTCACGCGCGGGCGACCCGTTGCGACATACGTCTCGGCGTCAGCGGCGGATCGTTGGTCATGGAGATCTGTGATGACGGTTCCGGCGGAGCCGCTCCCGGCAAGGGGACTGGTCTGGCATCCATCCGCGACCGTGCCACCGAGCTGGGCGGCATCGTCACGATCGACAGCCATGAGAAGGGCACCACCTTGCGGGTGAGGCTACCCTTGGCCGCAATGAGTCCGCATGAATGAGCGCATTCGTCTGCTCGTGGTCGACGACCACCCGGTGTACCGCCGAGGCCTGCTTGCCATCCTGTCCGACGTCGAGGACATCGAGGTTGTCGGTGCGGTCGGCACAGGGACCGAGGCGATCGAGGCGGCAGCAGAACTTGCCCCCGACATCATGCTGCTTGACCTCAACCTTCCAGATACGAACGGCATCGACGTCACGAAAAGGCTTGTGGCTTCAGGGTTCTCGGGTCAGGTGCTCGTCCTCACGATGTATGCCGAGGACGCCGCACTGGTCTCGGCGATGGAGGCGGGCGCCCGCGGATACCTGTTGAAAGGCGCGACCCAGGAGGAAATCGTCTCGGGGATCCGGTCCGTCGTGGCCGGAGGAATGGTCTTCGGCGCCCAGGTGAGCGCCCAGGTCGCGGCGCGGGTGGCCGCGGCCGACCGGCGGCACCTGCCCGCACTGACCACCCGCGAGGAAGAGGTCCTGGCCCTCATGGCGGATGGTCGGACGAACACCGAGATCGCCGGGCGTCTCGTCCTGAGCGACAAGACCGTCCGCAACCACATCACGAATCTCTTCGCGAAGCTCGGGGTCACCGACCGCCGGGATGCCGTCTCGTTGGCGCGCCACGCGGGCCTCGGGGCGCAAAGTGGCCCGCTTCCCTGGCATTGAGCAAGGTGGGCTGTGATTCGCCCTGGGCCGTTGGCGCCCGGGGTCCGCTCGGCGAAGACGTTCGCGGTGCAGACTGGGTCCGTGACCAGTGGCACCAGCGATGTCGTCCGCACCCGACTGTGGCGCGAGGGCCGGCTCGAGCTCGAGGACTTCCCACTCGAGGAGATCTCCGAACACCTGCAGGAGGAAGGCGCCCTCGTCTGGCTCGATCTGTGTGAGCCCGACGGCGACGTTCTCCAGCAGCTGGCCGGCGAGCTGGCCCTGGACCCTCACGCGGTGGAGGACGCGATCACCAGCGGCGAGCGACCGAAGGCCACCCGCCACGCCACTCACACCTTCGTGACGGCGTACGCGACGCACCTTGAGGTCGGCGACAACCCGCAGCTCGACGTGCTCAAGTCCCGCCTCCAGGTCAGTCGCGTCTCCGCATTCGTCCTGCCCCGAGGCATCGTGACGGTGCGTCCCGACACCGGCTTCGACATGGACCAAGTGGTGCAACGCTGGGAGGACGACGCCGACCTGCTCAAGCTCGGGTCCGGGGCTCTGCTCCACGGCCTGCTCGACGTCATCGTCGACGGCCACTTCGAGACCATCCAGCTCATGGACGACGCGATCGAGTCCCTCGAGGACGGCTTGTTCGACGACAAGGCCGTGACCCGCGAGATCCAGCAGCGGACCTATCGCGTGCGCAAGGAGCTGGTGGAGCTACGCCGCGTCATCCTTCCCATGCGCGAGGTCATCAACGCAGTTCAGCGCCACCACGCCGACGACAACGGGCGCAGCAGTGAGCTCGACGGCTGGTACGCCGACCTGTACGACCACGTGCTGCGCGCATCTGAGTGGACCGAGTCGCTGCGAGACATGGTGACCACGGTCTTCGAGACCAACCTGTCGCTGCAGGACGCTCGCCTGAACACCGTCATGAAGAAGCTCACCGGCTGGGCCGCGATCATCGCCGTGCCCACCGCAGTGACGGGGTGGTTCGGCCAGAACATTGCCTACCCGGGGTTTGGCGAGCGCTCGGGCCTGATCGCCAGCACCGTCGTCATCACCGCGCTCGCGGGCACGCTGTATGTCGCGTTCCGTCGGCGCGGCTGGATCTAGCGCGCCAGTACATCTGGCGACCGTTACTCCATCTCGAGTCGCTCGTACGCGAGCGTGAGCTCCTCCATCGCGACGTCGCTGGCACGGGCGTTGAACGGTCCGCTCACGTGTTTGATGATGCGGGCGCGGAGAAGCTTCCACTCCTGCACAACCGCAGTGTGGTCTTCGTTCATCAACCGTACGGTCACCGTGCGAACGGCCATCTGGTTGCCGTTGCGAATGTCGTCGAGCCACTGATACAGGTCGAGTGAGCCGATGATCCCGCGCCTGAGTGCGACGTCCGGATAGCGCGCGAGACCGGTGAGCTTGCGGACGCCGTTTTCTTTCTCGTTGCCGTTCCGGTACTCGACCACGTCCACCGACATGCCGATCTCACTGCACTCCTGGAAGCCGGCCTCTGGCCCGTCGGCCGCGCCCGCACCGAGATCGATGAGGAAGTTGAACTGCGCGTAGGGGCGCTCACGTTTCACTGCCATCTCAGGCTCCTTCGGTCTTCTTGCGGGCACGGGAGGGGGTGGATGGCAGCTTTTCCGACGGTGTCTTGTCAGGCGCTGCCAGCCAGACAAGGTCGTCGTAGGCGAGCTCGAGCTCCTCGATCGCGACGTCATTACCTGCGGCATTGAAGGAAGGCCCCGACCAACGGCACGGCCAGGCACCTTCGAGCCGCCACGAGTTGACGATTGCACCCCCGGCCGCATCGAGCTGGTGGATCGTCACCGGGCGGCGATCGCCCTTGCCGCTCATGATCTTCCTGCGCCAGTCGTAGAGCTCGGTCGACTGCGTCAATGCCCGGCGGAGGACGACCGTCTCGAACCTGTGCGACCGCTCCAACGGTGGGAGGGTGACGTCGGTCTCGGAGCTGAGCGGGCCGACCTCGGCAAAGCCCAGCTCGCGCGCGCCGATGAGGACCCGGAAGTGACTCGTTCCGAGCAGCGGGGGGAGTTCGCGAACCGGCATGATCGAGACGACGGTACTCCGCTGCCTCGTGCTGTGGGCACCGAATTCTGTCTGAACCCCCTCGCGGATCGTCCTGGTCATGGCGATGGTGTGCGCTGCGCTCGTCACGTTGACCGCGTCGACCATCTCCGCGGCCCCAGCAGCGTCGGCGGCCACCACCGTGGTGGCGAGCATCGGCTCTCACGGCTCGACGGTCGTGATCATCCAGCGGGCCGTCAAGGCAAGCCCCGACGGCATCTACGGACCGCTGACCGCCGCGGCCGTCAGGGTGTGGCAGCGCGCTCACCTCCTGCCCGTCACCGGTGTCGTGGACTCGATCACCTGGGCGAAGCTCAAGCCGGCGCAGGCCCGGACGACGCCACAGCTTTTCGGCAACGATGTCTCCTGGCCGCGGTGTCCCAAGGGGCTCGGGATCCCGTCCCGTCCGACCGAGGGCAAGGTGATGCCTCCGGCTTCGGCCACGTTTGTCGTGATCGGTCTGACCAACGGGCCCGGCTTCTATCCCAACCCGTGTCTGGGCACCCAGACGGAGTGGGCCATGTCGCATCACGTCTACACCGCTGTCTACGCCATGACGACCTACCCGACGCCGGTCCAGGTCGCCACCTACGGGCTCGCGGGACCCTATGTGGGCGCCACCTGGCTGCCCAAGCTGGCCAACACCGGCTACGCCCAGGCGCAGCTCAACGTCGCCTCGATGCGTGCGGCCGGCCTGGTCTCGCCCATCGTGTGGGTGGACGTGGAGTCATACCGGGTGGCACCGTGGTCCAAGAGCAAGCCCGGCAACAAGGCCGTCCTGGACGGGGTCCTGCGCGGCTACAGAGCAGCCGGCCTGGCAGTGGGCGTCTACTCCAATCCATACCTGTGGAACGGCGTTGTCGGCTCGGCGCGCTACTGGCTGCCTGAGTGGCGCACGGCAGGGCCGAGGCCCAAGGCGACCGCGCAGTCGCGATGCACTGGCCCGTCCTTCCAGGGCGGGCGTGCGGTACTCGCGCAATGGACGACCAAGGCCATGGACTTCGACCTCACCTGCCCCCGGATACAGCACGCCGTCTGCTTTGGCCGCGTACTTCCACAAGTACTGATCCGCGAAGTGCTGATCCGCGCCAGACTCGTGTGTGGCGAGGATGGTCTCTTCAGTGTCGGCGGGAAAACCGTTGGCGCATCACAGCGCTCGCGTCGCGCAGAGTCGCCCGAACGCTCCAGGTGAGGTTGGCTCTCGCTGAGCGGAGCTGGGCCAGTCCGCGGCTGGGCCACAAGGCTGCCCGGAACCGGTCGCTGGCGCGCCTGGCTGCGGCTGCACCTCTGAGCACGTGCCGGACGTCATCGGCGAGCCCGTCCGGGGCGGGGGCAGATCCTGCGTAGCGCGATCGTTCGAGCGTCTGCACGGCCCTGCCCAGGGCTGCGGACGCCTCAGCATCAAGGAACGCCTCCTGTTCGTAGTAGGCGCGTAGCTGCCGCGGGGTGCGACTCGGGGCGGGCGGAATGCCAAGATCGCTCAGCGACGACGTGAGGAAGCTCCACTGAACCTCCACGCGTTGCGCGGAGGTCCGCGCGGTGATGAGGTCGCGTCGACGACGCCTACGTGCCGCGACGGGCACGACCAAGGATCCGAACAGGCCCAGCAGAGACCCGAACAGAACCGCGCCCCATCCGTGGGTCAGCCACCGGAAGACGGAGGCCGGACTCAAGCCGGCCCCTTGGCTGCTGCCGGCTGAGGCGGGGAGATCGCCGTTATCCGGGCGTGCGCTCTTGGTGGGTGCCGGTGCCGTCGCGTCGTCCACGGGTCTTCCACCACCCGACGCCCCGCCGGTGGTCGAGGGCGTGGCATAGGCGGGGGGCGTCGCCCTCGAAGGTGTGGGTTCGAACCTGGTCCAGCCCAGGCCGTCGAGATACAGCTCTGGCCAGGCGTGGGCATCGGCGGCGATCACGGTCCAGACACCCTTGCTGCGGGTCCCCGGCAGGAATCCGAGGGCGATGTGTGCTGGTATGCCGGCGGCGCGCGACATCATCACCATGGCTGTGGCGAACTGGACGCAGTAACCCTTCTTGGTGACCAGGAAGTTGGTCAGGGGATCGAAACCGGCGTCGTTGCCTGACGCGTCCTTGGCCGGGGGGGCCAGGGTCAGGGAGTAGGCGAACCCACCATCGGCACGGAGGTACTGCTGGATGGCCATCGCCTTGTCGTAGTCCGAGGCCTTGCCGACGGTGAGCTGCTCGGACAGCGCGGTGACCTTCCCCGCGGACGGCCCGTCCAGCGTCAGGTCCATGGTGAAGCGGGCGCGGTCGCCTTCACTCAACGGCGGGGTGCTCTGCAACATGGCGGCGGTGGGCTCCAGGCGCCAGTAGGACGTGGTGTACGAGTCGGGGCTCGCGGCCACCCTCACGCTCTGGGTCTGGTTGTCCGCTCCCCATGCGATGCCGCCCAGGTCGGCGGCGATCAGGGGATATGGCACGGCCAGGTCGGGATCGTTGAGCAGGTTGCGCGCGAAGGCCATGGTGAAACGCCTCTTGGGCACATCGGGAGAGAGACCGACGGGCTCGGGGAGGTCGGGGTTCGTCGACAGAGCCGGCGTGGGCTCACCGAAGGGTCGCCATACGCCGGCCTGGGATCGGTAGAAAGACGTGACCGCGACTCGTAGCGGCGGCGGCGACGAGTCGCCGGTCGTGTACTGAAGGACCGGGGCCGTGCTTTGTTCGTTGAGGTCCGCGGCCAGGTCGATGCTCAGCGAGAACCCTCCGGCGCCGGTTCGGGTTCCGGTGCCGGTGGCGGACAAGCTGCGGCCAAGACCTGAGAGGAAGAACTTCGGGGGAAGCTGGGGGAGCAGGACCGGCGTGGCGATCGCGGCCACCAGAGCCGCCGCGCCCAGGGTCCGCGCGATTGCTGAATAGCGGTACAGCCCCTCGGAGTCGATCGTCCCCCTGACCGGCGTGCGGGCCAACGTCACGGTGGTGCCCCATCGGCGCAGAACGGCGCTTCCCTGCCTGGCGACAAGGACGAGCCACATGGTGGCGGCGGCCAGGAAGAAGTGCACAGGCAGCGAGGCACCGGTGTTGGCCGCGGAAGCCAGGAAGGCTGACAGCAGCGGCAGGCCGGCCAGGGAGGGGGAGCGACGTGTCACGGCGAGGTAGTCCACGGCCAGGGCGACCAGGGCGAGGGCGGCGCTCACGACGAAGATCAGCCCGGGGGTCGTGGGCGCCGGTGCGGCATACAGCTGCGCGGTCTTGATGGCTTCACGGATGAGCTTGTCCGCCACGCCCAATGTCTCAAAGGTCGGAAGGCCGTGCCAGAGATGGCCCTGGCCGTAGATCGCGCTCGTGGCCAGGACGACACACGCCAGCTGCACGGTGAGGACCTGCCAGCCGCGGAGGACGAGCGCCCTGGCGCTGACCCCGCTGAGGACCACCACCACAAGCAGCAACAGCGTTCGGCTCACCCAGGTCGGCTCGACCAGGAGGGTGGAGACCGGCCAGGCCGCCGTCAGGGTGGCGATCGCGGCCAGCATCGCGTCGACGCCACGGCTTGCTCGGCCCTTCATCGCCCGGCTCCGAGCATGACGGCGGTGCTGGCTGACGCGGCGTCCCAGGCTGCATCCACGGTCATGCCCGAGCGCACGATGCACGTGCTCCAGCCGGCGGCCTCCACCACAGAGGCCAGCTGCAGTGTCTGGCTGGCCGGTGGGCTGGCGCGCCCGCCGGCGAAGCTTGTGGAGTCGAGCAGAAACAGCAGGCCGACGCCGCCCGGCTGACGCAGGGCCGCGATCTGTCGCAGCATGGCCTCGTCGTGGTCCGTCACGATGGCGATCACCAGACCGCCGGCCGAGGTCAGCGGATGGGCCCAGCGGAGCACTTCTTCGAACCGTTGGACCGGACCGAGCTGGGCCACGGCCAGCGAAGCCATCGCCTTGTCGATCTGGATGATCTGGGTCGCCTCACCCCCAGCAGTGGTCTCGTTGCTGACCAGGTGGAGGGCGTATTGATGTCCGAACAGGTGCGTCGCGATGGAGGCCGCAGCGCTCACCGCCCATTCGAAGGACCCCAGGGCGCCCGAACCCTGGTGCCCGTCCGCGCGCGAGTCCAGCACGACGACGGCCCGTCGTCTGGCCGGGAGATCCTCCTGGCGCACCATCAGCATCGACCGATGGGCTGTGGCAGGCCAGTGGATCCTGCGCAGGTCATCGCCGTCGCGGTAGCTGCGGACGGCCACGTCGTCCTCGCCGTGCAGGGCGACCATGTGGGGGATGGTGCCTTCGGCTCCGATGCCCTCCGAGCGGGGTCGCCCGCGGCCGAGAACCTCGATGCGGGGCAGGACCAGAATGTCGGTGACGCCGGGCGTCGTTGCCGCGATGGTGGCCAGACCGAACGGATCCCGTATGCGCAACGTCAGGGGCCCGAGCCGGTGACGCCCGCGGACATGGGAGCGGATCTGATAGTCCATCTCGCGAATATCACCAGGCTCCATGGGTGGCAGGACGAAGCGAGGTCGGTCGCCGAGCACGTGGTCCAGGCGTTCCTCAGCCAGCTGAAGCTGACTGCGTCGCCCTGACGTGTTCTCGAACACCACCTGAACGTTGGCTGGTTGGTCGACCACGAGTCGGGCGGGTTGAACCCTGCGGGAGACCGCGACGGTGCTGCTGGTGCGTCGAGTGGCCACAGCGGCCAGGAGCGGCAATGTGGCCAGGAGCGCGCCGACGCGCGTGATGTCCGAGAACCCGAGCAGGAAGCCACCCAGCAGCAAGGTCAGGCCGGCTGCCACGAAGGCATGGCCGCGGGTGGTGAGTACGTCTCCGAGGCGGGTCAATGGATGTGGTCCGTTCTCTGTCTGCCGCTCGTTCCGTATGCCGTTCAGCGCGCCGACGAAGGAATGGGGACTCGCCGTACGAGCTCGTGCAGAATCTCGCTGTTGGTGCGGCGGGTTATCTGGGTCTCGCCGGCCGGGATCATCCGGTGAGCCAGGATGGGCTCGACCAGGGCCTGCACGTCGTCGGGCAGGACATGATCGCGTCCGGCCAGGGCTGCATAGGCTCGGGCTGCCCGCAGGAGGTGAAGGCTGGCGCGCGGGGATGCCCCCAAGCGCAGGGCAGGGGTCGAGCGGGTCGCGGTGGTGAGGTCGACGACGTACTGCTTGATGGCCGCGCTGGCGTGCATCGTCCGCACGGTGTCGATCAGCTTGGCGACGGTGTCGCCGTCGGTCACCGGAGCCATCGCCTCGAGAGGGAACGCCCCGCCGTGGCTGTCCAGCATCGAGACCTCTGCGGCAGGGGATGGGTAGCCCATCGAGATGCGTGCCATGAAACGGTCGCGCTGCGCCTCGGGCAGGGGGTAGGTGCCCTCCATCTCGATCGGGTTCTGTGTGGCCATCACGATGAACGGCTTGTGCAGCTCATAGGTCTGGCCGTCGACGGTGACCTGGCCCTCCTCCATGCACTCCAACATCGCCGACTGGGTCTTGGGGGAGGCGCGGTTGATCTCGTCACCGACGACGACGTTGGCAAAGATGGCGCCAGGCCGGAACTCGAAGTCGCGCAGGTCCTGGTTGAAGACGCTGACCCCTGTGATGTCGCTGGGCAGCAGGTCGGGCGTGAACTGCACCCGGCGGACGGAGCAGTCGATGGACTTGGCCAGGGCTTTGGCCAGCATGGTCTTGCCGACGCCGGGGACGTCCTCGATGAGCAGGTGCCCTTCGGCCAGCAGAACGGTGATTGCGGTGTTGATGACGTCTGGCTTGCCCACGATGACGGTCGCCATAGCCGTGCGCATCCTGGCGGCGACCTCGGTGACGAGCTCGAGACCGGCCAGGTCGGCTCCGGAAGATTCCTGCATGCCCTGATCTTGCACGAATCCGTCGCGTGCGGTGCCTATCGCACTCAAAATGCCTCCCGAGTTGGTCCCTTCATCCTGCCCCACTTCGCTCCTCACGCTACCGGCTCGGGTCGTCGCATCTCGATGAGATTCTCCCTCCACCATCGGTTCAGCGCGGTGACCTGTGCAAACACGGTCATGAGAATCGAGGACTTCCTCAGTTTAGGCAAAAAGTGGAGGGAAGTGGAGTACGGTGGAGGACAGCGGAGAGCGCTCGCTGTCCACGACCGGTTTGGCCCACAAGCTGTTGTCCAGCGGGAGGGAGGCGCACGGTGTTCCTCGGCACGCACACACCTCGACTTGACGACAAGTGGCGCCTCATCCTGCCAGCCAAGTTCCGTGAGCGCCTCGCCAGTGGTCTGGTCATCACCCGGGGGCAGGAGCGCTGTCTCGACATCTTTCCGATGGACGAGTTCGTCCGGCGGGCCGAGGCGGCAAGCTCCGCGCCGATGACGAGCAAACCCGTGCGCGACTACACACGCGTGCTGCTGTCCGGTGCCTTTGACGAGATCCCTGACAAACAGGGCAGGGTGGTCGTCCCCGCAGCGCTGCGCGAGTATGCCGGGCTAACCCGTGACTGCACGGTGATCGGTGCCGGGCTGCGCATCGAGCTGTGGGACTCAGCTGCGTGGAACGCCTACCTCGAGAGCACCGAGCAAGCCTTCTCGGATCAGGCCGAGGAGGTCATCCCTGGGCTCCTTTGATCGCACCGCCGGCAGTCGACAAGGCCCCTGGGGCCAGGTCTCCACCCGCTTCGCTTCCCGAGCTCACTTCCCCGAGGTCGGGCCGCACCCCCAGAAGCGGTTGGGGACCTGACCGCAGGGTCTGCAGTACCTCGCACCAGTACCTCGCAATACCGTTACCAGCCAAGGGAAAGACGCACGATGAACGCTCGCGGGACAGCGGAGGACCGGCACGTCCCCGTCCTGCGCGACCGCATTGTGGAGCTGTTGGCGCCTGCCCTCGAGCAACCGGGTTCCGTCATGGTGGACGCCACACTGGGGATGGGCGGGCACAGCGAGTCTGTCCTGGAGCGCTGCCCGAACGTCCGGGTCCTGGGCATCGACCGCGACCGTGAGGCCCTCGTGCTGGCCGGCGAGCGGCTCGCCCGTTTCGGTGACAGGTTCACCCCGATCCACGCCGTGTACGACGAGCTGCCTCGGGTCCTGACCGACCAGGGGTTGTCGTGGGTGTCGGCGGTCCTGCTCGATCTCGGAGTGTCATCGCTGCAGCTGGACGAGCAGGAGCGTGGGTTCGCCTACCGGCACGACGCCCCGCTGGACATGCGGATGGACCAGTCGGGCGGTATGACGGCCGCCGACGTCCTCAACACCTACAGCCTGACCGATCTCGCACGGATCCTGCGTGACTACGGTGAGGAGCGCTTCGCCAAGCGAGTGGCCTCAGCCGTTGTTCGGGAGCGTGCTCGTGAGCCGTTCAGCAGCTCGGCACGGCTGGTCGAGCTGCTTCGTTCGGTGGTCCCGGCCGCATCCCAGAAGAGCGGCGGGCACCCGGGCAAGCGCACCTTCCAGGCGTTGCGGATCGAGGTCAACGCCGAGCTCCAGGCCCTCGAGGCTGTCCTGCCGGCAGCCGTCGACGCGCTCGCGGTCGGCGGCCGCATCGCGGTGCTGAGCTACCACTCCCTCGAGGACCGGCTCAGCAAGCGGGTGCTGACCGCCGGCGCGCGGAGCAACACCCCGGTCGGTC